>OGZY01000435.1_pt1 | contig 26592 bp, 20 predicted proteins | sample 1576911 | NCBI WGS metagenome assembly OGZY01 (sample SAMEA3541488, study PRJEB24748) | human gut metagenome | biome: human gut; feature: human-associated habitat; material: faeces | place: China | collected 2012 | reverse complement strand
GTAACCATGTTCTGCTGCACTTTTGAAGACGCGAGACAATGTGAATTGCCAGCAAAGCAAAGCGCCAAAGCAAGAAATAACCATAGCAGCCATAACGATGTTTGCAATTGTATCATTGAACATGTATACGAATGTCAAACCGAATGGTGCATTAGAATTTAATAAATCAACGTTAGGCACAATACCTGCCATAACGTTTGTGGACAAGATATAAACCACGGCCACTGCTAATGTACCCGCCACAGTTGCGATAGGTACGTTTTTCTTTGGATTCTCAACAGCATCAGCATTAGCCGCTGCGGACTCAAATCCTAGGAAGCCCCATAAAGTTAGGGAAATAGATTGTTTTACCGCATCATAAAGCGGAAGATCATTTGGGTTCCATGCCGCCCAATAAATAGATGGATCAAACCAATACCAGCCGATTGTACCGATTAATAAAACCGGAACAATAGAGCCCCAAATAGTCATATTGCTGAGTCGACCTGTGAAACGATTCCCTCTGAAGTTTAGAATCGCTGCAAACCACAAGAGCACAATTGTTACCTGACTTGTTTGTGTCGCATTGAGGTCAACGCCAAAGAAAGCTGCGCCATAACCTACGGCAGATACCGCGATGGCGATATTAGCAATGATGAGAGATATGCTGTAAGCATAGCTCGCCATAAAATGTCCAGTTTTACCGAAGCGATGTTCTGCATAACCGCCCATGCCCCCTTGTTTTTGGGAGAACATACCCGCTTGAGCAAAAATATACGCTAGTAAAAGCGCACCCACAGCTGTCACGAGCCAAGATAAAACTGAAATAGTACCAACTTGAGCCAAATTAGTTGGTAACATAATGATCCCAGCTCCTAGCATATTGGCTGCTACCATTGTGGTTAGCTGGAATACAGACATTTTTTTAGCGGTGGTTTTCATGTATCAATCCCCTTTCACTAAGGTGAATTTTTTCTCGTCCATAATTCACTTAAAATATATATACCGCTAAGTAAATCCAGTTCGTGCTGTGATGGGCTTGAATGTGAATTTACCGTTTTTATTCTTATTACGAGTTAAATAATAACACCTATGAAACCAAAATAAAAGTACTTTATTGGCGGACAAGCTATATTACACGAATTGAATAAATCATAGGTAATTTATCATCAAAATTGAACAGAACTCATTTTAATTTTGGCAAAGTATATTTTTACCCTATTTTATTCTGTGTATAGATGTAATTTTTCCTATCTATCACGGTTATAGTGTCCTAGTACAAGACTATTATTTCCTCACAGTCCACTATATGTGTACACACAAATGCATCATTTTAATAGTGAATTATCAATTAGAATTTTGGGATTTATAGGTATCGTCTAGCTTTTAAATAAAAAATCGATATACATATAAGTATAATAGGCAATATTAGTCCCTTAATGAAATCCTTATATGTATATCGATCTTATTTTTTCAGATTTTATTGATAACTATTCTTTATTTTTATCTACTGCTTATTCCGCACTAAGCTCTACTCTTGTACAGATTCAACGATTGCTTTCCATTCAGCAATTTGTTTTTCCTCAGCAACGATAATAGCTTTACCATTATTGCGTTGTCGCTCCACACATTCTGGCGCCGTACCAGAATAGTTATTACGACCTGCAACACAAGCTTCAATGGAAATGGCATCAAGAATATCCGCATCAAAGTGATGAGAGATTGCTTTGAAGTCCTCTATCGATAAATCAAGAAGTACACAACCTTTTTCGATGCAATGATGCACCGCATTACCTACGATTTCATGGGCTTCACGGAATGGGACACCTTTCTTCGCAAGATAATCTGCCATATCCGTAGCATTAGAGAAGTCGTCATCAAGGACTGCTTTCATATGAGCCCCATTGACCTTCATACCACGAATCATAGCCGCATTAATGGACAATGCGAAGTGTACTGTATCAATAGCATCGAAGATACCTTCTTTATCCTCTTGCATATCCTTGTTGTATGTAAGAGGCAAGCCTTTCAAAGTTGTTAAAAGGCCTAACAAATGACCATAGGTACGGCCTGTTTTACCACGAACCAGCTCGCAAACGTCAGGATTTTTCTTTTGCGGCATAATACTAGAGCCCGTGCAGTGAGCATCATCAAGTTCAATAAAATTGAACTCATTGGTAGACCACAAGATCAACTCTTCGCTAAGACGACTCAAATGCATCATTACTAGAGATGCAAAGGACAAGAATTCAACTACGTAGTCACGGTCAGATACGGCGTCCATACTATTTTCGTAAATACGAGAAAAGCCCAAAAGCTTTTGCGTATATGTTTGATCAATGCCGTATGTAGAACCAGCTAATGCGCCGGCCCCAAGTGGCATGATGTCAGCATGTTTGAATACCATCAACAAACGATCAAAATCACGTTCCAACATAGAGAAATAGGCCATCATATGATGCCCAAACAATACAGGTTGAGCCCGTTGTAAATGCGTATAGCCAGGCATGATAACATCACTATACTTTTCAGCTGTTTCGATGAGAGCCTTCTGCATATCTACGATGAGTTCACCCATTTCCACAATAGCTTTACGCACGTACATGTGCAAGTCTACTGCACATTGGTCATTACGGCTGCGGCCTGTATGCAAACGACCACCAGCTTCACCGATATCATCAGTAAGGCGTTTTTCAATATTCATATGAATATCTTCAAGAGCCACGGAGAACGGAAACTCTCCTTTATCAATCTGATTTTTAATCTTCGTTAAACCTACTAAAATAGCATCTCGATCTGCGTCGGAGATAATATGTTGTTTTGCCAGCATAGTCGCATGAGCCTTGCTGCCTGCAATATCTTCGGCGTACATCCGCGCATCAAAAGCGATAGAGGATGTAAAATCCTCTACCGCTTTATCAGTGCCTTTTGTGAAACGCCCGCCCCACAATTTAGCCATTATTTACCTGCTTTCTCTTTCATCAATGCATTAATTTTGAGAGGTAAACCGAACAAGTTGATGAAACCTTCTGCATCAGATTGATCGTATACATCATCTTCTTCGAATGTTACGAAATCTTCGCTGTACAAAGAATATGGAGAAGTACTACCTGCAGAAATGATATTTCCTTTGTACAATTTAAGTTTTACTTCACCTGTTACAGTTTTTTGAGTTTCGTCAACAAACGCTTGTAACGCGTTCATCAATGGTGCGAACCACATGCCATCATATACGAGTTCAGCGTATTTGTTAGCAATGAGTTCTTTGTAGTGGTATGTAGCTCTGTCGAGGCATAGGTATTCAAGTTCTCTATGAGCATACATGATGATAGAGCCACCTGGGTTTTCATAAACGCCACGGGATTTCATGCCTACCAATCTATTTTCGACGATATCTACAACGCCTACACCATAGTGTGCACCGATTTCGTTGAGTTTTTCTAATATTTGTAATGGAGTACCTTCTTGACCATCTACAGCTACAGGTACACCTTCTTTGAAGGATACAGTTACATAACCAGCTTCATCTGGAGCTTGTTCAGGTGTATGTGTTACCAAGTACACATCATCTTTAGGTGCATTTGCTGGATTTTCAAGATCGCCGCCTTCATGGGACAAATGCCATACGTTTTGGTCCATAGAATATGGATGAGATTTTGTAGCTACAACTGGAATATCGTGTTTAGCAGCATATTCCATACAGTCTGTTCTAGATTTCAAATCCCATTCTCTCCAAGGAGCGATGATTTTCATGTTAGGAGCTAATGCTTTGATAGTCAACTCAAAACGAACTTGGTCATTACCTTTACCAGTCGCACCATGAGCGATTGCATCAGCGCCTTCTTTTTTTGCAATATCTACAAGAATTTTACCAATTAAAGGTCTCGCGAAGGATGTACCTAATAAATATTTACCTTCATAAATTGCACCAGCTTTTACAGTAGGCCATACATAATCTTTTACAAACTCTTCCTTAGCGTCAACGATGTACGCTTTAGATGCGCCAGATTTGATCGCTTTTTTCTCAACTGCATCATAATCCTCAGGTTGGCCCAAGTCTACACACACTGCAATAACTTCAGCGCCATAATTTTCTTTCAGCCAAGGAATGATAACAGAAGTATCTAAGCCACCAGAATATGCGAGTACTACTTTATTTGCTTTACCCATGATAACACCTCATAAACCACTATCTATTTAGACTCATATAATCAATACAGTATCAGATAATTGTGAAAGTACCGTGGTATCTTCTATTACCGACAAGCATTTTCTCCTTCTGACAAAAAATAGTATACACCTGTATAATTATAAATGCAAGTATTATTTTTATACAATTATATAATATTATTCGGAACGTAACCATTCGAGAGTAATAAAGCTCCAACATTTTAAACCAGCATATGTTATAGCTTTTTTTGTGTTTACTAATTATTAATACCTGTAAATCATTTATTAGTTCAAGCAAATTATTATTTTTATTACCACTTTGGAATATATGGCCTTAAATTATATCAATAGGTGAAAATTGGTAATCTAAAGCTATCTTATAATCATCAGTTGTATCAAGGGGTTCTTTTAAAGTCTCAATAATAAAAGACTTAATTTCACCTATAATCGAGTAAAGCTCATTTTGTTCTTCATTAATAATAGCTTCAATGCGAACATCTAAATCATAAGATCTAGAAATTCTATAATTACCTGTAGAGTAATCTACATTTCTAAATAACTCCAATATATTCATCTTAGATATTGCTGTATCAAAAGCATTTATAGCATTTAGGATATTATGTTTCGCCATTACATTTACACTGACAATGGTCTGATTACAAATATGTGGAATTGTATCAACAATATATTCTTCTCTAACAGTAGCTCGCAACGATTCATCAGCCATTATTATCTCTCTATCCAAGGCTTTATCCCAAAAGCAATGTCTTACAGCCATACAATCATGTTCATCATCATAATAAACTATCCAGTTTTCAATTTTATAAGCATCAGCTTGTTCAATGTAAAAGATTTCACGAGCATAGGAATCTACATCAAGCAATTCAGACTTATAATCTACTCCTCCAGGACCTCTTAAATAATAGGCTATAAAATTCTCCAGCCTAAGCATGGCAAACTTAATTATAGGTTTTACACCTATATAGATAGAAGAAAAGTTACCCTTTTCATAACGCTTTAATTCAACATTATCCAATATCTACGCTCCTTATGCTCGAAATTCTCTCTAAAAAATCATCTTAATAACACAAATGTATCAAAAAAATCTCTATTAGCCAATTATTAATCAGCTAACAGAGATTCTAAAATAGTAATTTAATTATTCTTCCACAAGCTCCAAGTCCTGTTCGTACGCATAGTCTGCCTCGGCTTGTGTAATCATGCCTTGGTCTACCATTTGTTCGAGCACCAGCTTTTGCCGTGCTTTAGCACCTTCATAGTTCGTATAAGGATCTAAATAGGACGGTGCATTGGGTAATGCTGCGAGCAAAGCACTTTGCCCCAATGTTAATCGGCTTGGGCTTGTCCCAAAGTATCCGTGAGCTGCTTCGTAGATACCGTAATAATTATGACCATAATATACGGTATTCAAGTACATGGTAAGGATTTCTTCCTTAGAGTAGTAATGTTCCATTTCACTAGCGAGGATGGCCTCTTCCACCTTACGACTCATGATACGCTTCGAGGAAAGGAACAGATTTTTTACAAGTTGTTGTGTAATAGTACTACCGCCTTCCAAGGTTTCACCTGCTATAGTGTTTGTGTACAAGGCGCGAATAATACCGAGTACATCAATAGCTCCATGTTTATAATACCGCTTATCTTCAATAGCGATTAGTGCATTTTTTGTATACTCAGGAATAACATCCCCTTTCACCCAATGTTCTTTTGAAACACGTTGATTAAGAGCTATCTGTACTTTATCTCTAAATGTAAACAGTCGTATAATTCGATCCGTACGACTGAGCGTGTCTTCACTTTGTTCTATTTGTTTTTCAACAATTGTATGAGCTTTACTCTCACGATTTGTCCCTTGAAAGCTATGGTATCCGTCATATATAAACATAGCCAAAATCATGACCACCACGAACACAACTAGATTTCGAAGGTAGCGAAATACTTTCATTTCTTTCACCTATTTCTTAAAGGTCTGTAATATAAACACATGTAACTATAGGTTTATAATCTAGCTATCTATACAATACCTTATATACATATACAAATATAAAGTATATTAAATGTATTGTATCACATCAATCAATAAGAAGATATGTAAAACACTAGTTTTTACGTCCACTCATACTACAAATATATTTAATATATCTTAATAATGGCATGATACCCTATATCTATATATACCGATTAATGCATATTAGTTATACTTATTAAGTTGTATTAAAAACTTTAAATAGAGTATAATGTATGAGATGATAAAAACATGCCTATGGAGGAGTAAAATGAAACAGTGTATGGATTCAGAAAATCTGCATCGTCGATTGCGTAAAATCTTAGGTCAAGTGCAAGCTATTGATCGAATGATTGAAGAAGACATTCCCTGCGAAGATGTGTTGAGCCAAATTAATGCAGCTAAATCTGCACTACATAAAGTAGGACAAGTAATTCTTGAAGGACATATCAACCACTGCGTACGAGATGGTATCGAACATGGTGACGTGGAAAAAACCATTAGCGACTTTACAAAAGCTGTAGAGCGCTTTGCAAATATGGGTAAATAAAAAAGGACTCTACAAATGAATTGCACCCAAAAAATTGGACATAATTTTTGGAGGTGCAGTTCAAAATGTAGGGTCCTTTTTATTACCCTCATATTAATCGTGGTTAGTTGTTAAGAATTCGCTCAATGCAGCGAGTGCCTCGTCTTCGTCAGCACCGTCAGCCGTCAAGGTAACGGATGTGCCTTTTGTAGCACCCAAGGTCAATACAGTTAAAATGGATTTAGCATCTGCTGTTTTGCCATTAGCAGCGATAGTCACTTTGGAAGCGAACTTAGCAGCCAATTGTGTGAAAGCTGTAGCAGGACGAGCATGTAAACCGGATTCGTTAGTAATTTCTACTGTTAATTCTTTCATGATAACCTCTTTCTATCTCGATAGGCGGTGCCTATCCATACGTTCTAATAGATATATTGTATCAATATCAAGCATTTCAATTCAAGTATATTACATCCTATTTACTATGTAATAATCCTATTTAACAAAAGTAAAATTATAATAAACCTTTTTCAGCTAATACAGATTTAGCGTATTCTGTAATTTCTTCTGCTGTGTCCATAGTAAGTGCTTTATTTGCTACCTCTTCACATTCTGTTTTGGAAACAGAACGCAAAATATTTTTAATAAGAGGAATCGAAGAAGCCGTCATGGAGAATTCGTCGAGGCCAAGGCCCAACAGAATCATGGTCGCCACAGGGTCGCTAGCAAGCTCACCACACATGCCTGTAAATTTACCTTGTTCATGACTAGCATCAATGACGTGCTTAATAAGACGTAACACACCTGGATGCAATGGTTGATACAAGCTACCAATTGCTTCGTTCATACGGTCTACTGCCAATGTGTATTGGCAAAGATCATTCGTACCGATACTAAAGAAGTCTACATATTTAGCAAGAATTGGAGATATAACAGCTGCCGCTGGTACTTCGATCATGATGCCAACCTTGATATCCTTGTTGAAATCCTTACCCTCAGCCTCCAGTTCCTCCTTACATTCACTAAGCATAGCATTCGCTTGCTTCACTTCCTCAACGGAAGCAATCATAGGATACATGATGTGAATATCACCAAACGCACTAGCTCGTAATAAGGCACGCAATTGTACCTTAAAGATGTCTGGACGATTTAAGGATATACGAATAGCGCGATATCCTAGGAATGGATTCATTTCACTTGGTAAATCAAGGCATTTCAATTCCTTGTCTCCACCGATGTCCATGGTACGGATAATAACAGGCTGCCCCTTCATATCTTGGGCTACCTTTTTATACTCTTCGAATTGTATTTCTTCTGCAGGCAATTCGTCATTTTCCATGTAAAGGAATTCTGTACGATACAAACCAATACCTTGTGCGCCCATAGTGAGCGCATGTTTAGCATCCTTCGCCTTACCAATGTTGCCGAATAGTTCTACATGATGACCATCAATGGTAGTAGCTTCAAGATTAGCGGATTCGCGCAACCGTTTTAACTCTTCTTGGAACGCCAACGCTTGATTTGTATACTCCGTCCAATCCGCATCAGATGGATTGATTTCCACAATACCATCCGTACCAAGAACGACTGCCTTATCGCCATCTGCAAAGCTTTCAATATCACCAACGCCCATAACTGCAGGAATCTCTAAGGTGCGAGCCATGATAGCCGCATGAGATGTAGGGCCACCTGCTGCCGTAACGATACCTTTTACTACAGCTTTATCAAGGGATGCCGTATCAGATGGTGCCAAATCATGAGCCACCAAGATAACCTCGCCAGAAATATGTGATAAACCGCGAGGGTTCATGCCTAACATATTACGCATCAAACGATCGCCGATATCCTTAATATCTGCACCTCGTTCACGCATGTAAGCGTCTTCCATACCAAGGAAGATATTTGCAAAGGTTTCAATTGTTTGAGCCGTAGCCGCTACCACATTCATATGGCTAGACTCAACAAGGGATTTAATTCCGTCAGATAAGGATGGGTCTTGAGCAATTTGCATATGCGCTTCAAAAATAGCCGCCTCTTCTGGCCCCATTTCATCCAACGCTTTTTTACGAATAGTATCCAATTGTTTTAAGGTAGATGCCATAGCAGTTGCAAACTTGCCAATTTCTTCTTCTACCTTGTCTTCCGTTACATTGTAATCCGGAATGACAATTTCCTCTTGAATATATCTATATACATTGCCTACTGCAACGCCACGAGATCCAGAAATCCCTTGAATTCGCATATGTGTTCCTCTTTCTATTACGATTAACTACATTACTCTTTATTTTATCATTTCTCTGTTAAACAATAAAGTAATCCAAATACCTATATTCCCTTAAATAACCGTCCCATATGGGGCATTTTTTGTTTTACTATAACTCTTAATAAACGCTGTAAGCTTTCCTTATTTTCCCTTTATTTTGCTATAAATTTATATGATTCCATGCCATGCTTAGGGCCTATTTATGATATAATATTATAATATAGAATATATAATAATAAACATATGAGACTTTCACGGGCTTCATGGTGAAAGTCTTACTTATTGATAGGAGACTTTATGAAATTAACGAAAATGCATGGTCTCGGCAATGACTTCATCCTCTTTGCCGACCCACAAGGGACGTCTAAAGACTACACAGACCTCGCCATCCGCCTTTGCGATCGTCGCACGGGTATTGGTGCCGATGGTCTTGCCATCCTAGTTCCTTCCGAAACTTGTGATGTGCGCATGCGCATCATCAACTCCGATGGTAGTGAAGCAGAAATGTGCGGTAATGCGATTCGCTGCTTTGCAAAATACGCTTATGAACACGGTCAAACTACGAAGGAAACTTTCACCATCGAAACCTTGGCAGGCATAATGAAACCTACCTTGACTATCGAAAACGGCATAGTCACACAAGTTACTGTAGACATGGGCAAACCATTCTTCAAGGCCCAAGACATTCCTATGAATGTAAACATGGATAAGGTTATCGACGTAGACCTCAATGTAAACGGTGAAACCATAACAGTGAGTTCTGTATTGCTCGGTGTGCCTCATACGGAGGTATTCATCGACGACATTACAAAGGCCCCTGTTACAACACAAGGCCCTATCCTTGAAAAGCACGATGCCTTCCCTGCCAACACCAATGTAAACTACATTGAAGTGGTAAACGACAAACACATCAAGGTGCGCACATGGGAGCGCGGCGCTGGCGCTACTTTAGCTTGTGGAACAGGATCTTGTGCCTCTGCCGTTATGTCATTTGAAAAGGGCTTAACAGGCCGCGAAGTAGATGTGGAACTCTATTTAGGAACATTGCATATTTCATACTTGGAGGATGGCACGGTGCTCATGACAGGCCCGGCTGAGGAAGTCTTCGAAACAGAACTTCCTATCGATTAAAATGAAGTGGTTACAACTTATATTAAATGCGTTCCTAAGGTACCAGCAGGGCCGCACACTCATGCCACGGAATATAGAGCCCCTTTTGGGACTACTTGCATCCATTCTCGTCATCCTCATAGCCGTAGCCAATAGCATCGCTATTGGTTATGCCTTGATTGTCGTATGGAGCATCATGGCCTACGTGTTCTACCGCAAAGGATATACACTAAAAGAATTATTAAACCTATCTTGGACAGGTGCGAAAACATCCATCGTAGTGATACAAATCTTCCTTCTCATCGGTTGGCTCATCGCCATGTGGCAAGCAGCAGGCATTATTCCTATGATTATCGCCACAGGTATCGATTTAATTGATCCATCCATCTTTATCGTCTGTGCCTTTTTAATAACAGCTATAGTGAGTATGTTGTTAGGTACTGCACTAGGCACTGTAGGAACGATAGGCATCGTACTCATCACCATGGCAAGAGCTGGTAATATTCCAGAAAATATTGTGGCCGGTGCTATTATTGCAGGTGCTTACTTTGGTGATCGAAACGGACCACTATCATCTAGTGCATCTCTCGTAGCAGCCTTAACCCATACAAAGGTATCGACGAATATTCCCATTATGTTTAAAGATGGTATTCCAGCACTCATCATCTCTACAGTGTTGTATCTATTACTATCTCAGTGGTACCCACTCAATTACGAAAATAGTTTACTATCCGATACAATTCACTTTATTTTCAATATCGATTGGACATTATGGATTCCAGTCATCATCGTCATTGGCCTATTGCCTTTGAAAGTATCTATCCGTTGGCCTATCGGACTCAGTGCATTAGCGGCGGCCATTCTAGCCTATACCAATCAGGATGCGAGCCTCTCAGAGTTGGGATGGTATACCTTAACAGGCTTTGAACTACCGCACTATAATCCACTAGCTAATATCATTCATGGCGGCGGTCTACAAACGATGTTTATCCCTACCCTTTCAATTTTTATGGCTACTGCCATTTCAGGCATGCTCGAAGGGGTTGGCTTCTGGAACGATATACGACAACTGTTAGAGCGAGCTAAAACACGGAGCGATGTATTTGCTGCCAATGTAGGTCTTGCTTTCTTAACAGGTGCGGTTGGATGCAGCCAAGCTATTGCGGTAGTTATGACGCACTCTATTATGCGTATTACCTACGCACAGCGAGGTATTCAAGATGAAGATGTAATGCTAGACTTTGAAAATAGTGGCATTCTCATCGCTCCATTACAACCATGGAATATCGCTGCCTACGTGCCCATTGTCATGATGGGTACAAGTTCAACAGGTTATGTACCATTTGCCTTCTTCCTATATCTAGTACCACTCATCTATTGGTTACGATTACGGAAGCAAGATCAACCAATCATACGCTAATTAGTATTATCTCAAAAGGGGAAATTGTATGATTTATACCATTACCTTTAATCCAGCTCTCGATTATATCGTGCGCCTCGATCACCTCAAGACGGGTACTATTAATCGCACCATCCAAGAATACGTTCTCGGTGGCGGCAAAGGTATCAACGTATCTATCGTGCTCAACAATCTTGGCATGGATACGACAGCACTCGGCTTCATCGCAGGGTTTACAGGCGAAGAAATCGTAACACAACTCAAGAAATTCGGCGTGAAAGAAGATTTCATCCGGCTTCGCGAAGGATTAACCCGCATCAATGTTAAGGTAAAAGCCTCTGATGAGGAAACAGAGATTAATGGCCGCGGCCCAATCATTGCTACCGACGAATTAGAAGCTCTATACAAACAGCTTGATGCGTTGACCGAAAAGGACACCTTAATCCTTGCTGGCAGCATTCCTTCTAGCCTACCAAGCGATATGTACGAACTCATTATGGAGCGCTTACAACATAAAAATATTCGCATCGTAGTCGATGCTACAAAGGATCTACTCACAAAAGTCTTGCCTTATAAACCATTTTTAATTAAGCCAAATAATCACGAGCTTAGTGAAATCTTTGGGCGCACTTTATCTACAAAAGATCAGCTTGTAGAAGCAGCAAAAACATTGCAAGAGAAAGGCGCACAACACGTGCTCATCTCCATGGCTGGTGATGGTGCTATTTTGGTGTCCGCTGACGGCACTGTATATACCAGTCCTGCCCCTAAAGGAACTCTCGTGAATTCCGTGGGTGCTGGCGACTCCATGGTAGCCGGCTTTATTACGGGCTATGAAAAGACGGGTGACTTACAAGAGGCGCTCTATTGGGGTATCTCCAGTGGCTCTGCCTCCGCTTACTCTGAAAACCTCGCAACCCTTGAAGAAGTAGAAACACTGCTTTCACAAGTACGAGTTAAATAGTTTTATATTTTATGTGCATCAAGGAGTACACATATGAAAATCACTGATCTATTAAAACCTCAATCTATCCTGCTGAATGCAGATCCTGTCACAAAAGCTGACGCCATTTACACCTTAGGTGAATTGATGGACAAAGGAGGCTATTTGACAGACAAGGCAGAATATTTAAAAGCTGTCTTCGCTCGTGAAGAGTCTGGTTCTACAGGCCTTGGCGACGGTATTGCCACACCACATGCTAAATCTGCAGGAGTAAAAGAACCAGGCCTCGCCGCTATGGTTGTACCTAATGGGGTAGACTTTGAAGCATTAGATGGTCAACCTTCTCGCCTATTCTTCATGATTGCGGCTCCAGAAGGCGCCGCTGACACTCATGTTGAGGTATTGAGCAAACTAGCAACTATGGTGATTGACCCAGACTTCAAAGAAGCCCTAATTCAAGCGGCTACTGTTGATCGATTCTTAGAGCTCATTACAGCTAAAGAAGAAGGAAACTTTGACCCATCCGTAGAAGGATATATCAAACCAGCAGAGGATCAAAAAGCAACCAGCATTACCGATGCTATCGAAGCAAAGGCTACAGAAGCAATTGAAAAGGTAGCACCTAAGATTTCTGTAGATAACCCGCATTATGATGTACTTGCTGTTACTGGCTGCCCTACAGGCATTGCACATACCTATATGGCGGCTGAATCTTTAGAACGCAAAGCTAAAGAAATGGGTGTTTCTTTAAAAGTAGAAAAGAATGGTGCATCTGGTGTTAAAGACGCTCTTACAGCAGAAGAAATCGAGCACGCTAAATGCATTATCGTAGCTTCTGACCGTCAAGTAGAGATGGCACGCTTTGATGGCAAACCTATGATTCAAACTAAGGTTGCGAACGGCATCAATAAAGCGGAAGAGTTATTGCGTGAAGCTATGGCTGGTACAGCACCTGTATACCATGCTTCCCCATCTGACAAAAATGGTGCAGTGGCTGCATTCGATGCGGCAGATAACTTTGGTCGTCAAATCTACAAACATTTGATGAATGGTGTCTCCCACATGTTGCCATTCGTTATCGGTGGCGGTATCTTAATTGCCCTTGCCTTTTTATTCGATGTATTCGACCCAGCAAATCCTAAAAACTTTGGTTCCGGTACACCTCTTGCAGCTTTCTTAATGCAAATCGGTGGCGCTTCCTTTGGCTTCATGTTACCCGTATTAGCGGGTTACATCGCTATGAGTATTGCGGACCGTCCAGGTCTTGTAGCTGGTTTTGTTGGAGGCTTATTAGCTAACCAAGGTGGCTCTGGTTTCCTAGGTGCATTGATTGCCGGTTTCGCAGCAGGTTATTTGGTATTATTAGTTAAGAAATTAGTATCTGGTTTACCTCAAGCCTTAGAAGGTACAAAACCGGTTCTCTTCTACCCTGTGCTTGGCGTATTATTCATTGGTATCGCCATTACCTTTATCATCAATCCTCCTGTATCCGCACTTAACCACTGGTTGATGGACTCCTTGCAATCCATGGGCACAACGAGCCGCGTATTGTTAGGTCTTATCTTTGGTGCTATGATGTCCGTTGACATGGGCGGCCCTGTAAACAAAGCGGCTTATGTTATCGGTACTGGTGCTCTTGCAACTGGCGAATACGGTATTATGGCGGCTGTCATGGCAGGCGGTATGGTTCCTCCATTGGCAATCGCTCTTTGTACTACATTCTTCCCTAGCCGCTTCACAGAGGCTGAACGTAAATCTGGTATCACAAACTACATCATGGGCCTTTCCTTCATCACAGAAGGTGCCATCCCATTTGCAGCAGCCGATCCAGTTCGCGTATTACCAGCTTGTATTATCGGTGCTGGTACAGCCGGTGCGTTATCCATGTTCTTCGAATGCACACTACGCGCTCCACACGGCGGCATTTTTGTAGTACCAACAATTGGTAATCCACTACTATACCTTGCGTCCATCGCAATCGGTTCCGTTGTGGCTTGCTTTATCTTAGCACTTGTAAAGCCAAGCTTAAAAAATAGTATCACAAAATAAATCATTAAAATTAACCATCAATTATAGCTTATATATGATTGATTGATGGCTGATAATTGTTGATTGTTTATGATGAGTTTCGACGATTAGCAGTTAGTAACTAATAGTTAACATTTAGCGACTAATTGATTAATGACTCTTATCGATGGTGAAAGCTGGTGTCACACCAGTAGATATAGTAAAAGGACTAGAATATACGTATTCTGAACTGACCTAAAATTGGACACAATTTTGGAACAACAATTCAGAAGTATACGTGATCTAGTCCTTTTCTGATATTCAAAAATAATTAATATTATTTTATATTTTATAATCTAGACTACTTTCAAAAGTGGAAGCAAGTCCTCAAAATTGTACAATCACATCGATTTATGTTAAACTATATAAATATTAATAAACTTTAAAATTATAAACTATTATTAGAAATCTAGTTCGGAGAGCTAATTCATGAAATCATCCAAAAATTGTAAGGTCACTGCTGCATTTCTTGCTGCAGCTGCATTGGGTGGTGTTGCCCATGCAGAGCCTACACTTAACATGAATGATTTAGTAGGTACGAGTACCAGTGCTGAATCAACGACACAGAGTCCTACAAGTGTAGCAACTCCAGTCGTGAAACCAATTGCAACTCAGCCAGTCTTACCAGCTACACCACAACCGGCCACCGTTGTACAACAACAAACACCACCGATGGCACAACCTCAACCATCCTACGTGATGCAACCAGCAACGGTTAGCCCTGTACAAACTCAACAAGTTACACCATTGCAATCAGTACCGCAACAAGTAGTACCAATGCAATCTCAACAACAGGTTCAAACTCAACCTCAGTATGTTGTCAATAAAGATACAAAAACTGTCATGGAGCCTACATTAGCAATGCACAGTTTGATAAATGTACAACGAAAAACTGAACCTGTTACTGTAGAGAAACCAGTGGATGGTAAGCAACAAGTACAAACTACACAAGTAGAGCGTACGCCTGTTGTTATTCAACAAGAATCCATAGCTCCATTAACTGTATCAAATACTACAGTAACAAAAGCCGTAGTAGCAAAACAGAGGCTTACGATTCGAGATATTCAACGAGCTGAGCGTGAGCGTCTAGCTCAACTAGCCGCTGAAGAAGCATCCCAACAAGAAAATTTATCACAAGCTGATCAACAACAACTTGCTCAAAAGCAAGCTGAAGCACAACGGCAAGCCGCACTACAATCACAACAACAAGCAGAAGCCCAACGGCAATCAACTTTACAAGCGGAACAAGAACGTGTGGTAGCTCAACAAGCCGAGGCTCAACGCCAAGCGGCTTTACGTGCTGAGCAGGAGCGTATTGCGGCCCAACAAGCTGAGCAAGCGCGTATTGCAGAAGAACGCCGTCAGGCAGCAGAGCAAGAGCGCATTCGTATCCAAGAGGAACAACGCCGTATTGCTGAACAACAAGCAGATCAAGAGCATTTAGCGGCTCAACAAGCCGAAGCGCAACGCCAAGCAGCTATTAGAGCTGAGCAAGAGCGTATCGCCGCTCAACAAGCCGAGGCTCAACGTCAAGCAGCTATTAAAGCAGAGCAAGAACGTATCGCTGCTCAGCAAGCTGAAGCTCAACGTCAAGCGGCTATTAGAGCCGATCAAGAACGTATCGCCGCTCAACAAGCTGAGGCGCAACGCCAAGCTGCTATTAAAGCAGAGCAAGAACGTATCGCTGCTCAACAAGCCGAGGAGCAACGTCAAGCGGCTATTAGAGCCGAGCAAGAACGTATCGCCGCTCAACAAGCCGAGGTTCAACGCCAAGCGGCTATTAAAGCGGAACAAGAACATATCGCCGCTCAACAAGCCGAGGCTCAGCGCCAAGTGGCTATTAGAGCAGAGCAAGAGCGTATCGCCGCTCAACAAGCCGAGGCTCAACGCCAAGCGGCTATTAAAGCGGAACAAGAACGTATCGCCGCTCAACAAGCCGAGGCTCAGCGCCAAGTGGCTATTAGAGCAGAACAAGAACGTATCGTTGCTCAACAAGCGGAAGCTCAACGCCAAGCGGCTTTAAAAGCTGAACGTGAACGGATTCTCGCTCAACAAGCTGAAGAAGAACGCTTAGCTGCTGAAGAAGCAGCTCGCCAACGTGCCGAAGCTGCCGCTAAAGCCGAAGCTGAACGACAAGCAGCTATTAGAGCAGAACAAGAACGTATGGCAGCTCAACAGGCTGAAGCTCAACGTCAAGCGGCTATTAAAGCAGAACAAGAACGTATTGCGGCTCAACAAGCTGAGGCTCAACGGCAAGCCGCTTTAAAAGCTGAACAAGAGCGTATCGCGGCCGAGAAAGCTAAAGCAGAACGCGAAGCTGCTATTAAGGCAGAGCAAGAACGTATTGCTGCTAAACAAGCGGAACTTGCAAGACAAGCTGCGATCCAAGAAGAACAAGAACGTTTAGCTGCTGAACAACTAGCAAAAGAAGAAGCTGAGGCCACAGCCAAAGCACAAGCTGAAGTCGAAGCTAAGGCTAAAGCAGATGCAGAAGCTGCTGCTAAAGCTAAGGCTGAAGCCGAAGCAAAAGCTAAAGCAGATGCAGAGGCTGCTGCTAAAGCTAAGGCTGAAGCCGAAGCAAAAGCTAAAGCAGAAGCAGATGCTGCTGCTAAAGCTCAGGCTGAAGCCGAGGCTAAGGCTAAAGCTCAATCTGAAACCAAAGCAAAAGCTAAATCTGAGGCAGAGACTAAACAGGTTCAAGAAAGTAAATTACCGCAATCTTATGTAAATGCTCGTAATGAAGCTTCCACAAAAGGCTCTCCTGTAACAGAAGAAAAAAATATTCTCTCCCAACCAATGGAGCCTCCATTGCAAGCTGATGCGTCTGCAAAGATTAGTCTTGCTTTCGACGCAAAGAATTATGAATCCATGTCTACCACAGTAGATAATAAGGAAATCAAATATCGCGCCTTCGAGTATATCCCTTACGTGGCTAATCCAATCGACATAGATCAGCAATACATGAACATTTATGTACCAGAGGAATATTTTAACAACGGCACAATCAACGGTTACAACACCCAAACAGCCCCTATCTTCATGCCAAATGCAGTAGGTGGTTACATGCCGAGCCAAGCTATGACGCCTAAGGTGGAAAATGGAAAACCTAACAGTGTTCTTTACGCATTATCCCGTGGTTATGTAGTAGCTTCTCCATCTACTCGTGGTCGTACCAATAAAGCTTCCGATGGCAACTTTATCGGTAAGGCCCCTGCAGTAATCGTTGACTTACAAGCGGCTACAGCCTACTTACATGCCAACGATTCCGCTATGCCAGGTAATGCAAACCGCATTATCACAAATGGTACAAGTGCAGGCGGTGGTGTATCCTTGTTACAAGGTGCAACTGGTAACAGCTCCGACTTCCAACCATATTTACAAGCATTAGGTGCAGCTACCGCGGCAACTAATGTATACGCAGTATCTGCGTATGCCCCTATCACTAACCTCGATGCAGCTGATATGGCTTACGAATGGAGTTATAACGGCATTTCATCCTTTAATAAAGTGACTATGTCCCCAGGTGAATTACCACAAGCCAATGTAGGCGGTACTCCTGCTCAACCACAACGCACAATGCAACGTGTAAACTTGAATTCAGACGATTTAGCATATTCCAAAATGCTTAGCGAACACTTCCCTGATTACGTAAATAACTTACAATTACGTGACTCTCTAGGTCGTGTTCTAAAACTCGATAAGAATGGTAATGGTACTTTCAAAAATTATGTAAAAGAATTTATCGTTGCTGCTGCTAATAAAGCACAAGCTAAAGGTACTGATTTATCTAAGCATACATACCTTGTACGTGATAATAAAACAGGGACTATCAAAGACATTAACTGGGAAGCATATAACCATTTTGTAAGCCGTTCTAAAGCGCCAGGTGCCTTTGACTCCCGTTCCAATGATACTGGTGAAAACAGTCTATTTGGTACAAGTACTACAGATAATAATCACTTTACAATTACTGCTGCATTACACGATACAACTACTAATCAAGATGTATACGTAGAAAATGCTAAGATTGTTACTATGATGAACCCAATGAACTATCTCGGTTCTCCAGCTGCGACAAATGCACGATTCTATCGTATCCGTTACGGCACAGCTGACAGCAATACATCTGTTGCAATTCCTTTAATCGTAGGGACGCGTGCTCAAAACCTTGGGTACAGAGTAGATATGGCAACACCATTTGATGTAGATCATTCTGGTGATTACGATCTAGAAGAATTATTCAACTGGATGGATAATATTGTTAAAAACGGTAGATAATTACAATTAAAAACATACCAAAATACTAAAGGAGCTACCTAGTAGCTCCTTTTTTATATACAATTATAAATTTTCTTGTGTATTCAATAATAAATATTATTGTAAAAGACCCTCTCCCACTATCAATAATCTGCACCATTATCTACTCAGTACATTACCTATTACAATAACAAATGAATTCAGAAAAAAAAGGATGCTCCCTGTAAAATACAGGGAAACATCCATGTGTTTGAGCCAGTAGAAAGCAACTGTTATGCTTTCACCATGATAGGTGATTAAACTTCAGGGAATAAAGCTGTAGATAAGTAGCGTTCGCCTGTATCAGGGAGAATTACTACAATATTTTTGCCTTTATTTTCAGGGCGTTTTGCCAATTCTTGAGCCGCCCAAAGCGCAGCACCAGAGGAAATACCTACCAATACGCCTTCTGTGTGACCGAAGGCTTGAGATGTAGCAAAAGCATCCTCGTTAGAAACTTGGATTACTTCATCGTAAATGTTAGTATCCAATGTATCTGGAATGAAGCCAGCACCTAAGCCTTGGATTTTATGAGGGCCTGGTTTACCATTAGATAATACAGGAGAATCTGCTGGTTCTACGGCAACCACATGTACATCAGGGTTTTGTTCTTTTAAGTAACGACCTGCACCTGTCAACGTACCGCCTGTACCAACACCAGATACGTAGATATCTACGGTACCATCAGTATCTTGCCAGATTTCAGGGCCAGTTGTTCTGTAGTGAATTGTAGGATTAGCTTGATTTACGAACTGACCTGCTTCAATAGCACCAGCTGTAGCCGTTACGATTTCCTTAGCTTTTGCAATAGCGCCTTTCATACCAAGAGAACCGTCAGTCAATACGAGCTGAGCGCCATAACCAAGCATTAATTTACGGCGTTCAATGGACATTGTTTCAGGCATTACGATTACAACTTTATAGCCAAGCGCAGCACCTACAGCAGATAAGCCAATACCTGTATTACCAGATGTAGCTTCTACAATTGTACCGCCTGGTTGTAATTCACCAGATTCAACTGCAGCTTGAATGATTGCTGCTGCGATACGGTCTTTTACGGAACCTCCTGGGTTAAAGTATTCCAATTTTGCGAAAATATTAGCGTTTGCACCATATTTTTTACCAAAACGTGTAGCAGCTAATAATGGTGTTTTACCAATTAATTCAACAAAAGATTTTGCAATTTTAGACATAGTGGTCACTCCTTATTAAATAGAACCATCCCAATTATCATATTTTGTATCGAGTTTTGCGTAAGTCCCATCGATTACATCTTGAAGAGTTACATTTTCTAAATAATCATGAATATAGTTTTGTAATCCTGCCCAGAAACCAACGGTCCGTTCGTTGATCACTGTATCAGTACTCACCCCTTCATCAAGGGTAGAGATGATAGCCATAGATTCCTCTGTAGCAAGCAAAATCTCAATAATTGTATATTCTTTAGGGCTTTTAGATAAGCGATAGCCGCCATACTTACCGCGGATACTATCCACTAGTTTTGCAGCACCTAAACGAGCTACGATACCTTCTAGGTATTTTTCAGATATGCCTTGTCGTTCTGCTACAGATCGCAAGGAGACAGGTTTATCTTGCCCTTGCTCTGCCAAATCGATGAGGACCATCAATGCATACCGACCTTTTGTGGAAATCCTCATATATCTTGCCTTTCTTTGTAAACGTTAGTGTTAAACACACCCATATTAAAAAGTGCTTATATTATATTTATAAAGCTATTTATAAAACCTTTCACATTAATAGGAATTAATTTCATTATAGACCACTCACTATAAAAATGCAAGAACTTATTTCCTACTTTTATAAAGGGATATTAACAACACAAAAGGACCAGCCCGAAGGCCAGTCCTTTTGCGTATAGTTTGTAGTTTGTTATATGAGGTTTACCATGATGAATTGGAGAGGGTTCATCTGGTATTGGGACTTACCGTATCGTCAGGAAAACGATGCGCGCCCGTGTTTATGTCGTTTGAGGAGTTATCTAGATTACTCTAGCATTTAAGTATAAGTTTCTTAATTAGATTTTACCTACAAGATCAAGACCTGGTTTCAAAGTGTCTTTACCTGGCTTCCAACGTGCAGGGCACACTTGATCGCCATGTTTAGCTACGAATTGAGCAGCTTGTACTTTGCGAACCAATTCTTCAGCGGAACGGCCGATACCCATATCATGAATTTCTGCTGTACGCACGAAGCCTTCTGGATCTACTACGAATGTACCACGGTAAGCCATAGCAGATTCTTCTTGGAATACATCGAAGAAGTCAGCCAATTCATGTTTTTTGTCAGCTAACATGTAGTACTCGATTTTATTGATGCTTGGAGAAGCATCAGACCATGCTTTGTGAACGAATTCGGAGTCACAAGATACGGAGTAAACTTCGCAACCCAATTCTTTCAACTCTGCATAAGAGTTTTGTACGTCTTCCAACTCAGTAGGGCATACGAATGTAAAGTCTGCTGGATAGAATACGAATACAGACCATTTACCCAACACGTCTGCAGTGCTAACTTTTACCAATTCAGGTTTTTTGAAAGCATCAAGTGTAAATTCAGGAAGTTGTTTACCAATAATAGACATGTTATGTCCTCCTTATTTGAGTTCCATATTTAACGAATATATTTATATTGGTGTACTTAACACCATATCTATATCTATCTTTGTCTATATAATAACAAATATCATTCAATATTGCAAGCGTTATTTTTAAATTTATCGATATATTTTCCCAACTTTTTTCGATGTAAGCAAAAAAAGAAGAAAGATGCTCATTTCTGAGCATCTTTCTTCTTTTTACATACTACAACAGACTTACTGTTCACAGTAGCGTGATCAAAAGCTATTAAACCCGCTATATTAGCAAGCCCTCTCCGTGCTATGTGACCAGTTATAGATTGTTCTTTTCCCGATTTACCATATACAAACTGCTCTAGTTTGAGTGCAGCTAATATAAATAAACCTATAATAGATAAAATAGATTCCATCGCTTTAATCTATTTTTTTAGTTCTAAGATTGCATCTACGAAACCACGGAATAATGGATGTGCATTATTTGGGCGAGATTTAAGTTCTGGATGTGCTTGTGTGCCAATGAAGAATGGATGATTTTTCACTTCAATACTTTCAACGAGACGGCCATCTGGAGATGTACCAGAAATTACGAGGCCTGCATCAGTCAATTGTTGACGATATTCATTGTTGAACTCATAGCGATGGCGATGACGTTCATAAATCAAATCTTCTCCATAAGCCTCGTGAGTTTTCGTACCGGCTTCCACTTTGCATGGATAGATACCTAAACGCATCGTACCGCCTTTTTTATCTACATCAACTTGATCACTCATCAAGTCAATTACTTTGTACTTAGCATTTTCGTCGAATTCGCTAGAGGTTGCTCCTTCCATGCCACATACGTTACGAGCAAATTCCATGACTGCAGACTGCATGCCAAGGCATAGGCCGAGATATGGAATATTGTTTTCACGAGCATATTGGATTGTACGAATTTTACCTTCTACACCACGGGAACCAAATCCACCAGGTACGATGATGCCTTCAACACCTTCAAATACCTCTTTAGGATCTACAGATGTATCATCAAGTTCTTCGGAGTCAATCCAACGAATATTCACTTTAGTACCCGTAGCAATACCAGCATGATCTAGAGCTTCAACTACGGACAAATACGCATCATGCAACGCTACATACTTACCAACGATAGCAACTGTAATATCTTTATTAGGATTCAAAATCTTATGAACCATTTCTTTCCATGCAGTCATATCGCAAGGACGATCTTCAAGGCCTAATTTTTTAATAACAATATCATCAAGACCTTGATCTTGCATCATCAATGGCACTTCATAGATGGAGCTACAAGTTTGGTTTTCAATAACGGCTTCTGGTTCTACGTCGCAGAACAACGCAAGTTTTTCTTTCATTTCATCAGAAATGTGTTTTTCGCTACGGCATACCAAAATATCTGGTTGAATACCAATGCTACGCAATTCTTTTACACTATGTTGTGTAGGTTTTGTTTTCAACTCGCCTGCGGCATTGATGTAAGGCACTAATGTAACGTGAATGTAAAGTACGTCGTTACGACCTACTTCTTTTTTCACTTGACGAATGGCTTCCATAAATGGCAAGCTTTCAATATCACCTACGGTACCACCAATTTCTGTAATAACTACATCAGCATTATCCTCTTTACCTACACGGTAAACATTTTGTTTAATTTCATTTGTAATATGTGGAATTACTTGTACAGTGCTACCTAGATAATCACCTTTGCGCTCTTTATTGATTACAGACCAATATACTTTACCAGCTGTAATATTGGAACGTTTACTAAGGTTAATATCGATAAAGCGTTCATAATGACCCAAATCAAGGTCAGTTTCAGCGCCATCATCTGTTACAAATACTTCACCATGTTGGTAAGGGCTCATCGTACCCGGATCGATATTAATGTATGGGTCAAATTTTTGAATCGTTACATTGAAACCACGGTTTTTTAGTAAACGCCCCAAAGATGCTGCTGTAATTCCCTTCCCAAGAGAAGAAACAACGCCGCCAGTTACGAAAATATACTTAGTTGCCATGATGCCTCCCACCTATTACATTTTTTCCGGAGCGGAAATACCTAAAATACCCAAGCCTTGACGAAGAACGAGGGCAATCGCTGTAATTAATCCAAGACGAGCTTGTTGTAATGCTGGATCTACGCCAATGATACGACCTTGACGGTAGAATGAATGGAACATGCTTGCCAAATCATATAGATAACGAGCAATACGATGAGGGGCACGATGTTCGGCAGCTTGAACGACCTCTTCCGGATATTCAGCTAATTTCTTAATTAATTCTAATTCCATTTCACTTGTAAGCGTTGTGAAATCAGTTTCACTATAATTGCCAAATGCAATGCCAGCTTCACGCACTTGGTTATAAATGCTGTGAATACGAGCATGAGCATATTGGATATAATACACTGGGTTGTCATTACTGCGAGATTTTGCCAAGTTAATATCAAAATCAAGTTGGCTATCCAAAGAACGCATCAAGAAGAAATAGCGAGACGCATCTACGCCAACCTCTTCGATCAATTCATCTAATGTAACACTATCGCCACTACGTTTAGACAATTTAACAAGTTGTCCGTCACGGAACAATGCTACCATTTGTAATAACAATACGGTTAATTTATCAGGGTCATAACCAAACGCCGCCATAGCCGCTTTTACACGACATACATAGCCATGATGGTCAGCGCCCCAGATATCAATCATTTCCTTGAAACCACGATCATATTTATTGCGATGATATGCAATATCTGCCGCTAAATACGTAGGAACCCCATTATCACGAATAACTACACGGTCTTTATCATCACCGTAGTCAGTGGATTTTAACCACAATGCACCATCTTTTTCATAGACTTTACCAAGGGCCTTCAGAGCCTCTACAGAATGATGAATTTCATCCGATTCATGAACTGTACGTTCAGAGAACCAATTATCAAAAGTAACGCGGAAGTTTCTTAATGTTTCCTCTAAGCGAGCTAATTTTTCTTTTAAACCCTCTTCCTTAAACAAGGCTATACGATCTACTTCGTTCATGGCATTTAATTTATCAAAGCCTTCACGTTCAGCAATCGCTTTTGCTGTTTCAATAATATCTGGGCCACGATAGCCATTTTCAGGGAACACTAACGCCCCTTCTGGAATATCGAACTCAGGCATAGAGCCGTCTTCATTGCGTTTAGGTGGGAATACTAATGTAGCACCTTGCAATTCTTGAAAGCGGTACTCAATGGAAATCGCCATGTTGTCGATTTGATTACCTGCATCATTGATATAGTATTCAGATTGTACATTGTAACCCGCTGCACGCAACAAGTTTACAAGAGCACTACCATACGCAGCACCACGGCCATGACCAACATGCAATGGACCTGTTGGGTTTGCACTTACGTACTCTACTTGAATCGTATCGCGCGCACGCAATGGTTGAACACCATACTCAGTACCAGCATTCAAAATGGCTTTTAACGTATCATACACCATATCAGACTTCAAAAAGAAATTAATAAAACCTGCGCCAGCAACCTCAGCACGTTCAAGCCAATCAAAATTCATATGACTAATCAAAGCTTCAGCAATAGCTCGAGGATTTTGACGAGCCACACGAGCGGATTGCATAGCGATGTTTGTAGAAAAATCACCGAATTCCTTTTGAGGTGGCACTTCGAGAACGATTTCTGGATATTCCCCAGCCGGCAAATCACCGCTGTTAATCGTATCTTGTAATGCCTGTTCAATCCCCGATTTCAGGATTTCCTTCATGTCCATGCTCTATATCCTCCCGCACGTCTATATCTAACTGATTATAAAATTGCCATTCACCTTCGACGGAAATATCATATCCTAAATGAACATGACCTACACCATCGTGAAAGTCTACTGTTAATTCATGAGTATTTACGGCCATATGTAAATCACCATATGGTGTTTCATATACGGCTTCGCGTTCTTCACCACGGACGTATTGATGACGCATATTGACCGCCCCTGTTCGGAGCAATACGATAGAATCATCATGGATTTTAATGGTCGTCTTAACCCCATCCAATCCAGTCACACTAGATTCTTCATAACGCACATATTGAGCATTACCCTTTTCATGTGACGTACCTGGGGAAATCAGTTCCACTACGGTATCCTTGCCATCCATATCTCGTTGTACACTCTTTACGGACACTAGAACCCGCTTCATTTTCAACCTCCGTGGTAGTAATTAATCATCATATTATACCATAATCAAGGACTATTTTGCACCCTTAATGAGTCTCAATTTCTTAGTCTTCGCCATCCGTTTAATAGCATATTCTCTGCGTTGTGCTTCTTGTTTTTGGTGAAAGCTTTCAGCATATACCAAGGTCACAGGACGACGTCCTCGCGTATACTTTGCACCACCTGGGATATGTCCATTATGAGCATCTATTCGACGTTTAAGATCTGTAGTCCATCCACAATACAAAGAATCATCTGCACAACGCACCAAGTACACATAGTGCCGTTCTTCAGACTTAGCATCCTTATTTGACATTTTTCGCATCATCAGTGATTGGTTCCAATGTGATAGAATTGATAATTACAGGTTCAACTGGTTTATCATTGCGACCGGTTTTAACCTTGCCAATTTTTTCAACTACATCCATACCTTGTACTACAGTACCGAAGATGGTGTGTTTATTATCTAACCAATCCGTAGGTCCCAAGGTAATGAAAAATTGAGAACCTCCTGTATTAGGGCCACGGTTTGCCATGGCAAGAACGCCCATTTTATTGAAATGTAAATCATTGGAGAATTCATCAGGAATTGTATAGCCCGGTCCACCGGCACCTGTGCCATCAGGATCTCCACCTTGAATCATAAAGCCTTCGATAACGCGGTGAAATGTTACACCATTATAGAAGCCTTTTTTCACGAGATAATCAAAATTTTTGACCGTAATCGGCGCTTTAGACCCTAACAAACGAACCTTAAATTGACCATAGTTTGTATCAAAAATAGCATATTCATCTGCAATTGGCGCATTCGTAAAATTAGGCATCGCCACAGTTTCTGCTTTCACAGTATTACCTTGTGGTTGCTCCCCAGTTTTGGTACTACATGCTGTTGTACCAAGTACTGTAATCCCCAACATTGCGCATAAAGCCAAGCGTTTCCAGTTCATATGTCCCCCAAAATACTAATATTATATTTAACTAAATGTAGATTTAAAATTTA
>OGZY01000428.1_pt1 | contig 26878 bp, 27 predicted proteins | sample 1576911 | NCBI WGS metagenome assembly OGZY01 (sample SAMEA3541488, study PRJEB24748) | human gut metagenome | biome: human gut; feature: human-associated habitat; material: faeces | place: China | collected 2012 | reverse complement strand
GTGGGAGAGTACAAGACAGCTCAATATCGGTGTGGACGCCGCTTTCCTGAACGGATGCTTTCATATGGCCATACCCTTTCTCTCAGCCAAGTAAGAAGAACCACATCATCTGCTACTCCTCTTCCCAATTGCTGCGAAAGATGTACATGAGTATTCACAAGCCCAGGAAGAATAATTTTTCCTTGTACATCATAAATTTCTGCATCAGCATTTACAAGAGAGGGTTCAACTTTTCCCACAGCTTTTATTTTATCATCTTCTATTAAGACAGAGCCATTTTTAAATATCTCTCTGTTTTTATTCATAGAGATTACATATCCATTTTTTATCAAAATTTGAGACATATTTTCCTCCCTCTTATTATACAATTAAGTTTATTATAGAAAGTGTTCCTATTACCCAAAGAATAGGACTTATTTTATTATATTCTTTAGCTATTACATGCATTATAATATATGATATGAAACCAAAACTTAATCCTATGCTGATACTGTAAGTTAATGGCATAAATATTATAGTTATAAATGCTGGCACAGATATTTTAGTATCATTTAAATCTAAAGCTTTTACACTTTTAAACATAAATACTCCTACCATAACTAATGATGGTGCAGCGGCAAACATAGGAACTATTCCCACTATTGGAGTTATCAGAAGAGCTGCAAGAAACAGTATTCCTGTTACAAAAGAAGCAAGTCCAGTTTTTGCTCCAGCAGCTATACCCGCAGCTGATTCTCCAAATGTTGTAACTGTACTGGTTCCTAAAAATGCTCCTATTATAGTAGAAGAAACATCTGCAAACATCATTTTTCCAAGTCCTTTATAATGTCCATTTTCATCTTCCAGTCCTATTTCTTTAAAACAAGCAATCAAAAACCCAAGTGAATCAAATAAATCTATAAACATAAACGAAAATATTGATCCTAAAAGAGATATTTTCAAAGCTCCAAATATATTAAGTTTAAAAGCTATAGGTGCAATACTTGGCGGCATAGCTATTACTGCATCTGGCATAGTAACAAGCCCACATACCATTCCTAGTAGAGTAGTTATTACTATACTTATCAGTATTCCTCCTCTTACTTTCTTCATTTCAAATCCAGCCATCATCATAAGTCCTACCACTGAAAGAACTACAGGAAGATTAAATTTACCAAGTGCCACAAGAGTAGCCTCATTCCCAACTATTATCCCCATATTTTTTAACCCTATAAATGCTATAAACAGACCTATTCCAGCAGTTGAAGCTGTTGTTATTGGTGCTGGTATTGCATTGGCAAGTTTTTCTCTAAATCCTAATGCTGCAAGAATAAAAAAGAATGTTCCTGATAAAAATACAACTCCAAGAGCATCCTGCCAAGATACCCCTTTTCCCATTACAAGAGTGAATGTAAAAAATGCATTCAATCCCATTCCAGGAGCCATAGCTATTGGTACATTTCCCATAAATGCTGCTAAAAATGTTCCTATTGCAGTAGCAAGACAAGTAACTGTAATCAATGCTCCCTTATCCATTCCAGACATAGAAAGAATAGCTGGGTTGACAAATATTATATATGCCATTGCCAAAAATGTTGTTACTCCTCCTATTACTTCTGTTTTCACACTGCTGTTTCTTTCTTTAATTTTAAATACTTTTTCTAAAAATAACTCTTTAGACAAAACCTTTCCTCCTTAAATTTCTATATATTTTAAATTATTTGTGACTAAAGAATAAAAAGGATATTAAAAATACCCTCTCAGTTATTATATTTTTTACCCAATAAATATTTTTCCTAAAATAGGTAAAAGAACAGGAACAGAAAATGTTAATATAATTCCTGTTATAAGAGTAACCAATCCTAGTTCTGCTCCTACAAATTTAGTAATAGGCATAAGCATTGTATCCATATTCCCAGCCCCACCAGATGCAATAGCACTTCCTTTACTTATTTTGATTAATATAGGAAGAAAAAATACAGTAAAAAACTCCCTCATTATATTTACAATAAAGCCATAAGTTCCAGCTTCTATTCCAAATTTACTGGTCATAAATGCTCCAGTCAGACTGTAATATCCCATTCCGCTAGCTGAAATAACAGAAATATTTTCAGGAACACCTAATATTTTCCCAGCTACAGCTCCTCCTAAAAGACTTCCCATTAATATAGCCAAAGATATCAGGACAATTTTTACTCCTATTACTTTTACATATTCCAATACTTTTAAATTACTTCCAAGAAATATTCCTACTCCTATATATAGCATTATTAAAGAGATAACCAAAGAATAATTCAAAATTATCTCATAAGATTTATCCATAAAAAAAACACCAATAATTACACCTAATATTACACTTATTGGAATAATTATAGTAAGCAGAGATTTCCCCGCTTCTACTTCTTCATCTCTCCTATTTTCATAATTTTTAAGTTCTAATTGCTTTTTTATCTTTTCTAAAGGAAGGATAGTTTTTTCCAATATTATAGTTAAAATTACACTGAATAATATCCCAAAAATAGAAATAACAGCACAGTTCCATCCTATTTTTCCAAGTTCTGATATAATTTCTTCATTAATACCTATATTCATTCCAATAGTAGTCATTAAAATTACTATAACTATATTTATTACCATATCTATTTTTTTCATAATCTCTTTTGAAAGATTTCTGATTCCTATTATGATTCCAAAAAAAAGACAGATAAAAGGCATTATTGTCATTTTTTAACTCCTTTTGGTGCTTTTATAAAATCATTCTTTATTCTATCATCTTTTTTGAAAGATTACAATTTAAAGATACTATCATATAAGAGATAAAATATTAAATTGAATGTAAATAAAAAATTATTTCTATATAATTTTAATCATTACATCAAAAAAGGAGCTCAATAAGAACTCCTTCTTTAAAATATATTTATTCTTTTAATTAAATCTAATTTTTCAATTTTTTATCCAAATGTTTTTTGCCTAATATCACTGCTCCCAGGCTTCCAATTAAGGCTGTCAATTCTCCTGGAATAGGAAGACTGTATATTTCAACTCCCATAAAAGCAGTTAAATAAGGAGTTATTATGTGATGAAATATTACTAATATACTATACACATAAAACAGATGCAGAATCCCTCCTCTTTCAAGGAATTTTGAAAATACCTGTAGTCTTTCCTTTTCCACATCAGCCATTATTTGATCCACTTCTTCTGGCTGTAAATATTTTCTTAATATATCTGGTAAAAAACTGCTTACTACATTTAATACAGTTTTTTGAAACATTAATATCACCTCTCTTATTTCCAATTGTTCTCTATGTTCAAATATCTTCTTTTTACATCTTGAGGTGCTTTTTTACCCCATTTCAACCCCAGTTTAAAATCATAGATATCATGGGATTTTAAAAGTTTTTTCGTTTTTATAAAATTATGCATAAGTCCATTTTTACTAATATTAAACTGATTATGATAATCTACTAAGTGGACAAAAGTTTTTTCATCTTCCAGTTCTGGCAGTTCATTGAGATTAGCTACATAATTTACCATTTCTTCAATGTGCTTTTTGTCCAGTTCATCTATGTCTTCTTTATGATTTTTTAATTTATTATTAAGATCACTTATTTCTTTATCTAATCTTAACAATCTATCAAGATCACTTTTTGTAAATCCACATTTTTCTTTTAAAAAATTTCTAGCTTTTGAATTATGCTTTACATCAAACTGGCTTCTGCCAAAGCTATATCCAGATATTCCCCTGGCATAACTGAATTTACAAATTACATTTTCATTTCCTGAAATTTCATTTAAAGCTATTGCATACATGATTTTATTTAAATCAATTTTTTCTCTTATTTCTTTAATATTTATAAATATCACTCCTTTCATTTAAAAGTTTTATAGTGTTTCTACTTTTTTTCCTAAATATATTTGTCTTTTTAAATTTTGTTCAACAGGAAAGTTTTGGATCCAATTTGCCATATCTGAAACCCCTACATTTTGAGTCCAATATGGTGGGAACTGTAGAAAAAAATATGGTGCTATATCAGCTGTTTCAAAATTAGTTGGAGTTTTTCTCCATAATTCTATTTTAAATACCTCCATATTCAAACAATTATTATTAGTTCCAATTTCAATTCCAATAGCAGTTGTATCTTTTTCTCCATTGCCAGTTTGCATATAATTATCTAAATACCCTTGTGGATACTGCATTGTATTCATTTGCATTCCATAAAGATCATAATATTTATTTTTATCCTGCTCCTCTGTTTGAATATAAACATTTTCACTTGCTCTTGCTAACTGCATGTTATTTACAAGATTGTAATATCCTGTACTTGTATCAAACCATTGCCAGATCATAAAGTCATCTGTATTTCTAGCCCAAGCATTTATTCTAACATGAAAAATACAAAGTATTTTGTCGTTATTTCTTATGGCTTCTTCTACTAATTTCCCTGAAAACTTTATAATTAATGGATATGAAATATTATTAGGCTGTTCTTGAGGTATAGAGGAAGAAAATGGAAAATTCACATAATTATTATCTTTTTGAATTCCACCATTTATAGCATTTATTAATGGGGTAATATCCATGTCAGTTTTAACTGGAACTTGGGAATTATACGAATCAAAATATCTCATTTCTACTTTAAAATCTTCATTATTATTATCTGATGTTATTTGAGGATTCAACCTTTCCCATTTCTCATATTTCCACTTTACTTTCCCTTCTAATTCTGGATAATTTTCTCTATATATTGGCCTATAGTTTTCAAGAGATAGCCAGTCTTCTGGAGTTTCTACTGTTCTAGTCAAAGTCTCGACAATATCTCCTGCTGTTGCTCCTGTTCCTGAAATACCTGCTTCTCCTTTCCAAGTTGACCACTGAAATTCAGATCCATCATCATATATAAATTTATAATATACTTTTTCATTATCTTCTCTTACAAATTGAATCCTTACTATTCCATTTCCTTTTCTTCCCTGTTCTCCTTGTTCACCCTTTTCTCCAATATCTCCTTTATCTCCTTTTGGAAGTACAAAATTTAATACTTGTTCTGGACTTTCACCATTTATTATTACTTGTGCTTGTTCTCCTTTTTCAACATTTCCAACAGAAAGAATATTTCCAGGCCCTATATCCCCACGATCTCCCTTTTCTCCTTTTAGGTTATCACTATATTGGTATTCTGTTTCTCCCTCTACTCTTACTCCTAGTTTATTTTCTTCCCAATTGAATTCTAGCCCTCTTCCTACAAGAGATAACAACCATTCTTCTTCTGTCCCTCCATAACCATTTTTTACTGCTACTTGATATGCATTATACCCATCTTCAACAGTGAACTCTCCTCTTCCTCCATCTGTATAAAGTATCTCATAATAATTAATTTCACCTATTTCACTTTTTTTAGTAACACTTGATATCCCTCTTCCAGTATCTCCCTTTTCTCCTGTATTTCCTTTTTCTCCTTTTTTAGCTGTTATTTCCCCTATAACATTATTATCTTCTCTTATTATCTCATAAACATTGCTTCCATCAACTAAAGTTTCTTTATATTTTACTTCTTTTATAGAAAAACCTCTTGGCCCTTCTATTACATCAGCATTTATATTTAAAGAAATATTTCCTTTTTTCATAATCAAACCTCCTATCTTACATATATAGCCCTTAAAGTATAATTAGTTTTTCCACTACTTACTCTAGTTACTGTATTAGATATTCTCATCACATAACCATCATGAGCAGGATCTCCATTCAACATAGACACTTGATTGTATGTTAACCAAGCGTCTATTGAGGTATTCAACGAAATAATTCTTCCCTCTTTTGAATATATGAATAAAATCTCATTATATCCTGATATATCATTGTGTGTTATATCCCCCTGTTGAGAGCCACTCCATATTTTTGTCCAACTTATTAACTTCTGTACTTCTATCCAATTTTGAAATTTTCCTTTATCATTACAAAATTGAATATATCCATTATTATCTTTATAAGCTATTTGAGGTACAAAGTTATTTGTAGCTGCTGTTGATGTTATTACATTTCCACAATACACATCTCCCACTTTTATTCCACCACTTGTACCCCTCTGAACTAGTTTACTTCCTACATTCTCCATTGACATATCTTCTTTATATAGAGTTTCTTTCAAAAAATCTTTTATCACTTTATATGAATTTACAATATTGTCCCATTTAATATTTAAAGCATGCCCTGCTGGAACATCTGCCATAGGTTTATTTATTTCTGTTTTCAATTTTGAATAAACCTCAGGGTCATACATCAAAGCTATTGCTGTTGCTATTTCTTCTAATCTTCCTTTATCAAGTGCCATTTCTCCTCCTTATACTATAATTATCTCTTTATCATCTTTTATTTTGCTGTCATTATACAGCCATTCATTAAGTTTATATTGAATCTTTCCTCCTCCTGTAATAACAGTATTACATTGAAGTTCTCCTATATCATCTACTGATATTGCATGTTCTATTGAATACGCTCTCAAAAATAGTGGTCTCTCTGTTAAATTTTCATGAATATACCACAGTTCATCATTGAGTTTCAATTTAGGCATTAAGGTTGTTTCAATTGTATAATTTACCACTGGGTCTTTTAAATCTTTCAATGCCTGAGTTGCCAATTTCATAGCCATGTCATTTGTAGTTATTATATTTTCTGTTAAATCAAGCCCTAAAGTTAATCTGTTTTCTCTATATCTAAGTATTGAATCCTCATCTTTAAGTTCTATTGTTTTTACTTTATTACTATCATTCTGATCTTTATATACTACTGACACAATATTTCTCACTCTTGTTAAATCTCCTATATAGCTGAATTCTCCAACTACATCTCCTCTAAGAAGCTGATAAGTTATATAGCTTGCTGAAATTGTATCTTCGAAAATTAACACCTGTTTATTTTTAGTTCTGTCATATCTAAAGTACAAACTCCATCCTTTTGAAAGTGCAAGTTTTTGTATTGAATCCCATATAGTTGTATCTTCAATAGAATAATCTTCTGTCAAAGTAGCTGTATTATATGGATCATACAAAAATTCAATATCTTCTCTTTTATTATCAATTAATATCTGTTTTATTGCATCTTCAAATGTCATTCCTTTAGAATAGATTTTATTTATTGCCATTACATCAAGATCATAGGAAAAATCCTGACATTCCAAAGAGACATTATGATAACCTCTTCCTTCATATCTTCTTATTTTTCCATCAAATATTATGATGTCTTCAGCTGCATTAAAGAATAATCCAATTACCATTCTTTCATTTACTGGAAGCTCAGTATTCAATCTTACTTTTATTCCATCTCTTTCTCTAGTAATATTTTCTATATAATATGGGAAATTATCTGGATCATCCTCTTTAGCAAAATAGAGATATTCTACTCCATATGTATCTGAAAAATATTTTCTTGAAAAATATCCAATAGCCCATGGCAAATATGAATATTTATAATATCCTAAAATCTCAACAATATCTGGATCTACATTTGGAATAAAATATTCTCTTGCTCCTGTCCCTTCAAATTCTGCTCTATCAGTATCTAAATCACTTGCTGTTGTTATTATTAAAAAACCTACTTTTTCATACTGTCTTACTACTCTATTAAAATATACATATAGACCATTTGCCATTTGAGAAGTATTTTCTATTTTTAAATCAGCCTCTAAAGAAGATAATGAACATTCCTCATTATAGACACTAACCAAATCTATTTCTTCTACTCCTCTTATATTTTTTAAAAGGATATATGATTTATCTTCACCAGTTAAATTTAAATTGTAGTGATTTGTAGATTTTGCTGTCCTTACCTTTATTCTTACTCTTCTTCCTAGTTGAAATTGATTAGTTGATAGAATAGGCCCTGTTGTAAGTTTTTTATTCTTATCATTATGAATGGTAAGATTAGCAAACTTTTTTAAACTGTCTATTCCGAAATCTTCGCTTCCAACTTCAGCTATATTTCCAAGATTTATAGTTGTAGTCCCTACAACCTGCTCTGTAAAGTCTTTCCATAATCCTTCATTATCAAGGAGTTCGTATTTAACTAGAAACTTTCTCATTGTCTATACCTCCTCTAAACTGAAAGAATATATTTTACAATTTTTTACCATTCCATCAATTACTGCTGTTTGTGAACTCTCATTCACCTCATCTTTCAAAATAACTGTGTAGTCTTTTCCTAATAATGTAAATGTTTTATACCCCCCTATATCGCTGTATAGAACTTTTTCAAACTCTTCTATGGTATTGCAATAAATATCTGAGTAAAGCATATATTCCACATCTGCTAATGGCACTGTTGTTATATTAAATCTTTTTTTTCTTTGAGTATCAAATGTAGTGGAAATAATTAGGTTTCCTTGATGATTTCTTGTACTATTCAACATAGTAGCAAAATTAGCATTATCAATACTTGCTATACAGTTTAATCTTATCCCATTCATAATTATTCCATTATCTTTTAGTGCTTGCGAAATGTATTTGAATTCTCCCTTATATTTATCTGATGTTTTACAAACAAATATCAATTCTTTATATCCTTTTATTCTTGCTAAAAGATTATATAGAACATCCCTTGTTCCTGTATCATCAGCTTTAAGTACAAAACCTCCTTCAAATTCATACTCTTCTTCTTTTCCCATAGCCCACAAAGGAAGAGTGAACCGAGGAGCTACTTCAGGAACAAGTTCAAAATCAAATTCTATTGTTATTTCTTCTTCTTTTTTTGTTATTGTTATTACATGATTACTGTTATCTGCTTTTATAATTTCTCTTCTCATTAAAACTTATTCCTCCTTGCTTTCCTTATACTGTCACTTGTTATTTTTATTATTCTCTTATCTAATAATTGATCTCCAAGAGTTATAGGTATTTCAATCTCAAATATGCCATTAAATTCACTTGTCACTTTTTGACCTAAATTGTATTTCCATAAATTTGTAGACATTCCTTGAACTGCATTTTTACTCATATTTTTGTTCAGACTATTCATACTTCCTGTCAAATTATCCACATTCAATCCTAATTCTCTAAATAATTCTTCCAGTTTCTCATTAGAAATTTCTGTATATTTTTTAATAAGCTCCATATATTGTGTAAGTGATAAATTTTCTAAATCTCCTGTTTCAAGATCAATTCCAAGGTTACTATCTTTTACAAACATTTCTTTTACTACATCTGATACTTTATCTGACATTCCATTGAATAAAGCTTTTGACATTTCAGTATTAATAAAAGCATTTTTCAAACTTTCAGCAAGCATACCTTCAATATCATTTCCAAGGTCTTCCATTCCTCCGAAAAAGCCTTTTTTAACAACTGCTGCTAAACTATCTGCTGAGAAATTTATAATTCCCTTAATTGTTGCTTTAAGTGTTTTTTCAAGATCTCTATTAGCATTTGTTACTTGTTTTGCAAGTTCTCCAATATCAATAGCTCCATACTTTCCTTCCCCTGTACTTAAAATATCTCCTTTCAGTACTGCTCCTCCAGTTAAAGACTTAAACCAGTCTATTATCTGTTGTTCATTATACTGAGGCATCAATTGTTTCAATGTAGTCATACTTACTCCATCAGAACCTGATTTTGCTCCATTAAGACTTGAGAGTACATTATCATAATCAGTATTTGCTGAAACCTTATCATAAAGACCTATATAGCTTCCTGCTCCCAATTTTAAAAGATCTTCATTATATGCTTCCATAACATCCTGCCATTTGTATTGTCCAGATATTAATCCTCTTTGTAATCTTTCCTGAGCAGCCTTTCTTTTTCTTTCTTCTCTCTTTTTCTTCTTTTTACTCTTGCTTCCAAAAAGACTTCCACCAATACTTCCAATAGCTCCACCTACAATACTTCCTGGTAGTCCACCTACAGCTGTTCCTATTCCACTTCCAATCATGCTTCCAAGATTACCTTCAGTTCCGCCGCCCAAAGCTCCACTTATTATATTTCCTATTCCCATTCCTTGATTAAAGTTTTCAAATCCAGGTATTGCCTTATCCCCAAAAAATCCAGCTAATTTCTCTGCCCCAATACTTGTATTTTTAAATGCTTCAAATAAAGAACTTCCTGTTCCCAATACATTAGAGATATCTTTTATAGATTGTTTACCTGTAACCTCTCCTAACATTTGAAACATACTTGAAAGATTTTTAAGTCCTATTCCTGTATTATTAACATTGGATAATTTAGCCTCTTCACTAGCTTTAATCTCTATTTCTATTTGATTAATTTTATTAATATTTTTTTCTTTTTCAGCTTCTACTTTAAGCATTTTTATTTTTGTATCTAAATTTTCAATATCAATTTTTGTTGCCCCAGGTTTATTTTTTTGTTGCTTAAGAAGAGCTTCTTTATTCTCTTCTTCAAACATTTTTAAATTTTCTTCATGATTTTTTTTAGCTTCTTGAATTTCATTTATATTTCCACTTTTTAAAAGTTCTTTCATTTTTTCATTAAAATCTTGTGTTTCTTCTAAAATTTTTTTATTATAATCAGCATTTATTTTTAATTCTTCTTGTTTATATTTTTCTTCAGCTACTAAATTTATAATAGGTTCTGCTGCTAATTGATTGGACTTTTTATTATTTGACACTTTTTCAGTTTTATTATTTTTTTGCTCTATTATTGATTGGGATAATGATTGAAGTTCTTCTTTTTTTTCTGAATTAAGGATTGGATTCTTTAAAAGATTATAATTTTCTTTCTTTAATTTTTCTATTTCTGATAAATCATTTATATATTCTCTATATGATTTCTGTATTTCTTCATATTCAGTTGCAAAACCTGGAAATTGCTTACTTAGCATTTCTTCAGGAAATCCTTGTGCCATTGCTTCTTCAAAAGGAATTGTGATTTGCATTCCATGATCATCATATTTATAAAAGCTATAGTTTAGCTTCTTTTTATTTTCCTCAGCTCTTTTTTCTAATTCTTTTATTTTTGTTTTATTATCTATTATTTTGTTTTTATTTTTATTACTCTTTGTTGCTTTTAATATCTTCTCATAGTCTTCCAAAGTAATTTTATTATTTTTAAAGTCTATATATGCATTAAAAAGTTTTTGGTCAGAAAGATACAAATCTGTTAATATCTTTTTCATTTCCTTCTCTTCTTGAGGATTTAAAACTTCTTTTTTTCCTAATTCTTCTAATATTTCAACATTCTTTTTTTCTTCTTCTCTAAGCTTTTTGTAAATATCCTTATAAGTCTCTTTTTCTGATAAAAGCTCTTCTATTAAACAATCTCTTTCCTTTTCATAAAAAGCTATCAAAAGATCTTTTCCTACAAAACCTAATATTGGTAAGGCTAATTTTCCTATCCCCATTTTTATCACTCCTTTCTTAAAAATTTTAATCTATATTTATTCTCTTCTTATCCAACAATATTCCTATCTCATGAAATGTTGAATAATCTCTATATTCTTCTTTTTTCTTTCTCCCAAGAATATCTATTGTTTCTTTGCTTCCAACTATTCCAGCTATTGTATTAATCAATGCATTAGTATGGAATACTTCTCTTTCCAGCTGTTTATAATCAGCTTCAAATATGAGATTTATATCCCAATAAGTCATATCCAATACTTCTTCCTGCTTATATCCTTTACTCATCAATGTAATAATAAGCTCTCTAAAATCAATTTTCTCTGATTTTTTTTCCTCAATTTTTATATCTGATTTTTCTTTAATCTCTATATTTAAAGGATTACCAGCATTTTCTATCAATTTTTGAAAGACTTTGTAAAACATCTCATAGCTTTCTTTGATATCAGGATAACTTCCCAAAAATTCTTCATAAGAAAGTTGATATTCCTGAAGTGAGCAATAGATTATCTTAGTAATAATTTCTGGATTTCCCATTCCTGCTTTTTTATACATTTCAATCTCATCTGGATAATATTTTGAAAGTTTTATTCTTGCTCTTAAATTAAGTTTTAATTTATATTCTTTATCATTTATTTCTACTCTCATATAGCCTCCTATCTTATTTTTTTAAATCAAAATATTCCAATATTTTCATTTAAAAGAACAAGGGAAAGGGGATCTCTCCCCTATTCTCCTTATTGAAATACTTTCTTTTCTATCATTCCTGATTGAAGTTTTAAGCTTGCTGTGTAAGACAGAGCACTTCCACCATCTAGAGTTCCTGAATGTGTAAATTCTGCGACTTTATAAACTCCTTCAATATATGGAGTATTTTTTTGTTTTAATGCTCCATGTCTTGCTTTAATAGTATATTCTCCATCAAATGCAAAGTTTATTGTAGCAACAGATGGAAAGTCTGGATGATAATAACCTTGAATTCCATCAATAGAAGATGTTTTTAATCCTCCTATTGCACTTTCATATCCATTTGAATGTTTGTTGTTTGTACTTATTTCTGCCTGCTGCTCAGTAGATGAAAAATCTGTTATTTGAGCTACATCAATATATCCATCATTTTCAAGTAAAACAGCATTTATAAAAGCTGAATTTACAGGTTCATTTGCTAAAGTAATTGAACTTGCAGTTGTTGCAGTTACTTTTACTATTTCAACAAGATTAGGGTTTGCCATACCTTTAAAATTTTCAGCAGTTGCCAATCCAGCTAATTCAGATTTATCAAATAGAGCTACTACAACATTTTTAGGTGCTGTCATTACTTCTACTGTTCCTGTTGTGACTGTAAACTCTTTTCCAGCTAGTGTTCCTGTTAAAAGTTCCATTTTTGGAATTATAGTTTTCATTGAATCTGTATATTCACTTTCATTCTTTATAGCCTCATATGCCTGCATTCCAATGTAAAGTCCAGCACCATTAGGCTGTACCTCTAAAAATCTTTCCTTGCTGTTATGTACTACTTCTTTTATATTTACCACTTTGTATACCTCCTGTATTTTTTGGTTTTAGGTCCTCATGTTAAATTCTCCAGAATTTTCAATTACTTATTTTCATATCTGCAAATGTTAAATTAAAGTTTTTATTTCTTACATAAAAGATTTTGTTCATCCTAATATTAAAATATTGATGCTCTGATAAATTAATTTAACTTTTTATACTTTTTTGTATAATAAGTTTTTAAAAAAATATTAAAAATAAATAACCATAGTCCTTGAAAATTAACATAAGAACCAAGGAAAACATTGTTTACCTTAATTATTGAATCTGTTTTTAATAGGTTTTAGATATTTCATGAAATCATCTTAAAATTATTATACAATTTTGTATAATAAAAGTCAATAAAAACTTTTATATTATTTTTCTTTCATTTTAAAATATTCTCTTTTGCTGTTTATTTAGTTTCTTTTTTCTTTTCGATTAGTCCTTTAAGCATACTTTCTATCATTTCTCTTTCATTCATATCTAGTTTGTCTATATATGACATCAACGGATCTTTTCTTCTCTTAGTTGTATTATTTATTATCTGAATAACTTTTCCATAGGCTGTTATATCACTATTTTCTATTCTTAAATCTTCATATTCCTTATTATCACTTTCTAGTACATACTCACCATTTTTATATTTTAATCTTTTTACCAATCCATCAGCATGATCGCTTCCTTTAGTCAAAAATACACCTATTTCCCCAATCTCTGGCATCAATTCTGTATTTACAACAACAATAGACCCATCCAAAATAGTATCTTCCATAGAATTTCCTTGTACTAAAATAGCAACTACATTATTCCCAGCTGTCTTTGGTATTGAAATAAAATCTATAGGTTCAGCAATAGTTTCTCTCCCCAGTCCAGCAGAAACGCTTGAAAATAGTGGAACCTCCATCAATTTTATTGGTTTTACATTTTTCAGTTCAAGAATATTATCTTTAATTACTTCTGGTGTTCTATCTATAGCTATTGCCATTGTAATTTCATTTTTTTCTTGAGAACTTAAATTAAAACCAGAAACAAATTTATCAATAAAGTCATTTTTAGGAGTTCTTCTTCCTGTTTTATAATGCCCTATTGTAGCTACAGGGATTCCTGTTTCTCTTGAAATTTGTTCTAAATTATATCCATTTTTTCTCATAAAATTTTCAAGATATTTTGAAAATTCCTTTTTTTTCTCCATCTCACTCACACCTTCCTATATTAATTTATTTCTATTATATCTTTTTTATACAAATTTGTAAAATATTTTATCTAAATTTGTATAATTTTGATTTTTATTAATAGGTATATAATAACAAACTTAAAATTTATAGAATATTCTTTTATAAAAACAAAGAGCCCTGATTTCTCAAGGCTCCTTACATAATATATTAAGATAATTGATTGTATACTTACTTTTTTTCTATATCTTTCATGAAAAGTTTAAATCCAATATCATCATATGTAAATTCTGCTCTTTTGAACATTGTTAACGATGGTATATTATCTGATTTAACCAATCCAGTCAGTATTTCAAGACCATTCTCTATAGCTTTTTCCTCTGCATATTTCAAAAGTTTTTTCCCTATAGCTCTATTTTGAAAAGCTTTTCTTACAGCTATAAGATCTACCCACATTCCATCATAATGAAGATTACTTACATAAAGCAGACCTAGATAGGCTACTGGAATATTCTCTTCATAATATACAAATACTTTATAATGGTCATTCTTTTTTATCTTTTCACATAGCATTTCAGAAGTATATGGTATATCATGAAAAGATTCACTATCTATCAATAGCAATTCCTCTGCCATTTTCAAAGAACCATCAAATTCTTTTATCATAATATCACACTCCCTGCTGTTATGAAAATATATTTATTACTTATTAGAAATAGATTCTATTCCTGGCAATTTTTTACCTTCTAAATATTCCAGAGAAGCTCCTCCACCTGTAGAGATGTGAGTAAATTTATCAGCATATCCTAAACTTATAGCTGCTGCTGCTGAATCTCCTCCTCCTATGATAGTAGTTGCTCCTTTAAGATTAGCTATAGCTTCACATACTCCTATAGTTCCTTTTGCATAACTAGGCATTTCAAATACACCCATTGGTCCATTCCATACTACTGTTTTAGCTCCAGTGATTTCTTTTGTAAATAATTCAACTGTTCCAGCTCCAACATCTAGTCCCATTTCATCAAATGGAATTTCATCTACTGATACAGTTTTATGAGGTGCATCATTATTAAATTCTTTTGCTACTACAGCATCTATTGGAAGTATTAATTTTCCATTTGATTTAGCTAGTAATTCTTTTGCTAATTCAACTTTATCTTCTTCAACTAATGAAGTTCCTGTATTTTTTCCTAAAGCTTTTAAGAAAGTGAACATCATAGCTCCACCAACTAAAACTTTATCAGCTTTAACTAGTAAATTTTCTATAACTCCAATTTTGTCAGAAACTTTAGCTCCTCCTAGTATTGCTACTAGAGGTCTTTCTGGAGCATCAACAGCCCCTCCTATAAATTTTATTTCTTTTTCCATTAAGAATCCTGCTGCTGTTTTTCCTTCTCCAATGTTTGCTGCTATTCCTACATTTGAAGCATGTGCTCTGTGAGCAGTTCCAAACGCATCATTTACAAAAACATCTCCTAAAGAAGCCCAATATTTCCCTAACTCAGGATCATTTTTAGATTCTTTTTTACCATCAAGATCTTCGAATCTTGTATTTTCGAACATCATGATTTCTCCATCTTTCAATTCAGCAACTGCTGCTTCTAATTCAGCACCTCTTGTTGCTGGTACAAATTTAACTGGCTGTCCTAAAAGCTCAGCTAATCTTTCAGAAACTGCTTTTAGAGATTTTTTAGCTAAATCCTCTTCAGTTTTTACTTTTCCTAAATGAGAAAAAGCTATTACTTTTCCTCCATTTTCAAGTACATATTTGATAGTTGGAAGAGCTGCAACTATTCTGTTGTCATCAGTTATTTTCCCATCTTTCATAGGTACATTGAAGTCTACTCTCATTAATACTTTTTTACCTTTAACATCTAAATCTGTTACTATCTTTTTAGCCATTATTTTCATTCCTCCAAATTTGTTTTTAAAAATAGCGGAACCTTCAAGTTCCGCTATTCATTTCTATTTAGTTATTCCAAATTCAGTAATTATTTAGATAATTCTACGAATTTTTTAAGAGTTCTGATTAATTGAGAAGTGTAAGACATTTCGTTGTCATACCAAGCAACAGTTTTAACTAATTGTTTGTCTCCTACTGTCATTACTCTTGTTTGAGTTGCATCAAATAGAGATCCATAGTGGATTCCAATGATATCGCTAGATACTAATTCTTCTTCAGTATATCCGAAAGATTCGTTAGCAGCAGCTTTCATTGCAGCATTTATTTCTTCTACAGTTACTGGTTTGTTAAGAACTGTTACAAGTTCAGTTAATGATCCAGTGATTACAGGAACTCTTTGTGCAGCTCCATCTAATTTTCCTTTTAAAGCTGGGATTACTAGACCAATAGCTTTTGCAGCTCCAGTTGTGTTAGGAACGATGTTAGCAGCAGCAGCTCTTGCTCTTCTAAGATCTCCTTTTTTATGTGGTCCATCAAGTGTATTTTGGTCATTTGTATAAGCATGGATAGTAGTCATTAATCCTTCTACAATTCCATATTTGTCTTCTAATACTTTAGCCATAGGTGCTAAACAGTTAGTAGTACAAGAAGCTCCAGAGATAACTGTTTCTGTTCCATCAAGGATATTATCATTTACATTGTAAACTACAGTTTTAAGATCTCCAGTTGCTGGTGCAGAGATAACAACTTTTTTAGCTCCTGCTTTAATATGATCTTCTGCTTTTTCTTTTTTAGTGAAGAATCCAGTACACTCAAGAACTACATCTACTCCTAGATCTCCCCATGGTAAGTTTTTAGGATCAGCTTGTGCAAAAGTTTTGATTGTATGCCCATTAACTACGAAAGCATCTTCTTGAACTTCAATAGTTCCATTGAATCTTCCTTGTGCTGAGTCATATTTAAATAAGTGTGCTAACATGTGTGCATCTGTTAAGTCATTGATTGCTACAACATCAAATTCTGGGTTCTCAACCATTAATCTTAATGCTAATCTTCCAATTCTTCCAAATCCGTTAATTGCTACTTTAACTGCCATTTGTATTCCTCCTAAAATTTATTATTTTTTTATTTTTATAGTAATATAGTTTTTTGCTTATTTTCTATATTAACTATATAATATGTTTGCCTCTTTGTCAATTAATATGACAGAACTAATTTTAATCTTTTTGCGATTAGTTTTTTATCATGCAGTTTGTTTATTTTCTGCTTTCATATCTCTTGTTTTATAGTTTTTAACCTTTTCTGTATTTAGTTTTCTGTTTCTGTATCCTTTTTGTTCATCAGCCGGCTTTCCTTATAGCTGTTCATTATCTGATGATGGTGAATAATTCATTGGGCTCCCTCCCTTATTCCTCTGATAAGATCTTTTTCATATCATCTGGGATATCTATTTCCACTGTTTTTAGTTGTCCTGTCTCTACATCTGAAAATTGTGTTTTGTATGAATGGAGCATCTGTCTTTTAGCTCTTTTGTCTTCTCCGCCATAAAGCTCATCTCCTAAGAGAGGATACCCTTCCAGAGCCATATGAGCCCTAATTTGATGTGTCCTTCCTGTAAGAAGTTCTGCTTCTATCAAAGTAAGATCTTTAAACCTTTTTATTACTTTTATTTTAGTTTGAGCTTCCTGACCTCCATCTTCTACAGATATCTCTCTTCTTCTCAAATCATCTCCTATTTTTCCAATAGGTCGGTCTATAAGGAATTCATCTTTTTCTACTGTTCCTTTTACTATAGCCTTATAGAATTTATTTACTATTCCTTTCTCTTGAAGAAAAGATTGAGCAAAAGAATTTTTAGCTACTATGATAAGACCTGAGGTATTCATATCCAATCTATTGTAAAATCTTGGCACCATTATCTTTCCAGTTGTTTTTAGAAAATAATTTACCACTCCATTAGCAAGTGTTTTATCTACTTTCTTTTGAGTTGGATGTACTATTATATATGGTTCCTTATCTATGAGAAGTACATTCTTATCTTCATAAGCTACCTTGATAGGTATCTCCATAGGTATTATTCCAGTTTCCTTGTCTTTTTCCTTTATTAAAAGTCTGTTTAACTTCCTTACTTTCTTGCTATTATTTTTTACTCTTTTTCCGTTGAGATATATTTCTATATTTCTCAATCCTCTTCCAGAATATCCCTTTGTTTCTTTTAAATATGTTCCTATTTCATAACCATCATATTCTGGTTCTATTATAAATTTTTTCATTAGTTCCTCTCAATTCTCAAGAATTTTTATGCTTATACTTATATTTTACTATAATTATCAAAAAAAGTTAATCAATATATTTTTAAATTCCAATTTATTCAATGTTATTCTTTTTATATATTTTATACATTTATAGATTATATTAATATCGCTGTAAAATCATTGTTTTATCTACTTAATATATAGAAATAATATATATCTTAAATTTAAAATTTGAATAAGGTTATCCCTAAAAGAATATAATAAAAGTTAATTTTTCTTCTATAATATTATATAATATAAGGAGCGAAAGTTAATTTATATACAGTGCTACACACAAGGAGTAAAAAAATGAATTTAGATGAACTTGTTGTCTTTGGTATATCCCATAAAGAATTAAGTATATCTGAACGTGAAGAGTTTCTCTATCAGAATCCTGAGGAAATTATACATTCTCTCCTATCTAAAAAAAAGATAGATGGCTATGTTAATCTTTCAACTTGTCTGAGGGTAGAATTCTATCTTCAAGTTGCAGAAAATTTTTCAACTGAAGAACTTTTGGAATGTTTTGCATTCAAAAAAGGGATATTTATAAAAACAGGAGAAGAAGCTGCTGAATATCTTTTTAAAGTAAGCTGTGGTTTTTACTCTGTCATAAAAGGGGAGGATCAGATACTGGCTCAGATAAAAAAAGCTCATTCACTTGCCATGGAAAATAATACCTCTTCTAAAATACTTAATATTGTATTTAATAAAGCTATTGAGCTTGGAAAAAAATTCAGAACGGAAAGCAAAATATGCCATAACGCTCTTTCTCTTGAAGCTATTTCTTTAAAATTTATCAAGGAATCTATTGGCTTTCTTTCAGATAAAAAAGTTCTTATTCTTGGAGTAGGAGATCTAGCTCAGGCTATTCTTTATCTGTTAGTAAAAGAAAATGTAAAAAATATAACAATAACTAACAGAACTCATCATAAAGCTCTGGAAGTACAGAGTATTTTTGATGTAGATGTTATTAGTTTTGAACATAAAAATACTGCTGCTGTAGAAAGCGATGTAATAATAAGTGCTACTTCTGCACCTCATCTAGTACTTAAATCTGAAGAGATAGTTCCTTATCTCCATAGCGATAAAAAATATACTTTCCTTGATCTCGCTGTTCCTAGAGATATAGAAGATACAATAGGTACTCCTGAAAATGTATCTCTTTTTAACCTTGATGATATCTGGAGTGTGTATAACAAAAATTTAGAGACAAGAGACTCTCTAATGAGTAGTTACAGTTATCTGGTTGACAAACAAATGATAAATCTAAAAAAATGGTTTCAATATTATGAAGAAAGGACTATATAAAATGAAAAAAAAGATTGTAATTGGAAGCAGAGGAAGTATTCTGGCAATGGCTCAAAGCGAAATGATAAAAAAAATGCTGGAAAATAATTTTCCTGAATTGGAATTTGAAATAAAAAAAATTGTTACAAGTGGAGATACTGATCTTGTAAGCAACTGGAACAATAGTGATAAATCTCTCAAAAGTTTTTTTACAAAGGAAATAGAAGTTGAACTTCTAAATGGAACAATAGATCTTGCAGTACACTCTATGAAGGATATGCCGGTTGTATCTCCTGAAGGGTTAATATGTGGAGCTGTTCCTGACAGAGAGGATTCTAGAGATGTTCTTGTATCTAAGTCTGGAAAAACTCTTATGGAACTTCCAGCAGGAGCTATAGTTGGTACAAGTTCTCTTAGAAGAACAATGAATCTTAAAAATCTTAGAAGTGATCTTGAAATAAAGCAATTGAGAGGTAATATTCATACAAGATTAAACAAATTAAAGAATGAAGATTATGATGCTATCCTTCTTGCTGCTGCTGGTTTAAAAAGAGTTGGATTAGAAAAAGAGATAACAGAGTATCTTGATCCTGAAAAATTTCTTCCTGCTCCTGCTCAGGGAGTTCTTCATATTCAATGCAGAGAAAATGATGATGAAGTAAAAAAAATATTGAAATCTATTCATAATGAAGATATAGAAAAAGTGGTAGTTATAGAGAGAGAATTTTCTAAAATATTCGATGGAGGATGTCACACTCCTATGGGATGTCATTGTATCTTAGATGGAGATAAAATCACTCTTACAGGTATATATTTTAAAGGAGAAAATGGATATTCAGCTTCTATCACTGAAGATGCTGCTTTAGGAATAAAAACTGCTCAAAAACTTGCAGATATCATAAAGGAGAAAATAAATGACTAACAAAGGTAAAGTTTACATAATGGGGGCTGGTCCAGGTGACCTTGAATTGCTTACTCTAAAGGGAAAAAGAGCTGTAGAGGAAGCTGACTGTATAGTTTATGACAGACTTATCAATCCAAGAATACTAAATTTTGTAAAAAAAGATGCTGAAATGATTTATCTAGGTAAAGGAAATACTGAAGGTGGAGTCATTCAAGATGAAATAAACAGAACAATTGTAGAAAAAGCTTTAGAAGGAAAAATAGTTGCAAGAGTAAAAGGTGGAGATCCTTTTGTTTTTGGAAGAGGAGGAGAGGAAATCCAATCTCTTTATGACAATAATATTCCTTTTGAAATCATACCTGGAATAACTTCTTCTATATCAGTACCTGCATATGCTGGTATTCCTGTAACTCATAGAGGAGTAGCAAGATCATTTCATGTATTTACTGGTCATACTATGGAAGATGGAACCTGGCATAATTTTGAGGCAATAGCTAAACTTGAAGGAACTCTTGTATTTCTTATGGGAATAAAGACTCTTCCTATTATAGTTGGAGACCTTATCTCTAATGGTAAATGTCCTGATACTCCTGTTGCAATAATAGAAAAAGGAGCTACATCAGATCAGAGAGTAACTGTTGGAACTTTAAAAACTATTGTTGATATAGCAAAAGAAAGAAAAATAGTTCCTCCTGCTATTACAATAATTGGTGAAGTAGTCAACTTAAGAGAAACTTTCAAATGGTTTGAAGAAAAAAATCTTTTTGGTAAAAAAATTCTTGTAACAAGAGATAAAAAACAAGCTGGAGAATTTTCAGATAAAATAGAAAAAATGGGAGGAATAGCTGTGGAACTTCCTTTCATAGAAATTGAATCTACATTGGGAACAGTTTCAAAAGATATGCTTCAGGATTATTCAGCTGTACTTTTTAATTCCCCTAATGGTGTAAGAGAATTTATGAGTAAAATAGATGATATAAGAATTCTTGCTCATTTGAAAATAGGAGCAGTAGGAAGTAAAACTAAAGAAATTCTTGAAAGCTATAAATTAAAAGCTGATTTTATGCCTGATGAATATTTAGTTTCTAAACTTGCTGAATTATCCCTTGATTATACAAAATCTGGAGATAAAATTTTAATAATAACATCAGATATATCACCTTGTGATACTGACAAATTCAACTCTATCTATGATAGAGAATTTCATAAAATGGTAGCTTATAACACAAAGAAAATTGTAAGAAATAAAGAGGAAGTTTTAAAAACTTTATCAAAAATAGAAATAGTTACTTTTTTAAGTTCGTCTACTGTTGATGCTTTTTATGAAAGTATAAATGGAGATATTGAAGCTGTAAAAAATATAAAATTTGCTTCTATTGGTCCTGTAACAAGTGATACAATGAAAAAATATGGTTTTTCTGTAAATTATGAAGCTGCTGTTTATGATGTAAATGGCATTTTAGAAGCTGTTAAATAGGAGGAATATTTATGTTTACTCGAACTAGAAGGCTTAGAAGTTCTAAAGCCTTAAGAGATATGGTAAGGAATGTAACAATTAATCTTAGTGATTTTATATATCCACTTTTTATGGAAGAGGGAGAAAATATAAAAGAAGAAATATCATCTATGCCTGGACAATACAGATGGTCAATTGACAGAGTAGGAGAAGAGCTTACAGAGTTAAAAGAGCTTGGTGTAACTTCTATTCTTCTTTTTGGTATTCCAAAGCACAAAGATCCTCTAGGATCAGAAGCGTATAATGATAAAGGAATTGTGCAGGAAGCTGTGAGATATATCAAGAAAAATTTCCCAGAATTTCTTATAGTTACTGATGTATGTATGTGTGAATATACTTCTCATGGACATTGTGGAATTCTTGATGGATGTGAAGTTTTAAATGATGAAACTCTTAAATATATAACCCAAACTGCCCTTTCTCATGTAAAAGCTGGAGCTGATATAGTTGCTCCTTCAGATATGATGGATGGAAGAATATTAGCTATTAGAGAAACTTTAGATGAAAATGGATATGTAAATACTCCTATCATGGCATATAGTGCAAAATATTCTTCAAATTACTATGGCCCTTTTAGAGAAGCGGCTGATTCTGCTCCTAGTTTTGGAGATAGAAAAAGTTATCAGATGGACTACAGAAATTCTAAAGAATATTTTAGAGAAGTTGAAGCTGATATGGCTGAAGGAGCTGACTTTATAATGGTAAAACCTGCTCTTGCTTATCTTGATGTTATCAATGCTGTATCCAACATCGATCTTCCCATTGTTGCCTATAATGTAAGTGGTGAATATTCTATGGTAAAAGCTGCTGCTCAAAATGGATGGATAGATGAAAAAGGTATTGTTATGGAAAATATGTTTGCTATGAAAAGAGCTGGGGTAAATATAATAATAACTTATCATGCTAAAGATATAGCAAGATGGTATAAAAATGGTGAAGTTGCTTTCTAAGAATTATACAAGGAGGAAAAATGGAGCATAAAATTTCAACTGAAATTTTCAAAAAAGCTGAAAAATATATTCCTGGAGGGGTAAATAGCCCTGTAAGAGCTTTTAAATCTGTTAATAGAAAAGCTCCTATCTTTGCATGTAAAGGAAAAGGTGCAAAAATATGGGATGAAGATGGGAATGAGTATATAGACTATATCTGTTCTTGGGGTCCATTAATTCTGGGACATAACCCTGAAAATGTAATAAATGGAGTTAGAGAAGCTATAGAAATGGGAAGTTCTTTTGGTCTTCCTACTAAAATGGAAGTAGAACTTGCTGAACTCATCACTAAATGCTGCCCTTCTATTGAAAAAGTGAGACTTACTACTTCTGGTACAGAAGCTACTATGTCTGCTGTAAGAGTAGCAAGAGCATATACAAATAGAAATAAAATATTAAAATTTGAAGGTTGTTATCATGGTCATTCTGATTCGCTTTTAGTAAAATCTGGATCAGGACTCCTTACTGATGGGTATCAAGACAGCAACGGAATTACAGATGGAGTATTAAAAGATACTCTTACTGTACCTTTTGGAAATATTTCTGCTATTAAAACTGTTCTTGAAAAAAAAGATGTGGCTTGCCTTATCATGGAACCTGTTCCTGCTAACATGGGTATGATTTACCCAGATGTAAAATTTTTAAAGGAAGTAAGAGAACTGTGTACTTCTACTGGAACTATTCTAATATTTGATGAAGTTATATCTGGATTCAGATTAGCTCTTGGAGGAGCACAGGAATTCTTCGGCATCACTCCTGACATGACTACTCTCGGAAAAATAATAGGAGGAGGATATCCTGTTGGAGCATTTGGTGGTAAAGCTGAAATAATAGAACTTATTGCTCCTGTTGGAAGAGTGTATCACGCTGGAACTCTTTCTGGAAATCCTGTATCTGTAAGGGCTGGATATGAAACTATAAGTTATCTGTATAACAACAGAGAAACTTTATATAAAACTTTAGAGGAAAAAACTCAATATCTTGTAAATAATATAAAAGAGCTTGCTGCAAAATATAATGTTCCTGCATGTGTAAATACAATAGGTTCTCTTTTTACTATATTCTTTACTGAGAGACCTGAAGTAAATAATCTTGAAGATGCTCTTTCTTCTAATACTGAAAATTTTGCAATCTATTTCAATACAATGCTTGAAGATGGAATTGTTTGTCCTCCATCTCAATTTGAAGCTCACTTCATTTCAATGGCTCACACTAAAGAAGATTTGGATAAAACTCTTCTATCTATAGAAAAAGCCTTTAAAGTTATTGGAGAAAAGAACAATGGAAAATAATTTTTTCCCTGTGTTTCTAAATATGCAGAATAAAAAAGTCCTTATAATAGGAGCTGGAAAAATAGCCTTTAGAAAAGCTGAAACTCTTTTGAGTTATGGTGCAAAAATTAAGGTTATTGCAAAGGATATAAAAGAAGAAAAATTTAAAGAACTGGAGAATATTGAATTATCTTTGGAAGATTTTAAAGAAGATATGCTGGAAAATGTATTTATGGTAATTGCTGCTACTGATGATTTTACATTTAATAAATATATTTTTAATTTATGTGATAAAAAAAATATACTTACAAATAATATAACTTCTAAAACAGAAATGAACTGCCGTTTTTCAAGTATTTATGAAAATGATGAATACCAAATCGCTATCTCTGCAAAGGGAGATCCTAAAAAATCAAAAACTCTTAAAGAAAAAATAAGTAAACTTTTTAATGATTAATATACTAGGAGGTAGTAATGAAAAAAATTATCCATACTGAAAAAGCCCCTGCTGCTTTAGGACCATATTCACAAGCTGTGGAAGTCAATGGAACTCTTTTTGTATCTGGTCAGATACCCTTTGTTCCTGAAACTATGGCTTTGATATCTGAAGATATCCAAGACCAGACCAAACAATCTCTTGAAAATGTGAAAGCTATCCTTGAAGCTGCTGGATACACTTTTAAAAATGTGATAAAAGCTACTGTCTTTATAAAAAATATGGAAGATTTTGCTCTTATGAATGAGGTATATAATGAATACCTTGGAAATATAAAACCTGCAAGAGCATGTGTAGAAGTTGCAAGACTTCCTAAAGATGTAAAAGTAGAAATAGAAGTTATTGCTGTAAAATAACAAAAAAAGGTCAGTAAAATTTTGGTACTGACCTTTTATATTTCATATTACTTTGCTGTTTTTACTTTAGTTGGAATAAATTTTACTATTGGTAAAGGATAAATTGTCATTCTTTCTCTTGTTTTGGGATTGCTGATTACTCTAGGTTTTCTTTTAAGAAGAGAAAAAGTTCCTACTCCTTTAAATTTTATACTTCCAGCTTCAACAATATTATCTTCTATTAGATTTAGAAATGCTTCTACATCTTTTTTAGCATCTGCATTAGTAATTCTTTTCTCATAATTTTCTTTATATTTTTTTATAAACTGTAATTTATCCATCTATCTTCCCCTCTTCAATCTTATTGTTTATAGATTTTATAAGACCTTTTCCAGAACTGAATTTCATTTTTCTGCTTCCAGGGATTGTCATGTCTCTTTTTGTTTTAAGCTCTATTATTCTTCTAGGTCTAACATCTTTCATCTCAAAATTTCCCCAGTCCTTGAATTTAACTTTTTCCCCCTTTTCAAGAGACTCTTTCACAGTTTTCCAAAAAATATTAACTTTTTCTTTAGCCTCTTCTAAATTTTTTAACCCTCTTTCTTTCATATACAGTTTTAAAAACTCTTTTTCTCCCATTCCAGCTCCTTTTAAAACTAATTTTATTTCCCCGTGATTCTAAAAAAACTAAACTTGCCATGTGACATTTTATTAAACTCTTAAAAGCACATGTATTTAAACTGTTTATTATTATTTTAGCGTTTAAATATGTTTATGTCAATATAATTTATGAATTTTATCCATATTTTAAAAAATATCGTGTATATTTTAGTATTTAACCTATTTTTTTATACAAAAAAAAGACGACTATAAATTTCAAATTAATTCCATAAATACTATTAATTTCTGAATTTTAATTTATTTTAGCCATCTTTATTATTTTTTATTTCATTTCTATATATTCACTTGGCTGCTTTTTTTGATTTCTTCCCTCAAAATATGAACTCTCTTCCAAGATCAGTTTTGAACTTATTATATCTCCTACTACTTTACTATTAGTTAATATTTCTACAATATCAGCCTCCAGTTCCCCTTTACATATACCACTTACAATTATCTTGTATGCTTTAATTTTTCCATTTACTCTTCCACTTGTACCTATTGTCACTACAGCATTTGAAATAATATTACCTGTAATCACCCCATCTATGTGAAGATTACACTCATTAGTAATATCTCCTACCACTGTACTCCCTTTTGAGATAGCAGTCATTCCCTTTGCTGAAAAATCTATCTCTACTTCTTTATTGCTTCTGCTAAACAATCCCATACCTCCCCCCTTTTTAAATTTATTTATTAATATTCAGTTTTATCTCTTTAGATTTTACTCTTTTATTATTTGCTCTATGTCTTATAGATTATATGTTTTTTCACCTTGTGTCAAACTTTTTTTCTTTTTAAAATTTTTATCTTATCTTATATTTTATCAAAAAAATTATTTACTTCTATAATCCTAATTATATTTTTTATTTTTTCGTTTATAAAACATTTGTTTTTAAAATTCTCCTCACAAGTTTTAACTTGTGACAATATGTACAAAATATTGTTTTACTTTCTTCACAAACTTCTGTTATAATACAAACATAAAAGAACAAGATTGGTAATAAAACAATCAAGAGTTCTTGTGCTAATTTTGGGAACATTTATTATTTTATTTTTAACATCTTAATTGTACTGGAGGTAAATATCATGAAAAAAGAATTAATGAACAAAGAAATAACAAACTTGGATATACTTGAAAAACTTTATAAACATAGCAAATCAACAGAAAATAGAGATAAACTAGCTGAA
>OGZY01000426.1_pt1 | contig 26935 bp, 28 predicted proteins | sample 1576911 | NCBI WGS metagenome assembly OGZY01 (sample SAMEA3541488, study PRJEB24748) | human gut metagenome | biome: human gut; feature: human-associated habitat; material: faeces | place: China | collected 2012 | reverse complement strand
TCATCGGGCATTATCTGAACATAAAACACTATCAATAAGTTGGAGTCATTACCGGTGTCGCGTTCCGCTCACGTTCGAGGAAATACGTCAGTTGCAGGAAAACGCGCCGTCAGTTAAACATGCTTGCGCATATTGTCGGCTGTATCATAACTTGAACAAATGGGACGGTTTAATTCTTCTTCTTCAATCGCAACACAAGCTAACTGAAGAATTTGCAGGTAAACAGCTCGCGATATGGCAACGCAATTTCAATCTTTCGGGCATTCAACCGAATGCTCTTCAGCGTCAGCAACTTCAGGCGCTTTTTACCCGCAATCCGGAACTTCACAACAGATTATGGGGTTACATTCCTTTTAAATAACTTCGAATTATAGACTTACGATGACAAATGTACCTGCTGACGAGCGGAACCAAAACGAAACAATACGTGAAGCTTTACGCTTGCTACGAGAAAAACTTGCCGAGGGACTACGCAGTGGCGAAGCCCAACCGTGGGAAAAGGATCTGTTTTTACATAAAGTGAAGGCCGGTAACAAATAAATCCCCCAGTCTTTTCCCTCACATTTGCACTGGAGCCAACCCCGCCGATTGCGCTACAATGCCCGCCCTTAAAGTGGGGGCACTCCCCTAACCGCTTCATCAGGTGAAGCGGATCTGACCTGTCATCAGAACGAGAGAATTATGTTTAAACCGGAACTCCTTTCCCCGGCGGGAACGCTGAAAAATATGCGTTACGCTTTCGCTTATGGCGCAGATGCTGTTTATGCGGGCCAGCCGCGTTACTCCCTGCGTGTGCGCAACAACGAATTCAACCACGAAAATCTTCAACTCGGCATTAACGAAGCCCACGCGCTGGGGAAAAAGTTTTATGTCGTGGTCAACATTGCACCGCACAACGCCAAGCTGAAAACCTTTATCCGTGACCTGAAACCGGTGGTGGAAATGGGGCCGGATGCGCTGATTATGTCCGATCCAGGGCTGATTATGCTGGTGCGTGAGCACTTCCCTGAAATGCCGATCCACCTTTCGGTGCAGGCTAACGCCGTGAACTGGGCGACGGTGAAATTCTGGCAGCAAATGGGCCTGACCCGCGTGATCCTCTCTCGCGAGCTGTCGCTGGAAGAGATTGAAGAGATCCGCAATCAGGTGCCGGATATGGAGATCGAGATCTTCGTTCACGGCGCGCTGTGCATGGCCTACTCCGGTCGCTGCCTGCTCTCTGGCTATATCAACAAGCGCGACCCGAACCAGGGCACCTGCACCAACGCCTGCCGCTGGGAGTACAACGTCCAGGAAGGGAAAGAAGATGACGTTGGCAACATCGTACACAAGTACGAGCCGATTCCGGTGCAAAATGTTGAGCCGACGCTGGGTATCGGCGCGCCAACCGACAAAGTGTTTATGATCGAAGAAGCCCAGCGTCCGGGCGAGTATATGACCGCGTTTGAAGATGAGCACGGCACTTACATCATGAACTCGAAAGATCTGCGCGCCATCGCCCATGTAGAACGCCTGACCAAAATGGGCGTGCATTCGCTGAAAATCGAAGGCCGTACCAAATCTTTCTACTATTGCGCACGCACCGCGCAGGTTTACCGTAAAGCTATCGATGACGCCGCTGCGGGCAAACCGTTCGATACCAGCCTGCTGGAAACTCTGGAAGGTCTGGCGCATCGTGGCTATACCGAAGGTTTCCTGCGTCGTCATACTCACGACGATTATCAGAACTACGAATACGGTTATTCAGTTTCTGACCGCCAGCAGTTTGTTGGTGAGTTTACCGGTGAGCGCAAGGGGGACCTCGCGGCGGTAGCGGTGAAAAATAAATTCTCCGTTGGCGACAGCCTTGAGCTGATGACGCCGCAAGGCAACATTAACTTTACCCTTGAGCACATGGAAAACGCCAAAGGTGAAGCTATGCCGGTCGCACCAGGCGATGGTTATACTGTGTGGCTCCCGGTGCCGCAGGATCTTGAGCTAAATTACGCGCTGCTGATGCGTAATTTCTCCGGGGAAACCACGCGTAACCCCCACGGTAAGTGATTAATTTCGATTATTTTTCCCGGATGGAAAATTCTTAGAAACCGATCACATACAGCTGCATTTATTAAGGTTATCATCCGTTTCGCTGAAAAACATAACCCATAAAATGCTAGCTGTACCAGGAACCACCTCCTTAGCCTGTGTAATCTCCCTTACACGGGCTTATTTTTTACGCGTAATGCAATGAAATAAAAGGATTTATTTCTGGTCACGTCCACACATTGACCACATCGACAAAAAAGCCCCTCGACTGAGGGGCTTTCTGTTTGTAATTACATCCACATAATTTGCTGCCCTGACGGCAACGGGTGCGGCCTTACGGCGTGGACTTCTCCCGGCTTCACGATGTATCGCTGTACCGACTCATAAGTGATGAACGTGGCGCTGCAATTCACGTTCTGGCACTGGTGATAACGCTCTTTTGTCGTGTCAGTGATATAGCGGCTTGTACGCGCATGTGCGGCATGCTGGCATAAAGGACAATGAAACATCGCGAGCACCTCTTCCGGTTTTGTTGATGGTGCCATTTTAGTTAATTTATCCTTATAAAACAAACAGATAAAACAAAAACATCACTCATCATCTTCGGTTTCGTACTCCACATCAGAAAGCCTGACCTCAAGCTCCAAGGACGTCGTGAAGCCGCTATTATTCAGAAAATGTGTCACCTTAGTGATTGTCCAGTCCTGCTCGTCTATGACGCGCTTAAAGCCTGACACTTTGACCGGCGTTTCCGTGTAAATATCTGCCCGACCAGTAGCCAGACTGATGGAGAACTCCGCTACACCCCGTTGCAGTTTATCCCACTTCGCCTGAGCGGCGCGCATGGCCTGTGCTTTCGTGGCATATACCGTGGTCAGTGCAAAAACGTTGTCAGCCTCACCGGCCATGTATTCACCTTCGCGCGCTTCCGGTACTTTTGGCGCTTTCTTCTGCGTGACTGGTTTCGCTTTCGGGTGCTCCAGTGCGCGCAGGTGTTTCTCTTTCTTTTTGCGTTTCAGTTTTACCTTCTGCTTTTGCGGCTTCGGGTCTTTGGTGTGTAACCACTTTGCCGTTACGCCTGTGTAGGCTCCGCGGTCAGCAATCGCAAAATGATGACGGTCGCCGTCGCTGCGGGTGATGGTAATCTGCGGGATTTTTTTACCGCTGGCCGTCACCCCCTGCCCCGCTTTGAGAAACAGCAGTTTTCCCATTTTTACCGACACCTCACCGCCGTTGCGTTCTGCAAGACGGGTCAGGAATTTCGCATCAGACTCCTGCGACTGGTCGATGTGCGGGATTTTAATTCCGGCCAGTGACGGCGCGACACTGGCTTCCAGCCTGTTACGGGAGGCTATCGCTTCAACAATCGCACCGAGCGTGGTGTCATGCCATGAGCCTTCCCGGCGGGAATTGAGCGTCCCGCGAAAATCTGCACTCCGGGCGCGGATGGTGACCACATCCGGTGCGCCCCGGTGTTCAACCTCATCAACGGTAAATTTCCCTTTGCATACCAGGGCAAAACCTTTCCAGCCGATATACACCGTCAGGACAGCGCCACGAACCGGCAGCCCGACCTGCCCGTCGGCATCGTTCAGTTCAATATCAAGCTGGTCAGCCTCAAAGCCCCGGTTATCCGTCAGGGTCATGCTCATCAGACGGTCGCTGATATTGCCGGTAATATCCCTGCTGTCGAGCATCAGCATGTAATCCGGCGTCAGCGTACTGCCTGCATCAAATGTCAGCGCATCCAGCATTATTCCGCCCCCGTCATCCCCGTGAATCTGGTCGCCAGACTACCGGCCTTACCGATGAGCGACTCCGCCTGTTTACCGATATCGCCATAAAGCGCGGCCAGTGATTCATCAACGCGGGTGAGCGACAGCGTAAAATCAATTTTCCGGGGTGTGCCGTCTGCAAAGAAAATACTCCCTGTTTCACTCACCTTGCTGATGACATACATGCCGTAAATCATGCCAGTGCCATCCAGCAACGGCCACGCCCGGCCTTCATCTGCCATCAGCCTGAGCGTGGTCATCGTCAGCTTTCCGCCGGTCAGTTCGGGATAAAGCACACCGGCCAGCGTGATGTTTTCCTCACCCACACCGAGAAACTGGTAGGCATCCCGTTTACCGATACGGGAATTTGACGGCCAGCGATAATCCGATTCACGCTGCATGGTCTGGTGTGGCAGTGTCTGGCGCATAAAAACAAACATACCTAACGCGAGCATCATTTTTCGTCACCTCCTTAACCGTCATGCATCATGCTGGCACGGGCGCGCGCACGTTTATCCCGCTCGTATTTTTCGAGCGCATCCTGTAACTGGCGGTCAAGCTGTGTTCCCGGCGCAGTACCGCCCGTCAGGTTGATGTGATATTCGTTTTTACTCTGGTCCACATAAGAGCGGCCAGCCGGTGCCGTAACCGGCTGATAAGTCTGATAGCCTGCATAAGAGCTGGTCGCCGGAATATAACCACCGGTGCCATACGTGGCGGCATTAGTCCTTGCGGCGGTCTGGTCAAGTGTGTCTGACTCTTTGTTGATAACACCGAGTTTTTCCAGTACCCAGTCAATACCACTGCGCAGTTTGTTGAACGCATTAAGCGGCAGCATCAGCGCGTCAGCCAGTGCCTGCCCGAACATGACGCCCGTGTCACGGCAACGGTTCAGGGTGTCCTGGGTGGCTTTGACCGGGGCAATCAGGTTTTTAAACCACTGCCACGCGGCCTGTAACTTTTCACCCAGCCAGTCAAACAGCGGCTTAAGTGGCGTGAACAGTTCCCCCACCGGCGCAAATGCCGCTTTCAGCCCTTCAACCACACCGCCAAAGAATGCGCTGACAGGCTCCCAGTATTTATGGATAAGTAACGCCCCGGCGACAATGGCGGCCACCACAGCCACAACCGGCCAGCTAATCGCCCCGATGGCCGTCATAACAGCACTGCCAACCGTCGTGAAGATTGCCCCCATTGCGCCTGCTGCCGCGATGATGGCATTAATGCCGGTGATAACCGGCCAGGCTACAAGACCAATTGCACCGATGATGCCAGTAAGCGCCAGCGCGCCACCGGCAATGAGGCCAATGGTTGACGCCAGTGATTTGTTTTTCTGTATCCAGCCGTCGAGTTTTAACACATACTTTGTGGCCGTCTGTGTGAGCTTACGCAGTGCGCCTTCCTGCTGGTCAAACAGGTCAGTCCCCACCGCCTCATAAGCGGACTGAAACTCCTTAAAGTCACCGCCGAGGTTGTCCTGCATGATATTTACCAGCTCTGCGGTCTTCCCGTCTGAGGCTTTAAACGCAGCGGTCAGTTTGTCCAGCTTTCCGGTTGAGGCGGCAGTCATCAGCACGGCGGCGGCTGAGCTGGCCTCTTCCCCGAAAATAGTTTTCATGTATTCAGCCTGCTGGGCAGTACCGAGCCGGTTTTTCTCAAAACTGGCCTGCATTTCTTTCAGAATGGTAAATACTGGTCGGGTGTTTCCCTTGCTGTCTGAGGTTTTCACACCAAGCTCTTTCAGTGCATCCCACGCTTTTCCCGTCGGTGCCTGCAGGCGGCTTAACACGGCACGGCTTCCCGTCCCCGCCATTGAGCCTGTGATTTTTGCATCATGCAGCGCCCCGACCATTGCGGCGGTTTCTTCAATGCTGACACCGGCATTTTTTGCCACAGGTGCGGCATAGGTCAGCGCATCGCTCATGCCGTCAAAATCGGCGGCGGTTTTGTTCATCGTCATGGAGAGAACATCCCCGATATGAGCGACCTTATCGTTTGAAAGCTGAAAGGCGGATTTCATCCCCATCAGCAGGGCGGCGTTTTCTTCCATCGTGCGACGGTTCGCCAGCGCCATATTCAGCGTGACCGGCGTTGCCGCCTGAATGGCATCAACATCCCCACCGGCTTTCGCAATAATAATCTGCGCACCGGCTGCATCATCTGCCGAGGCTGCGGTATTGTCGCCGAGCTGGCGCGCCTGCTTGCGTAGTGCAGCCATTTCGGCGGAGTCTTTTGCCACACCGAGCACAGCCTGCAATTCTGAGTTTTTCTGCGCAAACTCATAACCGGGCATCAGCAACTTAACTCCGGCCATCGTTCCCGCAGCAGCAATCCCCACACCGGCAGCGCCCACTGAGGCCATATTTCCGGCCAGTTCCTTTCCGGCCTGATAACGCTGTTTGACTGCGTTAAGTTTTGCCTGTTGCGCACTGACACGCGCCAGCGCGTCACGCTGCCGGTTAAGCTGCGCGGTGGTTTCACTGATACGGTTTTTCAGCCCCTGCTCATCATGTGCAAGATTGCGGGTATTAATTCCCACAGCAGCCAGTTCCCGCTGCTGGCGTTTAACGGAATCCGTCAGGCGGTTATATTTCGCCTGTAAGTCCTCCGCCGCTCGCTTTGCGGATTCCAGCACTTTCGCCTGAGCACGGGTCGGACGTTCGGTATTTTTAAACTGTGTGGCAAGGGCTTCGGCTTCCAGCCGTGCCTTCTCAAGTGCATGACCAGTCACGGCAAGCTGTGCGCTGGTCTTGCGAAATCCCTCAATACGGGATGCGTGACCGTTCAGCTCGCGCAGTGATTTTTGTGTGTCCCGGATATCCCCCGACAGCGACTTGCTCGCTGTACGGATGGATTTAAACGGGCGGGATGCCTGGTCAACAGCCCTGAGCAATACCTGTAATTTTACATTGTTACTCATTCGTGTTTCCGCTTCGCCGGAGCGCCTTTTCGCGCCATGTGATGAGTTCGGTCAGGCTCATGGGATACAGTTCTGATGGCGGCCAGTGAAATATCACTGCCACATCCGCCATCAGGTCATCGACCGACAGATTTTTCGGAAACGTCACTGCACCGAGTTCGGCGACAAAAAACCGACCACCTTACCGGCCAGCGCCACAAGGTCAGGCAGTTCCAGCGCGGCGACTTCCTGCTCGGTCAGCATCGGTGCCGTCATGCGCGGCAGCACCTTAATCAGTGCATCGACTTCGGAGTTTGCAACCGCAGCCAGACTGACACCGCGCAGCGTCCCGGCATTGGGTTTCATCAGCGTGACCTGTTCGATAACCTGCTCACCACGTTTGACCGGATTTTCCAGGGTAATGACATTTTCTTTGTTCATGGTTTTCTCACTTCTGAATCAGGGTTAACCGGTCAGCCTGGCTGACCGTATGAAAATCACAGGCCGATATTTCGGCGGTGTTGCTCCAGCCGGTCGACGCCGTTCACCTTCTCAATCATGTTGATGGTGTCGATTTCGACCAGCTCCTTACCGTCCATCGTCAGCCGGAAATAAGTACAAATCACCGGGAGTTTCGATTCGGTATCCTCTCCCTGTTTACCCTCTCCGGTGTCGACTTCTTTCTGACGCCCACGCATGACCACTTCGACGGCCACCGTTTCGCCGGTATCGTCGCGCTGGTAAGAACCAGCAAAACGAATCGGTACGGCATCAGCACTGGTTGCAGCGTAAAGCTCCCAGATAACCGAATCCGGGAAACCCCCGAGCGACCACTCCATTGACAGCGCATCGTCATCAAGGCCGAGGTCTACCGGTGCGCTGCCGTTCATCCCCGCACCGCGATAATTTTCGAGCTTACGGGTCAGTTTTGGCAGCGTGACGGACGTTGCAACGCCCTGATAGCTGTAGCCGTTCAGAAAGACATTCATGTATTTGAGTTTGCGCGGCATTGCCATCGGTCAGGCTCCTTAATTGCTGTTAACCGAGGTGACCAGATTTGCCAGGTATTTATCGGTAATACGCTGGCGCAGGGTCAGGTTTTCGAGAGGAGGCACCGGGGTATAGTCGTAGTCGATATACAGTTTTCCGGCCTTGAGGGTTTCCGCATCGTTGGATTCTTCGCTGAACCAGCAGGTCGCATCCACGATATAGCCGTTTGTTTTCAGCTCTCGGAATTTGGCATTGATGCCGTCAACGATGTCGCGAATCAGCGTTGCGGTGATGGGCTTGTCCACCGCCCACATGTGCGCCTCAGCCATCGTGTCGGCCAGCACCTGCGCGGTGCGGGTGTAGTTTTCAAAGAGGAACAGCGGGTCATCAGAGCAGGTACGGTTACCCCAGAAGCGGAAACCGTCACGGCGAATCAGCGTTGTGACGCCTGACTCGTTAAGCAGGTCAGCATCGGTGCCGGACTCCTGCAAATCCCAGAATACGGACGCGCTGATGCCGGTAACACCGTTTACCCCGACGTTGGACAGCGTTTTATGCCAGCCCTGCTCCTGGTCGATTTTAGCGCGCAGACCCAGCGCACGGGCGGTGACATACGCGGTGGCGGTGGTACTGGTGACCGTATCCCATGCGAGGAAATCCGGCCAGATGACCATCAGCTCACGCTGGCTGAAATTCTGGCGGTAGGCTTTCACCTCGGAAATGGTCTTACAGCCCCATGCGCTGATATATCCGAAAGCGCGCAGCTTCTGACAGACGGATGCCAGTGCAACAGCCACCTCTTTGGTATCCAGTCCCGGCACACCGAGAATACGCGGTTTAACACCGGTTACCGACTCCGCCGCCAGCAGGGCTTTTAGTCCGGTGTACTGACCGTTTTCGTCGGTGGTGCCGATGATATTGGAAACGGTCTGCGCGAGTTTCGTTTCCTCGTCATCACCGGTGCCGTCTTCCACGCGCACGACAACGGTGACCGGTTTTGACTGGTCAGCGATGGCCTGCAACGATGCCGCCAGCGTGCCTTTTTTACCGGCCTTTGCAATTGCGCTCTGGGCATTGGTAATCAGCACAGGTTTATTGAGGGGGAAGGTTTCCGCATCCGCATCGCTGGCCGTGCAGACCATGCCGACAATGGCAGTGGATACGGTGGAAATGACGCGGGTGCCGTCGTTAATCTCCAGCACCTGCACGCCATGATGATAGTCACTCATCCGTTTAACTCCGTGGTTAATGGGTGCAACTATTTTCTGTTGGGCAGTGCATGAGACGCTATTTGACCTGACTGGTCAGTGGATGAAACAACAGATAAAGAAAAGGCGGGCAATCAGATTGCCTGCCTTGATTTGTACTCACTCATTTTCCGACTGACAGTTTACATAGCCAAAACGCTATCAAATCTGACAGCCTGCTTGAGCGAGGAGCAGGCCTTGCAACTTCGTAGGCGCACTTTTAATATTTTTATGGGCAGTTAAAAAACTTGTGGTATAAAGGCTCACCTACTGAACGTACTGTTGAATGAAGCGGGGTCTACAAGAATGAAAAAAATACGAACAGAACCGCCAACCGTTTCGGTGAATAAATTAGTTTACGCTTATCCTGCACACTATTAATTTTAGAATCAAAAAAGACCAACTAAAATACAAAATAATTTTTACAGTGATTAGTTAATCATGAAAATATAAAGATAATCAAAACCACCACTTAAATTAACTGACACCCAAGCCTTGCAATGAAGATACCCCCCCGCAGCAGCGAGGTAATATCTTTTGTATCTATGTCGCAAAATATCACTCTTTTACTTGCTTAGAGCCCTCATAAGAGATACTTTATCAATCTTTATTCACGAACATCTAAATGGCAAATCATGATAAACAATATAGTTCTAAATAAAGTTGCAAGTTATAAGTCAAAATCAGAGTTAAATACTGATAAAAAAGTAAATATTATTTATGGTTTAAATGGAACAGGTAAAAGCACCTTCTCCAATTATTTCTATGACATAGATAATAAAAAATATGAGAATTGTTCCCACTCAGGTGAGTATGATGAAATCCTTGTCTACAATCAGAAATTCATTCAGGATAACTTTTATGCAAAGGATTCTTTAAATGGAATATTTAGCTTGTCCAAGGAAAATAAAGAAGCAAAAGAAAAGGTTGAGAGCCTCACATTAGAAATAATAAAACTATCTGATGAAAAACGTGAAATTGAAAAAGAAATAACAGCACAAAACACCTCTGTTTCTGATGCAAAAAACAAAGCTCAAAATAAAACATGGGAAATAAAAACCAACTATTCAGGTGGTGACAGGGTCCTTGAATTTTGTTTATTAGGAAAAATGGGAAGTAAAGAATCATTATTCAACCATCTTTGCTCCATTCCTTTACCTAATTCTAAGCCATCAAAAAACATCTCTGACTTAAAAGAAGAAGCAAGTGCGATTGATGGCGAAACAGCAATAAAATACAGCATGCTAGAGGAGATTCACACCATCGTATTATCACTCGATGAAGTGGAATTACTTCAGAATATAATTGTGGGAAGTACAGATAGTCCCGTTTCATATCTTATAAGTAAGCTTCAGAACTCTGATTGGGTAAATGAAGGACTAAAATACTTAGAACAAACAGGAGATTCTCAGTGTCCATTTTGTCAATCTCAAATTATAACTGAAAACTTGGTTCAGCATATTCGCAACTATTTCGATGAAACGTATCAAGATAGTGTAAAAAAAATAAAATCCATTCAGACCAAATATAACTCATTGATTGACAGTATTCCTTCACTGGATACTTATAAAGAATGCAAACTATCTTCAAATTATATAGTTCAATTAAGCGACTGTTACGCCCTGTTAAGAAAAGATACAGAGAGCAACTTGGAACTAATAAAGCAGAAGGTAACAAACCCCAGTACCCCAGTAACGCTGAATGATATATCCAACTCTGTTGATAACTTCAATTCATTAGTGAAATTAGTGAACAATGAAATAACCACACATAACTCAAAAATAGACAATGCAAAACACGAGCTAGAAAAAATAAAAATTTCTTTCTGGCAGTTCTTAAGGTATGAGTATGATCAAACAATTTTAAATTTCAACGAAATAAAAGAAAGTGCAAACATTATAATAATCAGAAAAAACACCGCCAAAGATGAAAAAGAAGCAAAAATAAAGACTAAAGATGCAGAACGGATTGAATATCAGAAATCAACAGTAAATATAGATGATGCCGTATTCAACATAAACCAAGGTTTAAATGACATCGGAATCACAGATTTTCACATCGCAAAATATGAGGATACTCTTTATCGCATAGTACGTAATGACTCTAATTCTAAAGTATTCTCATCATTAAGTGAAGGCGAAAAAATGATTATCAGCCTTTTGTATTTTAGAGAACTATTCAGAGGTAAAAGAGTCGCCACCGAGGGTAAAACCAAAAAAATAGCTATAATCGATGATCCTGTATCAAGCTTATCACATATTTTTGTCTACAATATAGGCCAACTAATAAAAAATGATTTCTTTAACTCTAATGAAATAGAGCAGATATTTGTTTTATCTCACAGCTTATATTTTTTCTATGAACTCGCTGATGCAAACCATGAAAGAAGAAAAGAAAATCAAAATTTATTTAGGCTTTCTAAAAACTCCAACGGCAGTTCAATTATCTTAATGAAATACGATGAAATACAAAATGACTACCAGTCTTATTGGTCAGTAATCAATGATGACAAACAGCCTCCTGCCTTAATTGCTAACTGCATGAGAAATATAATTGAATACTTTTTCAATTTTGTACAAAAAGCAGATTTAAGCAATGTCACTCAAAAACCAGAGTTAAAAAAACCACGATTTCAATCCTTTATTCGTTACATAAACAGAGAGTCACACTCATTAGGACAGAACATTTTTGACTTCAAGGAATTTAACTATAATGATTTCAAAGAGGGGCTTAGATTAGTGTTTGAGCACACAGGTTATTCTGCACATTATAAAAAAATGGCAAAAATAAAGAACTAAAAAACCGCAGTATATGGTTCAATGACTGAATTAATTATTCATCACAGCCTATCAGGGATTTTATTATTGATAGGCTATTTATCTTATATATCACCATGTTCGCATATCTGCTATTGCTTGCCCCTCCCGCTATCTAGCATGATCTTGACAGCTTCCGCTCGTGGCACAGAGCGGACTGTCAGATTAGGCTTTACTCTGTGCCATAAATATGTAAGCTCACACCAGAGCTCATACAACTTATTGCGGCATTTCCGGCCATTCAGGATTTGCAGGATCCACACGACTGACCAGAACGCTGTAGCGTTCCCATGCTTCCAGTCGGCTGCGCTCCTCATCTGTTGCCATGTTCAGTCTGACCGCGCGCTCCAGCGGCAAAATCACGGATTCAGCATCTGCAAGAAGTCTGGCTTTCCGAATTTCTGCCTGCTGCTGTAATTCCTCTGCCGTATAAATGCGTTTAATCACTTTGCCGTCCTTAAACATCCAGTTCCCTGAAATGTCCGCCCGTCGGTTAGCAGTAATATCCGCCACTTCAACAACACTTAATCCATCCGGTCTGATAGCTGTCACATCCTTTTCCACATAGTGGATGATATTATCTTTGTCGTACGCTATTTTTATCGTGTCATCAGCAAAATACTTTTGTTCTTCGTACCAGTTCTTACCATCTTCTGAAAAAAACCAGACAACATCAAAGTCCTTTGTCAATTGATATTGTTCAACCGTTTTTGGATTACCCGCCGTAATATTTTTTAAATGCTGCATAAATTATACCTGCGCCACGTTATACCATGTCCCGTTAATGTATTTCTGCACCGGTCTGTAATATACGCCACCAATGTTATCGGCAGAGTTTGAGCCGGTATCCTGAACAATAATGCCGGTATATACGCAACCTGACGGAGCCTGATGCGTCCATGTAGTACCATTATTTGCTGGTTTATATGTAGATGCACCGCCCAACCGCATGTCTCTCACATAACGTGAATCTGACTCAGCTTTGGTGTATGCACCAACATCTCCCGCTGAGGGTTTATGAGCAGTTGTATATAGTTGCGCCCATCCAGACCAGTTAGCATCTGTGGTATCTCGTCGGGAGCGAATATATGCCGGAGCATGAGCACCGCTGGTTCCACTCCAGCCAATAAGTAACTCACCCTCTCCTACAGCGGTTACGCCAGTGAGATGAAGCACATTACCATAGGCTGTTGGGTAGCCATTGTTGTATGCCTCATACATCTGAATACCTGGTGTCCCCTTTACGCTCCCACCTAATGCAGTAACACGGTTTCTGGATACCAGTGTATTAATATTTATATCGGCAGAGCCATCAAATCTGACACCATTAATATTTCTTGCGTTCGCTAACTTCGTTGCTGTTGCAGCATTTCCTGAAAGGCTGGAAATAAATGGATGTGAACAGTAATAACCACGTCCATTTTTAAAATCCAGAATAGCCTGTACGTTCGTGCTTTCTGTAGCGGGATTAGTTGCCCCCCACTTATATGTCGTCTGACCGACGACATAATCCTCTGTCGGAACAATAACCGTTAGCCCTTCCTCTGCAAGAATTTGTACTGGGAAAGCTCTGGCTTCAACATAAAAAACACTACATACATCATCATCTTTCAGGCTTGTAACAATGGAATGGATTGAACGCTCATTAGTCTGATACGTCCAGAAATAACCTGCCGCATATGAACCACGATCGGTCCAGCCTCCGGGCATAACCATGCCATTAAACTCGCAGTTATTCATTACATAATCGCCGTTATAACAACCAGTTGAAATAACGACGCGGGATGCCATTTCTCCTGAAAGGCTGGCAGCACGGCGAAAGATAACGGGATACCACTTCCCGGCAACGACATTTGCAGGGGCTGCAAACGAATACTTTCGCATTCCCTTTTTCTTATCCACTTCACCTTTGCTGTAAACATTAATGTTACTCAGGAAGCGTCCTTTATCAGGAATATCCGCACCGTTCTGATCTTTCTGAAGACGTTTTTCAGCATTGTCATAGGCAGACTTCACCGCTTTTGATGTTGCGGCCAGCGTTTCAGAATCACTGTTGGTGGCGCTACTGAGCTGGACAAGACCTTTTCGCGCTGTAGTGGCATCCTGTGCAGTGTATTTCCCGTTAGCAAGGTCATACGCGGCCTTTACCGCCTTTGGCGTTGCCGCAAGCGTTTCAGAATCGCTGTTGGTGACGCTACTGAGCTGGACAAGACCTTTTCGCGCTGTGGTGGCGTCCTGTGCAGTGTATTTCCCGTTAGCAAGGTCATACGCTGCCTTAACCGCTTTTGGTGTTGCGGCGAGCGTTTCAGACGTGCTGTTGGTGGCACTACTGAGCTGGACAAGACCTTTTCGCGCTGTGGTGGCATCCTGCGCAGTATATTTCCCGTTAGCAAGGTCATAGGCGGTCTTTACTGCTTTCGGCGTTGCGGCCAGTGTTTCAGACGTGCTGTTGGTCGCGCTGCTTAGCTGAGTAAAACCTTTTGCGGTCAGCGAGGCGTCCGGGTGACGTCGTGACTGTTCGTGCTCTGCAATTTTGTCATCAACGTAATCCTGCGTTGCCATCACCGTTGTGGTGTCAATGGTCAGCGCCACTGAGGCCACACTGCTGACGATGATGACCATGCGGCAGGTCTGCGAACGCCCTGAGCCTTCGGCAAGGGCAGGCTTATAACTTTCGGCCATGTTCGCCACGGCAATTAACGTTCCCGCATCATCGTACAGGCCAAGCTCACGCATCCAGAAACCGCCCACCTCCGGCGGAATAACCAGCTCTGCGATAATATAATTACTGTTTCGTTTGTCCTGGCTGATTTTGTTCAGCGCATGTCGCCAGACTTCGTGGATAAGCCCGGTCTGTCCGGCATCCGGGACAGGCAATTTACCACCGCCATCCCCGACGGCCATCGTGGTAATGTTGACCTTCCGCCCTCCCGGCGCGGTTGCCGCTGCCAGCTTTGCTGCACCGGCAGTGGTGATAACGGTTCTGAATTTTGTGCTCATTATTCCTCACTTATCCGGGGTAAACCGTAATTACATCGCCGTCGTAAGCCACACAACCGGCGAACAGGTAGCCGGGAATGTCCCGGGTAATGTTCAGGCCAATAAGGTGGCGACTTGCAGGTTTGGCATCAGCAATCAGCCGTTCCATTTCCTGATACATTGCCTCTGTGATGCCGCTTTCCAGTACACCAATATCGAGCCGGAAGGTGCCGGGCGGGTCACTGTTTTCCCACCACTCCGTCACGTTGATGAGATAGCCGAGCGGCTCCACCACACGCCGGATTGCGCCGATAGTGCCTTTATGACAGTGGATGAAATAGGCATCGCGGATAACGGCGCGTTTTGTCGCTTCCGGCCACTTTTCATCCCATCTGTCGACCGAAAACGCCCACGCCAGCCACGGCAGCAAATTTGCCGGGCAGGTGTCCGGGTTCCACAGCTCACGAATCCTGACCGGCGTTTTTTCAATTTCCGCACAGGCTTTTGCGGCGGCGACTTCAAGCGGTGATGAGCCGGTCGGCAGCAGTCGCGAATCACTCATCCGAGCCTCCGGTCACGACGCTGTATTCGGTACAGAAAGACGCCTGCGTGCTGTTAAGCACGATATCGGCCAGCGGTGCAGCCAGTTCGACACGCTGCACGCCTTCCACATGCAAAGCGGCATAAATGGCAGACAGTCGGATATCGCGCCCCAGCCGGTGCTGTGCCGTGATATACGCTTCCAGTTTTTTCACGGCGGCAGCGCGTATGGGTTCGCTTTCGGGACCAGGGTAAAGGTAAAGCGTGGCGTTTATCTGGTATTCAACGATGGCGGCAGACTGCACGGTCACGCGGTCGGCCACCGGCCTGACGTCCTCGCCATTAAGGGCGTTACGCACCACCGCCAGCAGGTCTTCGGATGCGACACCGTTATTTTCACGTGACAGCACAGAGATAGTGACGCAGGCCGGAGACGGACTGGTGACAGAGATATCCGCGACACGCCCGTCGGCACTGCGGCCATGATACTGATAGGCACCCACCGACCCGGCGACGCTTAAACCTTCAAACGCCTGCTGAATACGCAGCCGATAATCGGTGTCAGATTCCATCACTGCCGGTGTCGGCGGGATGGTCGAATCATCTGCCGGGGTGATAATCAGGCGTGTGGTGTTGTAATTGGCACCAATCACATCAAGGTCATTACCGGCGGCACAGGCCAGCATTACCGCCCGTGCGGCCTCATTCACACGCTGACGCCAGATAAGCTCACGATAAGCATTTTCCTCCAGCAGTTTGACGAGAGGCTCGGATTCCAGCGTCAGGGTACGGGCAACCGCCTCCTGCTGGTCTTCCGGGTAAAGGGAAATCAGTGTCGCCTTGCGTTCGGCAAGAATGGTTTCAAAGTCCAGCTCCTCGACCACATCCGGTGCGGGTAGCTGGTTCAGGTCGATAATCGGCATGGTTTCAACTCACAGGGATGGTTAACGAAAGTTGCTGGCCGGTGTCGTTGTGCTGGCCGGTTAACGTAACTGTCATTCGCCCGTCAAAACTGCGCTCAGTGGTGACGGATGACAGGGTGACGCGGGGTTCCCATTTCAGCACCGCCATGTAACAGGCGACCTTAATCTGTAACTCAAGCGCCGGGGTCTGCGGCTGGTCAATCATTGACGCCAGCAATGAGCCGTAATCACGACGCATCACCCGTGAGCCGACCGGCGTGCGCAGGATATCGCCGATACTCTGGCTGATATGCTCAAGGTCAGTGACAGTCAGGCCATCACTGCGATTCATTCCAAGATAACGCGCTGTCATAGAGGACTCCCGGTTGTGCCGCCGCTGTCGCCGGGGTGTTTATGGGTATGCAGTACCTTACCGTTTGATGAGAGTTCACCGCCGGTATGTTTAATGTTGCCGCGCATCGTCCCGCCCTTCTGCACTTCCAGCGCGCCGGTAATCAGTCTGTTGGTGCAGACCACCTCCGGGGTGTCCAGGGTGATGCGGGTTGACGCTTTCACCATGACCACCGGCACCGTGGCAGTAACAGAATCAGAAGCCGTCACGCTGGCCGTTTTAATTCCGCTTACCGTGAGTGCACTGGTTTCGGGTTCATACTCAATCACCGCCCCGTCAGGGAAACGGATATGCAGGGCATCCGCCGACGCAGACGGCGCGGGGTTATCACCGGAATAAATCCCCGGCAGAACGAACGCTGTGTCGAGTTCACCGCCCACGGCCAGAATCAGCACCTGTTCCCCCTCGGAAGGTGCCCACCACGTGCGCGAACGTCCGGCGCGATGGGTCAGCCACTGAAGCCAGTCGGTGCACATGCCGCCGGTCTGCACACGGCAGCGACCGGCGTTAAGGTCGGTTTCGACGATAATGCCGGTGCGTATCATGTTGCGCAGTGCGCGCGCGAGTTCCTGAATATTTGCGAGAGTGTTCATAACGGGAAGGATGCCGCCGGGTCATACCGGCGGCAATGTGACGATGAGGTGTCGGGAATGGCACAACTAACGGTCGAGGTGAGCCAGGATAATCTCTTCAATCATCTGCACATCCTCACCGGTAAAGCCGAGCAGAGGACGCGCCGGATAATCAATTTTCTTACCGTCTTTCCGGGTTTCTTCCGACAGACCGAACTGATGCACACTGGCGATTTTCGGTGACTTCCCGCCGTAAAATTCCATTGATGCCTGTTCCGGGCTGGCGCGGATATGCAAAAAACGACTGGTGATAAGTTTCGCAAACATTTTTCGCTTAACGCGACCGGTCTTTTTTCTGGCTCTCTGCTGCTGGCGTGGCGCGAAGGGTGTGCCGTCCGGGGCTTTCTGTGCCATCACCCGACGCTGCTGACTCTGACGCAGACGTTTCGCCAGTTCGGCACTCAGTCGCCGACGCCCTGACGGTGACAGCGATTCAATAAGTCCGGCCAGCCGGTCTTCAAAACGCTTAAACTCATTCATCCCACTTGCTCACCAGTTCGCCATTGATATAAAGCTCCATCGGGCGGGTGACCGGCTCCGGCGGCGGGGGTTCCGGGATATTCTTCACATGCAGCGCGCCGTCCACCTCACTGACCAGCGTGCGCTCGGTCAGCATCAGGCTGATGCTGATATCAAAGCTGCTGTCATTGTTGATGTCTGCATAAAACGTGAAGCCCTTTTTCTGGCCTGCGTCGGTGGTCATGATGTCGGGCTGATTCTCCCGCAGCCACGCCAGCACCGGCACAATGAGCAGGTCAAAATCACCGGTAAAGTCGGTCACAATCACATTGAGCGTGTAACGCTTTTCGAATGACAGCGACGTCGCCAGTGTGGAGGCAATACTCCCGTTATCCACGAATATCCGCAGCATCTCGGGGCTGGTTTTCAGCACCGTGACGGCATCAGTCAGCGCCCTGCGCAGGCTGTCGGGTTTGAGCATCGTTTTCGTCCTGACAGTGTTTAATCATTTTTACCTGGCTGGCACAGCGCGCCAGCGCGTTCTCAAGCTGCCGGATATCGGCACTTAAATCGCCGTTCGTCTGCGGGTCACTGCCCGGCATCGGGCAAAGGCTCACTTTCGGGCAGGCGTTGTGGACAATCACTGGCGTCGGTGCAGGCGGGGCGCTGGTGCAACCGGCGCACAGCATCAGGCAGATCATCGCCGTACCAGCGGCGAAAATCTTCGTTTTCATTGAGTAACCTCGTGATGGTTTTCTCGCGCTGTGCTTCACGCTTCGCGGCGTTCTCCAGTTCCTGACGCAGTGCCACCTGCGCCAGCTCGTTTTTGTCTGCCCTGGTGATGGCAACATGAAGCTGATTTTTCAGCATGGTGATGGTCGTCTGCTGTTCACTGGCGACGTTATTCGCCCTGTCCAGCGAGGCGCGCAGGCTGGCATTTTTGTGTTTCACCAGAAACAGACCGGCCACCGCCAGCGATAACAACACGACCAGCACAATCATCAGCTTTGACATAATTCCCGCCCCTCAAGACGCTGACGACAGGCTTTACGTATCAGCCGGAAAAACAGCGACGCCACAAGATAAATCAGCGCGGTAAAAATCCATCCGGCGGCGACCAGCGAGATAAATGTCGCCACCATCGCCACCAGAGCCACTGCCCGTCTGCACCACGGCACCGGCTGCAAAAACAGTGACGTGACAATCTTCACGGCCAGCGATTCCGGTGGCAGCTCCCGCCCGTAGCGTTCCAGCACATACTCAGTGGCATACACGCCGACACCACCGGCAACCACACAGATAACCGTCGCCAGAATCGCCCAGGCGGCGACAAAATTGACGGCCACGCTCTGCGGGTAAATCAGGGACAGTGCCAGCATCAGCGCCAGCGACACATTCAGCATCAGTGAAAGGGATAATTTCTTCATGGTGTTTACTCCGTTTAAGCAGGTACACCGCCGGCGGTACGCCAGACGGTGACCAGTTTTTCCAGTGAATGCTCACGCTGACCGTAACCGGCACCCGGCAGGGACGCCCAGATATTGCGACAGCGTGAAATGGCGCGCTCAATGCGTCCCGCCCGGATGTCATCCAGTGCACCGCGTTCGCGGATCAACTGAATGGCGAGCCTGTCCTGTGACAACGGACTGAAATCCGGCAGGGCAAGCTGTTTGCGGTAGTGCGGCCAGAACAGGTAAAGCTGCTGATAGCGACCGGAGGCCGTGGATTTTTCACCGCGACGGTTAAACACCTTCGCCGGTCGGCCATGCGCGAACGGGTGGTCACTGTAGTCAGTGAAAATTTCCGGCTTCCCGTCCAGTCCGGTGACTATCACGTCATAGCCCCGGTTTTTCGTCAGCGGATGATTCGCCGTCCCTTCGGACACGGCCAGCATGTCGAGAAAGGCGGCGATATTCTGATGCGTGTTAATTACCGGCATTACGGTTTCCCCCTGCCCTTAAAGCGGCGCTGAATGGCAATCTCAATCACCTGATAACCGGCGATACCCAGCATGGAGCCGATACCGCACACCGCAGGCAGTGACAGGTCAGGAAACTGCACCAGAACAACACCGGCAACCATCGAGACAAAACCACCGAGCAACATGCGCCCGATAAACAGACGCGGGGTGATGGGTTCACCACCGGCAAGCACCTTGCCGACAACAATCAGCACCCCAATCATGAAAAGCGACAGGACGCTTTTTTCTTCTGCTGTCATGCGTTACTCCCACAGATTGACAGTTTCAGCCACGGGCGCGGTCTGAACGTCGGGCAGTTCGACGGCGGTGCCGTGTGGCAGCACCGCACTCTGTTCAGCCAGTCCCGGATTTGCGGCGAGCACGGTCTCAACCACGCCCTCAGTGCGCCCGTAATACCGGACACAGATGGCGTCGAGCGTGTCGCCCTGTAGCGCAAAGGTCTTCATCAGATTTGACTCACGATGCAGCGCGGCTTGTCCTGGATACGCGCCACCGCCCAGCGCATATCCCGCCACAGTTCATCAATGGTGCTGTCAATGCTGTCAGCCTTCTTGTCGCCTTTCGCACTGGCATCCACGCCGCGATAACGCTCATAAAGCGACGCGGTCGCCATCGCACACACGGCGCGCTCGTAGTAAAAAACTTTGATGCTTTCACCGTCGATATCGTCCGCCGGGACGTCCGCCAGACGCGTAAAACCGGCGGCAATTTTCTGTTCGCGGTACTCGTACAGCTCCGCATTCGTCTCCGCCATGCCTGACTTGATGGCCTCACGCAGACGAGCGGGGGCGACGGTCTGCTCAAGGCGCATACGTTCCCGGACGCGCTTCGGGTCGATATCGGGGAAAAAGAACGTGTTTTTAATCACCGGCTCGTCGCCTGCCGGTTGCGGGATGACCACCGTACCCTCACCGGACACGGGAGCCTCCTTTCGCGGAATAATCAGCGTCATCATGACTACCTCTGAAAAGTCGGGCGGTGGACGCTGGTGCAGTGTCAGGTGATTCACCCTCACTGACCGGCGTGCCGCCCTGGCGCGGGGCGCATTCGGTTGTTAACTGGCTTTCTTTTTCGGGCGTCCACGTTTTGCCGGTGCCACGCTCCGGGTCTTACGCGGGGCGCGCGTGGCCGCTTTTGGCTGCGGCTCCGGCTTCGGTTTCAGTTCCCGCTCCAGTCGTTCAATCTCTTTTTTGACGCCTGCCTGACAGTCGAGCTGTGTCGCACGTTGCAGGTGCGCCAGCGCACCGGCGGCATCACCACCGTCACGCAGAAACAGACCGGTAATTTTGTGCAGCTTTGCGCGCACTTCATCAGGCATGTCAGCCGTGGCGGTCAGTTCAAGGGTCTCCATCAGCAGGCGGGTATCCACAGACTCACCGGCAGCGTGAGCGCGCATGGCCGCAAGCGCTACCTCCTCGGTGAACATGTACGGCGGGGTACGGCGGTGTTTACCCGGCATGGTCAGACCGTACTTCAAGGCATAACGGGCAATCTCCAGCGCACCGGCAATATCGCCGGTATCCAGACGCCACAGCATGACCGTCATCAGAATGTCATCCTGTGCAACTTTGCCCTGCTCCAGCACGCCGTTCACCCACGGCAACCAGAACGGCAGCAGTTCGCGTTTTTTCGCGGCCTTCAGCTCTTTTGAATAAATCGCTTTCAGTGTGCGCTGGTCTGCGGCGAGCTTAACCAGCATCTGCTCATAGACAGTTGCATGTCGCAGCGGGGCGGCTTCCCGCTGCGCGGTCATCGCTGCCGAGACCCGCATCATGTGGCGCTGTGCGGGACTCGTCATCGGTTACGCTCCCGGCTCTGCGGTCGCTTTAGCCAGTGTGGAGAAATCACCGACCTTAATTTTTTCCACCAGACAACCGGCGGCGTAGTCTTCCACCACGTAATCAATGTTCATTGACTCGTAGTTCTCCACGCGGTCGAGTTTCGGGTTTTCCTCAATCACGCGGCGATGGCTGTCATCCATGTAGTAGATGGACAGGTTTTCCAGCTTCGTGATGAGCATCGCATCCGCCGGGAAGTACGGGACGCGTACCGCTGGCAGGTTACCGATGCGTTTCTGGCTGATGATGACGTCAGCGGCCAGCATTTCGCTGTTGTCCTGCTCCTTGTTAACGATGGGGAAATACTTGTCCGCCAGTAACTGACGCCCCACAATCACCACAAGGTCAGGGTCTTCCTGATACCACGGCTCAATCAGGTTGTTGGTCGCATCCATCACCAGTGCATCAAGGCTGGCATAATCACCGCCCTTACCCACGCGGATAACCTCAGAGGTGGTGTGACCTTCCTCGTCAGTAACCTTGCCCATCACGCGCGCCGGGGCTTCATTGCGGTATTTCTGCAGCCAGCCGACCGCCACATCCTGCAGCATCTGGTTACTGCTGCGGTCAGAGGTTTCGGCACGCCTTACGCCGTTAAAACCGGCCATGATTAAATCAAGGGACTGGCGTTTGATAATGGCGTTACGGACACGGAGCTGGAAATCCTGATAACGCGCCCACAGGTCAAGCGTTTTGTAGCGGATATAAAAATCGAAGTTAATCTGGTCGCATTCGTACTTGTTTGACGCCAGCTTCGAGAAGTCCTTCGGCTGACGCTCGGTGCCACCGGCGGTGTCTGTGGTGCTGGCGATGGAGCCGGTGACACCAATACCAATTTTTTCCCCTTTCATTTCGCTGACCGGCACAATGTTGATGCGGGTCAGAAAGTCAGAGGACTCCTGCATGGTGTTCATCAGGGTCTGGGTGACCGACGGTTCAACGGTGAATTTTTTCGACACATCACCGGCGTCGATGCCGTTCAGTTCGGCAACACGGGACAGGTAGGCATTAAATTTAAAGCGGGTTTCCTGGCGCATAGTTTTTCCTGAAATTAAGGGTTAATCGTGAAGGTTTTCCCGGACTGACTGACGCCGGTCAGCAGTTCGTCATCAGGGCGTCACCGCCACCGCCGGTGGCCTTGCTGCGGCGCTGCTGGGTCAGACTTTCGGCGCTGTCGAGACTGTTTTTCAGGCGGGTGAATGCCTGACTGGTTTCATCCGCCCTGTCAGTCACCTCCTGCTTAAGTGCGGAAAAGGCGGTTTCCATCTCAGCGAGTCGCTGCTCAGTGGCGCTCAGTTTTTCCTGCACATGTTCAGCAACAGCGGTCACCGCTTCATGCACGTCATTCAGACGGGCGTCATCGCTGGCCTGTTTGCGGCCAAAAATGGATTTCACCTTTTCGGTCAGGGCGGTGAACACGGTTTCAGGTAGGTCTTCAAATTCCAGCTCAACAGGCGTTGCCACTGAAATCAGGTTTTCAGGGCTTAATTTGAAGCGGTTCAGGGGGTTGTGTTTTGCCGTGCGGCAGAATTCCAGGTATTCCGTGCCGAGGCTTGCCGGGTCATCGGTGACGGCCAGACCCACCAGATAACATTTGCCGGTGTTGGCAAAGTTCGGCTGAATTTCCATTGAGGTGTAGACCTTCTGCGCGGCCTTGTTCATCGCGATAAGGTCATCGGTCGGGGTGATTTTCGCAAACAGCGCCCATTTGCCTTTCAGCGCCGAATCATCGTCAATCTTTTCGGCCTTCAGTTCGGCCACATCGCCATAACGCTTAAAAATACCGTCAGGCAGGATGCCGCGCAGATGTTCCAGGTTAATGCGGCAACCATAGACACGCGGGTCAAAGGTTTCGGCCATTTCCTGAATATCCTGCGCACTGATGACACGCCCGTCACAGGTGTCACCCTCAACGCCGATACGAAAGAATTTTGAGACTTTTTTTGCCATTGTCAGGAGTCCTGAATAGTGATTAGAGGAGTCACATGTCGGCATCAGTTTCCCGACGATGCGCATCCTCCGCCATCAGTCCCGGATGGCTTATCACTGACACAACAGCACCTTAGCGAATCGCGGGGCGCGACTCAGTAGCCTTGCCGTGTATTCATCACGGCGAGGTATTCATGACCATCACCACAGACACCACTCTTTTACACGACCCGCGTCGTCAGGCGGCGCTGCTGTACTGGCAGGGGTTTTCCGTGCCGCAGATTGCCGCCATGTTGCAGATGAAACGCCCGACGGTGCAGAGCTGGAAACAGCGCGACGGCTGGGACAGCGTTGCCCCCATCAGCCGTGTCGAAATGAGTCTGGAAGCGCGGCTGACCCAGCTCATCATCAAACCGCAGAAAACCGGCGGTGACTTCAAGGAAATTGACCTGCTCGGACGCCAGATTGAACGACTGGCACGGGTCAACCGTTACAGTCAGACCGGCAACGAGGCAGACCTTAATCCGAACGTCGCTAACCGCAACAAAGGCGGGCGTCGCAAACCGAAAAAGAATTTTTTCAGTGACGAGGCCATCGAAAAGCTGGAGCAGATTTTCTTTGAGCAGTCTTTCGAGTATCAGTTGCACTGGTATCGCGCCGGGCTTGAGCACCGCATCCGCGATATCCTGAAATCCCGCCAGATTGGCGCGACGTTTTATTTTTCCCGCGAGGCGCTGCTGCGCGCCCTGAAAACCGGTCATAACCAGATTTTTCTGTCGGCCAGTAAAACGCAGGCGTATGTGTTCCGCGAATACATCATCGCCTTTGCCCGGCTGGTTGACGTTGACCTGACCGGTGACCCGATTGTCCTGGGCAATAACGGCGCAAAACTGATTTTTCTCGGCACCAACTCCAACACCGCGCAGAGCCATAACGGCGACCTGTACGTCGATGAGATTTTCTGGATCCCGAATTTTCAGGTACTGCGTAAGGTGGCATCAGGTATGGCCTCACAGAGTCACCTGCGCTCGACCTATTTCTCCACCCCGTCCACGCTGGCGCACGACGCCTACCCGTTCTGGTCGGGTGAACTGTTCAACCGGGGACGCGCCAGCGCCGCCGAACGCGTGGAAATCGACGTCAGTCATAACGCCCTTGCCGGTGGGCTTCTCTGTGCAGACGGCCAGTGGCGGCAGATTGTCACCATTGAGGACGCCCTGAAAGGTGGCTGCACGCTGTTCGACATTGAACAGCTCAAACGCGAAAACAGCGCCGACGATTTTAAAAACCTGTTCATGTGTGAATTTGTTGACGACAAGGCGTCGGTGTTCCCGTTCGAGGAGCTGCAACGCTGCATGGTCGACACGCTGGAAGAATGGGAAGACTATGCACCCTTTGCCGCCAATCCGTTCGGTTCCCGCCCGGTATGGATTGGTTACGACCCGTCACACCGTGGCGACAGCGCCGGATGCGTGGTGCTGGCACCGCCGGTGGTGGCCGGTGGCAAATTCAGAATACTTGAGCGTCACCAGTGGAAAGGCATGGACTTTGCCACTCAGGCTGAATCCATCCGCAAACTCACCGAAAAATATAACGTCGAATACATCGGTATTGATGCCACCGGCCTCGGTGTCGGCGTGTTCCAGCTCGTGCGCTCGTTCTATCCCGCCGCGCGCGATATCCGCTACACGCCGGAAATGAAAACCGCAATGGTGCTCAAGGCAAAAGACGTTATCCGCCGTGGCTGTCTGGAATATGACGTCAGCGCCACCGACATCACCAGCTCGTTTATGGCTATCCGCAAGACCATGACCAGCAGCGGACGCAGTGCCACCTATGAGGCCAGCCGCAGCGAGGAAGCCAGCCACGCCGACCTCGCCTGGGCGACCATGCACGCCCTGTTAAATGAGCCACTCACCGCCGGTATAAGCACCCCGCTGACATCCACCATTCTGGAGTTTTACTGATGAGCAAGAAAAAAGGGAAAACACCGCAACCTGCGGCAAAAAAAATGACCGCCAGCGCCCCGAAAATGGAGGCATTCACCTTTGGTGAGCCGGTGCCGGTACTCGACCGCCGTGACATTCTGGATTACGTCGAGTGCATCAGTAACGGCAGATGGTATGAGCCACCGGTCAGCTTTACCGGTCTGGCAAAAAGCCTGCGTGCTGCCGTGCATCACAGCTCACCGATTTACGTCAAACGCAATATTCTGGCCTCGACATTTATCCCGCATCCGTGGCTTTCCCAGCAGGATTTCAGCCGCTTTGTGCTGGATTTTCTGGTGTTCGGTAATGCGTTTCTGGAAAAGCGTTACAGCACCACCGGTAAGGTCATCAGACTGGAAACCTCACCGGCAAAATATACCCGCCGTGGCGTGGAGGAGGATGTTTACTGGTGGGTGCCGTCCTTCAACGAGCCGACAGCCTTCACGCCCGGCTCCGTGTTTCACCTGCTGGAGCCGGATATCAATCAGGAGCTGTACGGCCTGCCGGAATATCTGAGCGCCCTTAATTCTGCCTGGCTGAATGAGTCGGCCACGCTGTTCCGCCGCAAGTATTACGAAAACGGCGCACATGCCGGATACATCATGTACGTCACCGATGCCGTGCAGGATCGCAACGATATCGAAATGCTCCGCGAAAACATGGTGAAGTCGAAAGGCCGTCGCCTGCTGAAACGCATGATAGACCGCGACCGCAACCATCCGTGCATTATCCTTTGGAGTGTAGGCAACGAGGAGTGGGGCATCGAGTGGAAAGAAAGCGGTACACGCATTGCTGCCACGATGCGCGAATATTGCCACCGTTTCGACCCTACGCGCCTCATGACCGTTGCTTCGAGCAGTGGCCCTGCCATCTTGATTCCCGCAGACGTGGCCGGTTATAACTACATCCTTCAGAATCCAGTAGAGCAGCACCGCAAGGATTATCCCGGCCGCCGTGCGCTCGGTTCGGAAGAGACTACGGGCTGTGGTACGCGCGGCATCTACTTCGATGCCCACGACAAAGGCCACATGGTGGCGCACAACCGCAAGCCGAACGGACCTGACAGCCTGCTGAACTGCATCGAGCGTGGCTGGAAATTCTATGACGAACGTCCCTATTTGGCGGGTCTTTTCTATTGGACGGGTTTCGACTACCGCGGCGAGCCCAACCCCATGAAGTTCCCGGCTACGGGTTCACAATTCGGCATTCTGGACTACTGCGGTTTCCCCAAGGACGAAGCCTGGTATCTGAAGTCCTGGTGGACGGATGAGCCGGTGCTGCACATCCTTCCTCACTGGAATCTGCAAGGTCACGAAGGTGATAGCATCGACATTTGGGTATACAGCAACTGCGATGAAGTGGAACTGACTGTGAACGGCAAGAAACTGGATCGCAAACCGATGCCCCGAAACGGCCATCTTTCCTGGAAAGCCGTTTTCCAGCCCGGTGCAGTGAAGGCTGTAGGCTATAAGAACGGCAAAAAAATATTGGCCCGTACTGTGGAGACTACCGGCGCTCCCGAC
>OGZY01000425.1_pt1 | contig 26970 bp, 26 predicted proteins | sample 1576911 | NCBI WGS metagenome assembly OGZY01 (sample SAMEA3541488, study PRJEB24748) | human gut metagenome | biome: human gut; feature: human-associated habitat; material: faeces | place: China | collected 2012 | reverse complement strand
GATCTCAGACAAATGCATAACAAAATAAATAAAACTCTTTTCATGATTACTCACCGATTAATTCATTCACAATACGCGCGTCCACCAGGTCACTGTTCTCAATATAGAACCGCTGGTGACGGCCTCCCCCTTTCTCGTAAATTTCCACTTCCAGCAACTTGTCGTCAGGAATGACAATTTTCGGAAAGGCATACACGATCCGTCCCGTGCTCTTTCCTTCGATGCGTGTCAGGGCATTGAGCGTGCGTACCGGTTCAATATAAGTTTCCTGCTGAGCCGTCCTTTTGGCTATCTTCTTATCCACTATCTTAAATCGCACGAAATCCACATCGAAAGGCACATTGGAATTGTTCGTCAGGGAAACATGGAAGAAGATCAGGTCCTTATGCACATAAATGCCCTTTAAAAGAGCCTGCATCCCGAACTGCCTGCATCCGATATGCTTCACGTCCCTACGGTCCAGCCGGTGGATGGTGTACATCACGCTGGCAATGACCGTCGGATCTTCCTCGCCCAGTTCCGTGACACGGATGGAGCTGCCTCCTTTCTTTTCTCCCTCGTCCGGGTTCATCCACTGGTCCATATTGATATTCAGTGTGGAAGGCTCTTCCTTATAAACGACATTGAAGGAAAAGAAAGAGCCGTCTCCTGTAATCACGGAGAAGTTCGTCTCTCCCGGAAACTCCTTCACCGCCGCTTTGACACGTACCACGTTCTCGACTCCGTCAGCCTTGCCTGCGATGATATTGTTACTGCCCAAATCCACGTAGCGCACTTCCGAAGGGAAGAGGATATGCACCGTCTTCCCAAAAGTGACCTCTATTTTATAAGGGATGATATGCTGGCCCGCCGTCAGAATCCTGACGGGATTTACCGGCCTTTCCTCCTGTGAAAAACCGGATACCGAGGCCAGAACAGCCATCAAGAATGCTATAACTATTTTCATTGTCTTGTCTTTTTTATTAAAGTGAATAATCCGTTATTGTCTCTTTGTGACCAGCAGCACCTTATATCCGGCTTTCAGTGTCACCTTGACCGCGCGAACCCGTCCGGCGATCAACCGCGTGCCGCCCTGCATGACTCCGCGCGTCAGGTCCATGACCACCTGCTGTCCGGCAGAACGTGCAAACGAAACGCTGTTTCCCATGCTCTCGCTGACCGTTCCAGCCGCATCCTTTGCCGCATTGCGGGTTTCCGATCCGGGAACGAAAATACCTTTCTGCCCGTCTATATCGTAAGTCGCCAACTGAACAGGAATGATATTCCCGGCATACTCGATGCTGCTGATCAGGATATCCAGACGCTCTCCCTGTATGACCGCCGCACCTGTTACCAGACTGTTCTCCGGAACGGTAATGTTGCCGGCTTGTAGAGGTTGCAGCAACCGGAGTTTTACCCTGCCTCCCTGTTCAATGATCTGGTTCTCCGAAATGCAGGCGGCGATGGTATTCGTCCCCATTTGGTAGCTGTTCCCGACAGCAGTATTAAAACCGTAATTCCTCTCGACAGTAAGCGAAGCGATATAGGCGGAATCCGTAACAGGTTGTGAAAGGCCGGAGGTCGTCTGATACTCCGCCCGCTGAACCGGAACAGTTTCCGTGGGTTCTTTTCCGACAGCTTTCTCCTGGACCGTATCCTTATCCGGGTTCAGATACTTTGCCGCCATCTTGTAGGACCGCTCCATCAGTTCTTCTCGGGTAGCCGCCTTGTTCTTCTCCTTTTCCGCCTCTTCCAGCTTTTTGTTCAGTTCATCTACTTTTCTTTCCAAATCGCTGTTTGCCGTCTCTTTGGGAGTCTCATAGAAGTCATTCAACTGCCCGGAGATTTGCTCGTAGGTATTAACGGACTGTTGCAACCGGTCTCCGTCCTTTTCTTTTTCACCGGTATCGGATGCCCCCTTTCCTTCGTTCATTAATGTCCCGGCAAGCTGCTCCAACGACTTCATCCGGCTTTCTTCCTCCACTTCCGCCTGTTGCTTCTCATAGGCAGCGGTCTTCTTATCCACCAGTTTGGCAGTGGTAGGTTCGGGTACGTTCACATTGAATCCTGAATTTCCGGGGGCTTCCGTCTCGTTTTCCTTGCCGGAGGGGGCAAATATTCAGTACATGACTCCCAGGAAGACCAGCACAAAGGCCGGAATCACAATGAACTTCCTTCTTTTTTCCATCTCTTCCGGTGTGAGCACCTTCTTCTCTTTTTCAGGTTCTTCCTTCAAGGCTCTGCCGTTTTCCGGCTGTACCGCCGTTTCTTCTGCCGCTTCGGGCTTTTCCAAATCTTTATCTTCCATTACTCGTTGGTTTTAGGGTGATACATTATACTGTCTTTATCCGCCCGGTGGAGGGAGTCCACCGGATGGACAAACGGCAACTCCTTTTGTGTGCCGTGAGAGAGAAAACGCCCGAAAGCGCGTGCTACGGTGATACCACATAGAACGGTACTGGTAACCAGCATGCCCACAAGCACTCCCTTACGCTCTTTTTCGGACAGCTCCTCGCAAACGTTCTTCAGTTTTTCGCTGATCTCTGTCTTTATCTTCCTGCTTTTCATTACCTTAATATATTAGCGTTCAACGGTCCTTATATCCCTGTTTTCCAAAATCTCAAAGCGTTCCGCCATGAAGCCTTGCGGATTATTATCCGACCTGACCGTACTCTGCAGGAAGCAACGGGTGACCAGGGAACGCTCGGTGATATTGCTGTTTCGGATAATCATCTGCCGGGCAAAGGTGGTGATCCGGTACGGATAGTTATCGAAATCACACTGCATGCTGTCTACCAGGACAGTCTGGTTAATATTACCGCTGATCAGACGATTATAATAGCCTTTCTCGTTCCAATCCCGGTAATAACTATAAAGCCTCTTGTCCGCCAGATACATGGCCCGGTTGATATTGGATTCGATAGCGGCCTTATCGGGAGCCAGCGTAAAGAACAGTTCATGCATGCGGCGCACATGCTCGCGGGCCTCCACCGGACGGTTCAATGCCGCATCTTGGGATAACGCCACTATGAGTGACTTGCCCTGATCCAATACATATACTTTCTCCCGTTGCTGGTTAGCAAAGAGGTAGGACTTTCAGATGGCATACGTAGTCAGTGAGGCACAAATACCCAGAAAGACCAACGTGAACAGGCGGATCTGCCTGAACGAGGATTCGATGTTTTTAAAACTTTTAAATTCCATAATTTTATGTTTTTTCAATTTCTACTTTTTCAATAATACGGCACCGACATTTCCCGTCGAAGCACCCGCCGCAGCACCGGCTACATTGGTCACCTTGGATGTCGTATTGTTGACATTCCGGTTATAGGCACTCATACCTCCCGCTTGGACAATCCAGTTCGAAACAGTGGGCACACAAAAATATCCGATAATGCCGATGACCATGAATATCAGATAGATGGCCGAGGAACCGTCCACGTCAATGACACTCATCGGATCGGCCATCAGGTTCATCTCTTCCTGCAGGATTAGCGTCTGTATCTTGGCAAGCATCGCCCCGAAGAGATCAGCCACCGGTAGCCAGAGATAGACACTGATATAGCGTGCCAGCCATTGGACAAGCGTGTTCTGCAGTCCGTCAAAAACACTCAGGGCAAAGGCTATCGGTCCCAAAATGCTTAGGACTATCAGGAAAAAGGTACGGATCGTGTCGATGACCAGCGAAGCGGACTGGAAGAGAATCTCCAGCAATTTGCGCATGACCATCTGGACAATACCTTGCAGGGAGAAGGCATACGAAACCTCATACATGGTCTGCAAGGCCGTATGCTCCTCCTCACTCCAGCCCATGTTATCCAGTTCCGCATCCAGCTCCTCATTGGAAGCAAAGACACGTCCGGTCATCATCGTCTTAGCCATCATGTCCGCACGGAGCTTGTCCTTCTCCTGCTGGTACTTCTGCAAGTCGAAGGTCTGGTCACGGAGCAGCATTCCGGTTCCCTGAACGATGGGGCTAAAGATACCGTTGAGAGTTCCCAGCACCATCACGTCAAAGAAAAGGATACACATGCCCAGGACAAAAGGCCGTAACATCGAAAAGACATCGATGGGCTCCGCACGGGAGAGCGACTGCCAGACACGGTAAGCGATATAGAACAAAGCTCCTAATGCAGCGAGTGCCATCGCCATGTCCATCATCGGGTGGCAGAGTTTGGTCATCGTATCATAGAGATTCCGAAGAATCTGGTGCATATTTTCAAATGAAATGGATAATAATACCATAATTGATTCTTTTAAAATTGTAGACTACCAATAACGCTCATCCTTGCCGTACAGGTCAAATACCTGTTGCTGCTCGTTCTTCTCCTTGGCACGCAGGTAGGATACATGCAGGTTCTTGCGGGTGTAGTAGTTGGCCAATTCCTTGTAATGTGTCATTTCCCTGTATACCCGGTTCACCAGGTCAATGCGTTCCTTGTCGTTCATGGACATGCCGGTGGGATTGATGATATTCTTCAGCTCGGTAATGCTGCGGCTGCTCTTCTTCATGATGGTGTTATAACCGGCAGCTATCGCATTCAGCTCCCGCTGGCTGAAATTCTTGTCGGTTAGCATCTTGCCGAAATTGTTCACGTAAATCTCGGAGATATCACCGAGCATCAGGACGGACTCCTTGACTTTCTCGCTGCCGCTGATCAGGTCGTTCACTTTGCGCAGCTTGTCGTAATACTCACGCCCCTGCTCGAAAATCTTTGAGGTCTCCTTCCATGTGGAGAGGGCATTCTGCGCCGTTTCCGAGGTCTCCACTATTTCGTTGACACTGTTCACGATACCCTGGACGAGGTTGCCCGGATCGGACACCACCCACTGTGCCTGTACGCTTGCCGGTACTATAAAGGCCGACAGGACAAACAACATGCTTATAATTCTCTTTCTCATTGCTTCTTTATTTTAATCGTTTATTTTTTCTTTTTCTTCTCACTTGCCAACATTCGGATAGCCTGCTCCATATTGCCGCCCAGCTTCTCTGTCATTTGTGTGACTTCCAGTTTTTCGGTTTCTTCCGTGGTATAGGTGAGATACTCCTCGACAGAGGTTTCTGTGGCATAGACAGCGGACCGGACACCTCCCAAGCCTATTCAAACCTCCTTATACTTCCGTGCCGGATCGTTGGACTGATTGATAGACAATATCTGCCCTTTCTCTTTGTCGGTCAATCCGAGCAGGGACTGTACGGAGTCAAACTTGTTAATATACTTTCGCTGATCCAGCAGAATCTTACAATCGGCATTGTTGATAATGGTGTCTTTGATAATGGGACTTGATACAATATCGTCCAGTTCTTGAGTGACGACAACGGCCTCACCAAAATACTTTCTAACCGTTTTGTATAAAAACTTTATATAGTCAGCCATGCCTTCACGTGCGATTGCCTTCCAAGCCTCCTCTACAACTATCATCTTTCGCACCCCATGCAAACGTCTCATTTTGTTTATGAAAGCCTCCATAATGATGACAGTGACTACCGGAAAAAGAATTTTATGCTCCTTAATTTCGTCAATTTCAAATACCACAAAACGCTTGTTCAAGAGGTCGAGCTGCTCGTCGGAGTTCAGCAGATAATCGTACTCTCCACCACGATAATAAGGAGCCAATACATTCAGAAAGTTAGTGAGATCGAAATCCTTCTCGCGGTAATGCTTCTCCTCCAGTATTCCACGGAACTCTCCCTGTACGAACTCGTAGAAAGTATTAAAGGAAGGAACCAACTCATTGTCCTCCTTTATCTTTTCAAGGAACAGGTTAACCGCCATTGAGAGTGCTACTTCCTCGGCACGGGTAATGACTTCCGTATCCCTTTTCCAGAGCGACATGATCAGCGTTTTAATGGACTCTTTCTTTTCCAGGTCAAAGACCTTGTCTTCGGTGAAAAATGGATTAAAAGCTATCGGATGTTTTTCACTATACGTATAATATATGCCATCCTCACCGTTTGTGCGCTGGTGAATCAGGTCACATAATCCCTTGTAACTGTTACCGATGTCGATCAATATAATGTGGGTATTCTGTTCCCAATACTGTCTCACAAGATGGTTCATAAAAAATGACTTGCCCGAACCGGAAGGCCCGATGACCAGCTTGTTACGGTTGGTTGTAATACCACGACGCATCGGTTCGTCCGAAATATCCAGATGCAGGGGCTTCCCGTTTGTCCGGTCTGCCATCTTGATACCGAATGGCGACAGGGAATCCGCATAGTTCGTCTCTTCCGTAAAGAAGCAGACTCCCTGTTCGACGAAAGTGAAAAAGGACTCCTCGGAAGGGAAATCGCCCTCGCCTCCCGGAATACCTGCCCAATACAAGGCAGGTGCGTCAATGGTATTATAACGGGGCTTGCATCCCATCAGGGCCAGAGCAGAACCGGTATCGTTCTTTATCACCTTGAGCTTCTCCCGGCTGTCCGACCATGCCATGACATTGCAATGGCAACGGATGGCGGTCAGCCCGAAGGAATGCGCCTCGTCCAGGTAGGCATCAATCCACTGCTTGTTAAGTTGGTTGGCTCGGCTGTATTTGGAAAGCGAGTGCATGTTGCGTGCCGTCTTCTCAAAGCGTTGCAGGATTTCTGCCGAATCATCGATGAACAGGAACTGGTTGTAAATATGGTTACAGGAGAGCATTAGCCCCACCGGAGCGGCAAAACTTAGACGGCAGTCGCTGCGGTCGGTGGAGTATTTCTCATACCGGGTATCCGTCTGGACGGAACCGGGAAGATCATCCACATCGGAAAGCGTATGTACGCAGAGGATATCATCCCCGATGCGCATCTCCGACGCGCTCATCTGTATATCCTTCAGTGTGGTCGTGTCCTGCTGCGAAAGAGAAAAATACTTTTCAATCAATCCGGCCTGCTGCGGTGTGCCGACTATCTCATCGGTGGTCAACCGCTCCAGACGGATAAAGGCCGAGTCATTCAGGATGCGCTCGAACTGGTCGACACTCTCCAAAAACAGGCTGACCGTTTCTTTGTCCCGGACTTCCTTCGGAATTATATTCCCCCGGCAGAGGATGGAGAAATTGCTCTGGCTGCGGCTGCGTTCCTTAGTCGTCTTGGTGATAAACAGGTAAGAGAAATGATTTAGGAAAGGCCGTTCATTAAAATGAAGTTCGAAAGAACGGTCCAAAAAACTCATCCCGTCTTTCTGCGTGTCGGCCTTGTAATTTTCTTTCAGAAACCAGTCCTGGCGGTGTACTATCGTATAATTCGGCAGTACCTTGACTGCCTTTGTTCATGTGCCGTGCATGGATGCATAATCTGCGGAAGTGACCGTGAACAGCTCCGGAAGAAAGACCTTGAAGCCGATGGTCACGTCCGCGTCTTTGGAGAGAATGCACCCTTCCTCCACGGACAGGATTGGAAACTTACTTTCCAGCGTTGCGGCTTTTAATATATTTCTCATGAATGCGTTTTTTAAATAAGGAAGATATACGTTTGCGATTGATGATATAGGACGGGTGGTACTTGACTGCGGCCAGCTTCATCAAGCCGTTGGGACCATACTTCTTGTTCAGGTGGAACACCCCGAAGATCAGAGAGAAAGCGGAGAGGACACCGAAACCGATACAGAACCACCGGTCAATACCTATCATATAGAAGATGACGAACAGCAGGAAAATGGCCAGCAAGCCCCCGACAAAAAAGTACAGGTATTGTGCCTGCAAGCCGTTGAATTCCACGTTGCGTCCGATTCCCTTGTTGATATTGTATTCCATAGCCTGCTATATTACAGGAAGAAGGAACGAAGGACTGTCGCCGCGACGATGAGGAAGACGCAGGCTCCAAACCAGCTCCCGGCGGTTTTACCGGTGTCGGGGTCGCCGCTACTGAACTTCGAATATATCTTAATGGCACCTATCAGCCCCACAATAGCCCCTGCCGCATATATCAACTTGGTGGCGGGGTCAAAATAACCGGTAAGCATGGATGTGGCCTTTGTTATACCGGCACTTCCGTCCCCTTCGGCATAGGCACTCAGGGTGGAAACAGCTATTCATGCGATAAGAGCAACCGTCTTTTTAAAATGTCTTTTCATATACAATCTAATTTTTTAATGTGAATAAAAACCTTGTTTCAAACAAACCGCAGGAAGTTTCCTGCCTGCGGATTTGTCCTTGCAACCACGATGTCTTTTTAGGATCAACCTGAGTCATAGTAACCAATCATAGATACCTCCGTTTTTAAGGGGTTAATCACTCTTTTAATGTTCGCTCCGGTAAAGGGTAAGGATCAACCGGAATCATAGCTCTCATATATCTATATCTTCCTTTTAACAGGTTATACACTACGTTTCAAGAACCCGTCCTGCCCGGATCAACCGGAGTCAAAGAAATCTATCATGCTTTTTCGTCTTTTTAGGTTATACATTCTGTTTTAAAACTCGCTGCACCCGGATCAACCGGAATCATAATACTGTCTCATATTCCTTACTTGTTCTATTTTATTGGGGCACATGCTCCGTAATATCAAATTCCCGGAGAATGTCGTCCCTATTCTTTCCAGTCAATAAATGGGGTTCACCCCGGTCTACATACAAACGCATATAGCGTTTCAGTTTATCGCTGCTTCCCAAGACGCTCGCCTGCAGTACCCTTTCCATGTTCGTGCCTTCCAGCTTTTGGAAAGTCTGCCGGGCCTGTTCCTGTTCCGCTTCCGTAAGTTCGTCCGATGCCATTGCTTTCTCAATCATATCCATATCGTCAAAGGTGACACCGGTTGCCCGGTGGGGATTGCTCCGCTGTACGTATCCCGTAATCTCGTAGCGTTCGGGAATCTCCTCTTTTTCTTCACCGGAAGAAGGAGAGGGCTCCTGCATATAATCAATTTCAGGATAATTCAGTTTTTGAAAAAGAGCCGGAACTTCCGGGAATTTCGTATTCTTATCAAGGGGTTCGTGTACTCGGAGAACCGGCTCTGTTTTCTTTTCGGGAGTAAAGGTATCACTCTTTTCTATGCCTGATTCAGGCTGTCCGCTATTGTCATCTATTGTCAGTGAATGTCGCATTTGGTATCGGCTTTTGCCTATTATTCCCGCCTGAGACGGAGCAATTGCCGGATGGATGGCGGCAGGTGCAGTCCGACGTTCCTTCTTGTCCTTTCTGCCTCTCCATGTGAAAATGCTGCCTGTATGCACATACTTTTCAATGCTCAGGTAAGAGGCATAGATGAACAGGATAATAAAAAGGTATTCCATGTCCTTATGATTTTAGTGATTGGTAATACTTCTCCAGCACAGCGTTTATCAATCCGCCGTTCTCTTCGAAATGATGTGCCAGCACCTGGTTTACAAAACCGGCTACGGTCACCTCGCCACGTCCCACCGCCCATACCAAGGAAGAGATGCGGCGATGCAGGTCGGCATCGATATGCAATGATTTACGGGATTTGGTCCTGACCGTATTCAGGAAGGATGCCCTGTAAGCGTCGATTTCCCCGGTGGTAAAGACCGGAGCTTCGCTACTCCCGGCAATCTCCTCTGCCGTATCCTCCGGCTTAGGGGATACACTCGTTGCAGGGGAGTCCGGTCGTATCGTCCCTTTCCTGGCGACAATATCCAATATGGCCTTCTCATCAATGCTCCGAGGGTCAAATTTCTTTTTTCCGCTGTCCATAATTCCTTTTATTATAAGGTATGGGACGCATCCAGATGTGTTACGGCACATAACTCCTCTATCAGTTCACAGAGACCCGAACCTTTTATCTGGCGGTTGTCGGGAGGGAACAGTGTGGAACGGAAGATACTGTTCTTCAGGGAGCTCAACTCCTTGTTATAGCGTTTGGTATCCGGTATCCGTGACTCCAGCAGGTGTAACTCCGCTTTTTGTATGACACGGTTCCAGGACTCGTAGCTTTCTGTCCGTTCACGCTTGTCGACCATGTTCCAGAAAAGATAGATGCCTTTCAGGTTACAGTTGTGCCTGGCAATCAGTTCTTCCTCCACCACCTCGGCAAACTGGAGGGAACTCTGCATGACGACATTATCGGCCTTTAGGGGGATGAAAATGTAATCTATTGCGGAAATGGTATGGACAACCCCTTCGCTGCGGAGGGTTCCCGGAAGGTCGAACAGTACGACATCAAAGACGGCATCCTGCTCTTCGATGTAGCGGTACAGGTCTTCTATCGCTTTCTCCGGATTGCTTTTGATTACCGGATAGGAACGTTTCCGGATTTGTTCATGCTGCCGGTAGAGGACCACTTTGAGAAAATCACTTTCCTGCACGCTTTCTATGTCCCGGTCACGCATCCGGGAGATGCTGTGCTGGGGGGAGTCGCAATCCACGACACCCACCTTCAAACCTTTCTGGTAGTGAAGGATACTGGCCACCAGAACTGTGAAGGCAGACTTTCCGACTCCTCCTTTCTGGCTGGCAAAGGCAATTAATAACGGTTCTTTTTTCATACGCTTTCTTTATATAATCAGATAAAAATATAATGCTGTAAAACTGTAATGCTTATAATTGTATATCGTTCTACACTGCAAAAGAAAGGAATGCCGGGAAAAGATGAAATACCCTGTCACGGATAGTCATGGATAGTCAGGAATTGACAGGAGGAAACGCCGTCAGGCAGACAGGAAAGGTTGCAATGAAAAAAGAAAAATCCCTGCCTCATCTTTGAAGCAGGGACTAATAATAAAGGAGCGATACCGGTTACCGGACGTAACCGGCGGCTTGCAAGTCCGTCAGGAAATGTTCAGGGGTATCGGTGGCAACTGACACGCCATGCAGCTCCCCGTAACGCCGGGCAAAGTTCTCCATATACTCCTGATCCGTGCAATCATAGTCGAACCGGCTCCCCTCACGGAGCAGCCGGACGAACTCTTCCGGGCTGGCGGCGGTTATCTGACCGCCATCCAGCAAATGATAAGTCTGTATCATACCGCTAACTTTTTAGTTCTAAGTTTAAAAAATAATTTCTGTTTCCCGTCCAGGAAGGGTAACTCCTCCAATGTCATCCGGCTGGGAAGGCTGGATCTTTTCGCAAAGGTAATTAATCCGTTCAAGAACCGGATCCAATTCTCCATCTTTGTGAAATTGGTCGTACCGGAATGCTGGCGGAACTCAACGGTCCGGTGCCTAGAATAAGCCTCAAAATTGACCTTGTGGTATCGGTCATTATTAAAGACCTCCCGCAGGCCGTCTATCGTCCTTACCGATTTGATTCTCTCGTCGGAAACACCGGAGAGGGTTTTGCAGTAGGTATTGTTCCGGCGTGTCCTTGGCATAAAGGCATCAATCAGGTGTTCGAGATGCTTGTAGGTCAAAGTCAGATTCTTCCAGGTGTCCAGATTGAAACCAGCCGCATCCATATGGACATGGAACCCGCAACTGTCATTCACTTTTGCATTACAGATGTCAAGCACCCAGCATACCGTTTCCAGCTCTTTCAGGCCATTCTCACCCACCAGTATCGGGCTGACCAGTTCGAAAGTATTATTTCCCTGCAGGCTGCTGTCCGTCACCAGCTTCCAATGATCCCTGGTCGTGTGGTTATAACCCTCAACGGCAACATGGATACCGGCCTCCCTCAATTCGCGTGCCAGTCTTTCCATATTACAGTTATAGGCTTCAATCTCAATACCGAACTTGTGGGTGAAGGTGTAATCCATCAGGGTGGTTGCTGCCCTGTTCAGCAAGACTCCACCTTCTCTTTCAAGCATTTTCTTCTCAACATTATATACAAAACCATAGTTGCCACGTGTCACCAAATCGGCAATTTCCCTGCGCATCAGGCCCAGACGGAGCAGCTGCTCAATCTTGCTCGTCTTGGTGGTACTCTGTTCTAAGATATTTCTAACTTGTTCGTTCATAGCTTTTTATCCTTTATTATTATACCACTAAGGTAGCATAATAAACCCACATGTCATAGTATAAGAAGCCTTATTGTCAGACTGTTAGCTTAGTTTAGCTAAGGCTAAATACCCTTATTTTATGTATCCGATTATAACATTGCAGCAATCTACAAGGACAGCAATACAGCAATCTACAGTTCAGGGAACCTGTCTTTTTTTCTCATCGTTTCCCCGGTTAGGGAGATTAGATAATTATGCTTATTTTTGTGCATTGAAAACTTAACCCGTAACGAATAGATTATGATGAAATACCTGATTGTGTCCGACATACATGGCTCGTTACCGGCATTGGAACAAGTGCTGGAATTTTACAGGGAGCAGCAATGCGGAATGCTTTGTATTTTGGGAGATATCCTGAATTATGGTCCCCGGAACGGGATACCTCAAGGACTTGACCCGAAAGGGATCGCAGAACGTCTCAATGCGATGGCCGGTGAGATTGTCGCCATCCGTGGAAACTGTGATTCGGAGGTGGACCAGATGCTGCTGGACTTTCCCATCCTGTCCGATTACACCCTGTTGGTGGATAATGGAAAACGTTTCTTTCTCACCCACGGACATATCTACAATGAGGACAGACTGCCGAAGGGAAGGTTCGATTGTCTTTTTTATGGTCACACCCACCGGTGGAAACTTGAACGGACTGAGCATACAGCGGTCTGCAATACCGGCTCCATCACTTTCCCGAAGGACGGGAACATGCCAACATTCGCTATTTACTGTGACGGTACGGTATCCGTTCACCGGCTGGACGGCAGCAGGCTCAAGGAACTTTCTCTCTGATGGGGAATGTATAATAACAGCCTATTATAATTGTAGCCTTTTATAATTGCTTATCCATTATACAAATATAGCAATATCCAAAACGCCAATTATTCAGTTGTCACTGTGTAACATTCCAAGAGACTACAGATATAATAGTATTCGGATTATCCGATTATCAAAATATTCAGTTCTCTGAATATTCAATTATCACGAAAAAGAAGCCATCTGATGTGTCGGATAATCGTAGAATGCTCTACTATTACAGGAAGCTACAGCCTATTCCGCCTCCGGAATATTGGTAAAAAACGCCAACTTTCCTGAAGAAGCAGACCGAAATCGGGAGAGGTTGCCATCGGGAGGGAGGCACCAGTCGGGGCAATCTACAGTTCTACTTAAAAACGTTGTCCCCGTAGAGGGGACAGCAAGTTGTGTTTTCGTTAAACGAAAACCATACGGTTTAACGGCGAAAGCCATTAAACCGTCAGTAATAAAGTTCCGAAGATCGCTTTTCAAATAATAATAAAGCTATTGATATATTTCACTTCTATCATCCGTGCTAGGTATTTATATCTCCAATAATATTTTCTTTAATTGATGCAGAACATCATTATACTTACACAGCGGATAGAGAACAAGAAAAGATACCATTTTATGGAAGATACAATATATGTATCTGAGGAATATTGATAAATGTTTATCCTTTAACAAATACAAGAACAATAACTCAAATAATAAATTCTGCGATATTCATACATTATAAAACATCTATTCATGTAAGATCCGAAATCTAAATTAAATAGTAAAATCCTTATATAGACAGTTAGTAATCACACAAATTCAAAACAACATTATCAAAGCAGAGCTTAGGTAAACTAATTTTCCAGAGCCTTTATTTATACTTTCCGCCTGATAATTCCTCCTCTTTGCATGTTTTTTCTAAGATTCGGTCTTCACACATTTCATTTTCCTTTCAGATATTTCCATAAAGTAAATTCCTTACTTTAAACCTTTAAAGCATTGTGATAAAATTGAAGTGGCATTATAACAAAAGAACATATTTTTACCAGAAACATTGCCCATTAGCCAATGTATTGAAATGAAGGGAAATTAAAAACAAATAAAATCTATATAAATATTAATTATCAATGTGTTATTAAGTAATGATGATTTCTGTTGTATTCCTTAAAATCTTTATTATTCGCCGTTTTTGTTACCTAAAACGATACTTATATTCGGATTATTTGTCACCTTTGTATATGGATATAAATCATTGATATACAATGGGAAGGAAAAAGAAATCATTAATAGAGAAATCTCCGTTCAAGTTACGTCACCGTAAACTGGCGGACGGACGTTTATCCCTGTTTCTTGACCGTAGCGTAGACGGCGGGCATGAGTACGAGTTTCTGCAACTCTATCTCATGCCGGAAACATCTGCCAAAGCAAGGCGGCAAAATGCGCAGACACTTCGCAAGGCGGAAGATATTCAGCGAGAACGGACAGAAGCCCTGCTCAATGCGAAGGTGGAAACAGTACCGGAAAGCAAATCTTCCGATATGCTGCTGTCCGACTGGATGGCCATTGTCCGCAAGAACCACGAACACCGGGGAGCACGCGACCTGAACGGAATCGACAACGCCCGCAAGAACCTGCTGAAATTCCGTGCAGATGTCAGGCTCTGTGATGTGGACAGACAATTCTATCTTGATTATATCGACTGGCTTCGCTCTTCCTGCAAGACCGCATGGGGAAAACAGGTTACTCCCAAGACGGCTCATTCCTATTATACCACTTTGCGTACCGCTTTGAACGAGGCTGTGCGTGAGAGACTGATTGAATCAAATCCTTGGTACAAACTGGAGATGACCGAGAAAATCAAAGTTCCCGAAAGCAAACGGGATTTTCTGACCATCGAGGAGATAAAGAAAATGATAGCCACGCCATTCTTTAACGAGCAGGTACGGCGAGCATACCTGTTTTCCTGTTTTTGCGGACTTCGTATCAGTGACATACGGAAATTGCGTTGGCGTGACATCTCCACATCAGACGGGCAATGGCTCGTGTCTGTAGTAATGACAAAGACCACAAATCCCGTTTATATCCCCCTTTCGTCCCAAGCGGTAAAATGGTTGCCGAAACATAATGGCTGCACGCCGGATGATCTTGTCTTTGGAGGGCTGCCCAATGCAAGCAATCTCTGCATCAGTCTCAAGAACTGGGCTGATAAGTCAGGTGTAAAGAAGAACGTGACATTCCACACGAGAAGACATAAAGGATTTCCTTTCTTGCTAAAATTCAATAGCTTACAAAATATCTCGGCTTAATAGGTAACGATTTAGAAACCAGCGAAATTCTGTGTTTTACCTCGTTTTGCAGTAATTCAAAAGAACGCTTTTCCTAAATGCAAAGGTAATATTATTTTTTGAATAACAAACCTTTGCAGATAGTCAAATTCAACAAAATCGGCTATGGTTGCCTGAATTTATATTTCAATCCATATTCTTCAAGTTTGCCATATAGAGTTGTTCTGCTTATTCCAAGCAGTTCGGCGGCGGCACTCCGGTTGCCGTTTGTCTGTTTTAACGCACGCAATATCCGCTCCTTATCCTCCGCGTCATTGCGCAAGGCGAAGCTGACAGTAGAGGTCGGTTTCGTCACGGCAAGTTCCAGATGCTCTTTCATGACAACACCTTCCTGCGCCTGCAATACAGCACCCATAACTTTCTGCCGAAGTTCCCGCACGTTGCCCGGCCATGCGTGTGTCAGCAACGCTTTACGTGCTTCGGAACTGAACCCGCTCACGCTACACTCCAGCTCTCTGTTTGCCATATCACGGAAGAACTCTGCCAGCGGCATAATGTCTTCTTGACAGTCACGCAACGGAGGAACGGTTATCCCGAAGTCGTGCAGGCGGTACAGAAGATCCTGCCGAAAACGCTTTTCATTCACCGATACCTCCAAATCTTCATTGGTAGCAGCGATGATGCGGACATTGAAATTCCGGTCTGCCTTGTCTCCGACCGGGCGATACCGCCTCTCCTGTATGGCACGGAGCAACATCTGTTGGGTTTCCAACGCGAGGTTTCCTACCTCGTCCAGAAACAACGTGCCGCCTTCCGCCTCATGGAAATATCCTTTCTTGGCATTGTCCGCACCTGTAAATGCACCTTTGACGTGTCCGAAGAAAGCCGACGGTGCAAGCTCTTTGGAGAGTGAACCGCAGTCCACCGCCACAAATGGCTTGCCTGCACGTTTGCTCTTGTCATGCAACAGGTGGGCAATATGCTCCTTGCCCGTGCCGTTCTCACCAAATATCATCACGCTCATATCGGTGGCGGCTACCAGCCTTATGCGGTGCATGATTTTCTGAAAGGCGGAACCTTCACGGGCGAATATAGGCATACGGCGTTGTCCTGCCTGACGTTCTTTCAGTATGGAACGGATCAGGGGGACAAGTTTATCCTCCACAAGCTGTTTGGGAATATAGTCTATCGAGCCGAGTTTCATGCTTTCCACGGCGGTATTAACTTCGGCGTAGTCGGTCATAATGATGAAGGGCTGCATCTTTCCCTCCTTTCGCATCCAGCACAAAAGGTCTATGCCACTGCCGTCAGGCAGACGCAGGTCGGCAACCACGATATCATTATCTGTTGCCTGTTGCAGATGTTTCTTCGCGGTTGAGAGGTGGTAAGCCTTCATATTGCGGTAGCCCTCCCGTGACAGCATATTGCAGACATATTCGCAATACACGATGTTGTCTTCCACCACAATTATTTTTGTCTTATTCATCTTCGTATTTTCTCCTTTCCTCTTCTGCCAACCGTATTATTTCCACTCCCTTATCCAGCACGGCAGTCACGGCATGGCTTAACGCTTCACCATCCGGGAGAGCATCGCCACGAAGCAATCCGTAAAGTACATTCAGCGGTTGGTCGGCACGGAGCACCTCCCACGAACTGCGCAGGTGGTGGATCAGGGAATCCAGCTTTTGCAGGTCTTTTTCTTTTGCTGCATCCCGTACCGCCTGCATTTCCTTTTCTGTTTCAGTTATCAACTTTTCCAGCATGACGGCTTCATTGCCATAGGACAATAAGGCGGAAAAGTCCGGTTTCCCGTCCGGTGTCGCTTTTATGGCACACCTGTCGGAAACCTCCATCAGTTCCGATATGGAGAACGGTTTGAACAGGCATCCGGCAAAGCCTTTTGCCAATAGTTCCCCTTTGTTACAACTGCCCGAAGCGGTTGCCACAACCACCGGGATTGTTGGTGAATTGCCCACGTTGGACGAACGCAACAGTTCCAGCAATTCGAAACCGTTTATATCGGGCATATTCAAGTCTGTCAGCAACAGGCTGTATTCTTTCTGGCGTATCATTTCCATCAGTGCCGCAGCATCGGTGCAAGTGTCGCAGTGTATTCCTTCTTGGGAATACATCTCTTTCAGCATCAGAAGTAATACCTCATCATTGTCAATGGCGACAACATCATGGAATTTATTGTTATGATAAACAGGTGTATTGCTTGTATATCCAAGCTGTTCTTCAGCTTCCTGCATAGAAATTTCAACTGTGAAACGACTGCCTTTCCCTTTCTTGCTGTCTAAACGGATTGTTCCGCCAAGCATCGACACAATATTACGCATTATGGCAAGCCCAAGCCCGAAACCCTCCTTTGCGGCGGCATTTGATAGACGTTCAAACGCACCGAACGCTTGTTTCTGTTCCTCTTCTGTCATGCCTGTACCTGTATCTTCAACGACCAGTGTCAGAACTCCATTATCATATTCAGTAATCAAAGAAACACCGCCTTCTTCTGTGAACTTGACAGCGTTTGACAGCAGGTTATTCCCGATTTGTATTATTCGCTCTTTGTCGGTCAATACAATGGCATCGTGTCCAGTCTTCACGGACAAGGACAGCCCTTTGTTCACGGCAACAGGCATGAACTCCGTTTCAAGTGTGTGCGTGATTGCTGAAATCCGGCAGGGTGACAGACGGGGCTGTTCCTTGCCGTTGTCCAGGCGGAAGAAGTCAAGCAAAGTGTTAAGCATATCCCGCATACGGTCGGAGGATTGCAGTATGTTTTGGATATACTGCCCGGACTTATCCTCACACTGTTCTTTCCGTATCAGTCCGGCATAGCCTGTTATTGCTGTCAGCGGTGTGCGCAGTTCATGGGTGATAGTATGTACCGCCTTCTTCCTTGACGTTATCAGTGCCTCGTTCCGTTGTACGGATTGTTCCAGTTGCCTTATCAAATCAGTTGTCTTGTGCTTGTATTGTTTAATGCTTTTTGCATCACGATGTATGATGATGTAGGAAATTAACAACAATAGAAGAACGAATCCCATTAAACCGCCTACTTGCATAAATGACTTTTCACGCATGGCAACTATTTCGTTTTCCCGGCTTTGCAGTTCGGTTTGTACCTTTTCTTCTATTTGGCAAATCAATTCTTGCAGTTGTCTGTTAAGTTCTGCATTACGAGCTGCAAGGCTGTCGGCTTGTTCCGACAATTGGCGATCCTGCACTTTCTGTTCGCTGATTACGTTTCTATTGACCGAATGAAGGATAGTGGTTGATACTGCTGGAGTTACTTCCTTTTTTTTGCCGAATATGCCTAAGAAACCTTTTCGTTTTGGCTTTTTGGACTGTTCCTGCACACTTTTCTGTACAATAACCGGAATTTGATTGGCTATCTTCTTGTTAATAGATTGTTGTTCATCCATTAACCGGACTATCTGGAACATCTGTCGTTCCTTATCCTCTAAAAGACTGCGCACACTATCGATGCGCTCTGCTGGATAGGTGGCCTTGAAACGGCAGAGCATACTGTCCATTGCCATACGCCGTGCATGGTAATGCTCGATATCTTTATCGTTCCATTCCAGTATTGTTTCACCCAATAGAGAAAATTTTATCATTTGAATATTGATATTGTTTATTTCTTTTCGGAGCTCGTCTATTTTTTTATTGCCAAGTTCTAATGCTTCTATCTCCTGCCATTCATAGAGGCTATTATATGCCATACATCCGATAAGAATGGAGATAAGTATATATCCCAACCGTATTGCCTTATAGAAATTTCCTGACCGCTCCATTATTTTAATGACATTGATTTTTGGAACATGAATAAAAGTTTATCTTTTTCGTTCATGCGGATATTATCAGAATAACCGTCTTTTGTTATTTGATACCCACATGGCTTAACCATAAAAATGCCTAAGCCCTTAGTGTACGAACTTACTTCTGAGGCATAGTCTTTACTTGTATTTAATGGAACTTTCCCTTTAATATGACACCACTCATTATTACAACTGATGTCTTCAATCTCAGACATCAGTTTTTGCAAATCTGTAATAGCTTTGGAACTCGCTACTTGGGGTATCTGCAACTCAAAACAGAGCATCGGTTCGAGAATGTCCACACCTGACTGTTGCAAAGCCAGCCTGAAGACATAAGGGGTCAGCTGTCTGAAATCAGCAGGTGTACTTACCGGGCTATAATACTCGGCTTGAGTAAAAGTTACTTTCAGATCTGTCACTTCCCATCCATGTAAACCAGATTGGCAAGACATACGAATCCCTTCAAAAACGGCATTTTGAAAAGAATGGTTCAGATAACCATAGGAGATGTCACTTTCGATTTGCAACCCTGCCCCTAACGGTAAGGGTTCAAGAGTCAGCCCTATTGTGGCCCAGTAAGGGTTGGGTGGTACTTCGATCTGAATAATCTTATTGACCTTTTTTATAGGTCGTTCTTTGTAGATAGTCTTGATCTCATCAAAATGGACCTTTACGGAAAATCGTTCTTCCAGCAATGTCTGTATGATTTCCTTTTGGGTCAAACCATATAACGAGATTTCCAATTCATCACTATATGAGTTTATGGAAAAGGACAAAGACGGGTCTTCAATCCACAATGTATTCAGAGCGGATATCACCTTGCTTCTCTCTTCGGGCTTATTTGGCCGGACGGAGGATTTGAGAGCGGGATGCTGATGAGATAATCCTTGAATCAAACAAGGTTTAGCACCTAAATAATCTCCGATTCGAAAATCTTCTATATCTTCTACAATCGCGATATCATTGGCACCCACTTCATCAACATTTATCTCTCTGCCCTGATAAATAGTCTTTAGATTTTTAATCTTGATGAATTTTTCCGAATCGTTGATTCTTACAATGTCTCGAAGTCTCAGACTTCCGTCAATTATTTTTAGAAAACTTCTTTTATGTCCTTTGGGGTCATGCTCTATCTTATAGAGATAAGCTGAAAGTCTGTTTGAGACTGATTCTGGAGGAAGTATAAAAGAAGAGATGGCGTCCAACAACTCATTGATACCGATATTGAACATTGCTGATCCATGTAGTACCGGATAGACTTTGGCTTTTGCCACAAGATCGATTATCGTATTCCAATAATCAGCCGGTGAAATTTCGCTATCCGCCAAATATCGTTCTAATATATTGTCGTCATGGTTGCATACAAATTCTTTGTATTCTTCCTTTATATATGTTTGGGAGCAAATCGGATAAACCAATCCATCGACAACAGTTTGCATAAACAGGACATCTTGAGACAGATTTGTTTTTATATCCAGATACAAACGCTCTAAATTCACACCGTCACGGTCAATTTTATTGATAAATATAATTGTCGGGATTTGCAGTTTTTGTAAAGTATTGAACAGCAACTTTGTTTGCGCTTGTATGCCTTCCTTTGCGGATAAGATGAGGACTGCTCCATCAAGCATTTTGAATGTCCGCTCCACTTCCGCAATAAAATCCATGTGTCCCGGAGTGTCAATGATATTGCATTTCACTCCATTCCAGATAATAGATGTCGTAGAAGCCCGAACAGTAATTCCTCTACGTTTCTCTATATCCATAGAGTCTGTTATGGTGTCACCATTATCCACACGGCCGCACTTTTCCGTTGCTCCACTGGCAAACAGCAGATTCTCGGTTACGGAAGTTTTTCCTGCATCAATGTGAGCAAGAATTCCTAAATTTATAATATTCATTTGGATTAAGCAATAATATACTACAATAGATGCATTGTCGAAACGCACCTTTTAATACCTCCTCGTAGCATGTGAGAACTACAGGATTACTAACTCGTATTAATATGTATATTATTACTGCCGCATAACGATTGCAAAATTACACAAAAAAAATATATCTAACAAAAGTGGGAGGATTTTTTAACTTTTTTTACCATAGACATTTTATTAGGGAAGCGTAGGTTCAACTGGTAAGTACAAATAAGTAGAAATGTTTGAACAACAACGTTTTAGGAAGTTGAAAAAAATCAAGTTTCTCTCTCGGTATAACGTTTATTTTGGCCAATATCTTCTTTAGTTTGGCATTTGGGATATTATCCGCTAAATAATATGCAGACTTCATGTTAGCACTATCTTTTTTTCCGCAAATCACAAGAGTAGGACATTTTATTCTATTGACGTTGTTGCTGAAATCTAATTCTTTCATAGAGTTTCCCAATATGAAAGTGTCTTTTTTATTAAATGCCATATTCTCAAACAATGATTTTGGCAAAAATCTAAAGATTATATTTTGAATACTAAACATTACTTTGGGAATTTTATGCGGAGTCCCGATTAAAACTAATGAATTTACTTTATCAGGGAAATCCAAGGTATAATTTAATGCCAATATACCTCCTAACGAAATACCACATAAGTTTATTTGTCCGTCATTATCATTACAATATTTAGCGAATAAAGAATATAAATTATTATAACTGGCCTCTTTTCCGTTAAGAATTGAGGATAAGTTTGGACACAAAATATCTTTATTGTTATTCATATATGAAACCGTTTCATTCCAACTTGTTGACATATGACCCGAACCATGTATAAAAATGTTTTTCATCTACATCTTCCTTTCAAATTCTGATTTTCCATTTCGACCAACCGGAAGTTATCGCAAAGGTTTTTCTCTTTCTTGCACGATGTTAGTATCAAAAGTAATTCTTATTGCAGCATAGTTTATTTTTCTTCCTATAAGACATAGAACATACTCGTTATCTTTTGTTAGATTGTGAAGTGAAATGGAAAAAGGTTCTGACTTGACATTTTCCTCCCATGTATTACTCCATAAGACCTCATTTGTTTTGTTATCTTTTACCTCTAAAAAAACACTTTCGCCATCCATTTCAAAAGTTCCCTCGGCGGCCAAAGCATCCAGATCTTCAGATACACAAAACAGTTTTTCATTAACAAATGGGTCTGTATCATCATAATTCTTATCTAATTCCATTTCAATGGTCGTTTTATCCCCGCGGGATGTGCCGGAAGCATTAGTACACGCCGTTAAACCAGCAATGCTTACAAGCATTATAAATAGAACAGCTATCTTTTTCATAAACTACCTCCTATCCTAATTGCTGGCTCCGCCACCTCTGGACAAAATATCCTGAAGTGATAGTCCTCTCTTAAAACCCTCTAAACAGATATATACCAAGAACCGCATTAAAGCCGGTTGCAGTAAATAAACAAAAGCGTTCTGCAATACCAAAGTATTCTTTTGGTACAATGCCTACGCCGATTGCTCCCACAAACAGCAGCATCTATGTCACAGTTTCCTTAACGCTTTCTGCCTGCACCTTCGGAAAATAAGGGGATTCCACTGCGAAAAAACTACGCCTATATTGTCCGTGCTGATATCATTTGACACAGAATATAATATCATTATATACTAGAAACCAAAGAATCAAAAGAAAGGATATTGCCATAAGTTAACACAATATTGTTCTCCGGAAAGGTGTACGATGATATATGAAATATGAATTACACAATGACCTTGATGCGGATTTTCCGCTTATTTTTGGATGCAGGGTACTCTCAGCCAGTCAGCCTGACGCTGCGTATCTCCACTGGCACGACTGTATAGAGGTCGTCTATTGTGAATACGGGCAGGGCTGGGTGATTTCCGGCAGTGACCGCATTTTCGTGGAAGAGGGTGATATCGCCATTGTCAATTCCGGAGATATCCATGATGGGTTTACGGAATCCGAATGCCGCATGTATTCCCTTGATCTGGGGAGTGCGCTGTACAGCCCTCTGGGACTTGAGCCACATCTGTTTGTTTTTAAGAAAAAGATAAAGGATGCCCGAATGGAAGCATCCATCAAACGAATCATCGCGGAAATGGAAAGAAAGGATGCTTATTATAAACAGGCTGTGCAGACAGAAATCATTTCTATTGTCATCCTTTTGATGCGAGAGTACATTGATGATACAGCCGAACAGAAATCTACAGAGAATCAGCAGGTACAGGTGGTAAAAAAGATAATCTCGTATCTGCGTGTACATTTTCTTGAACACATTACCATTGATGAATTGTGTGCTGACACCGGATACAGTAAGTTTTATCTATGTCATGCATTTAAAGAAATGACAGGCAATACAATTATTCAGTATGCAAATTTCCTCAAATGCCAGCATGCGAGAAGTCTGCTGCTGGAGGGAAATTACAGCGTCAGTGAAAGCGCTGCTTTAAGCGGTTTCAAGAATGACTCCTATTTTTCCAAAACATATAAGGCTGTTTTTGGCAGACTTCCTTCAGATGATATGCTTAAAAGCTGAAAGCCAGACCCACAACAAAATCGGGCGAGATAGTCAGTGATTGACTGTCTCGCCCGGTACTTTTTGGCTTTAGACTTTGAAATTTTCTCGTATCACTGGACAAGTATCCTCATACCAATCACCTCTTTATTGGATCAAAATGAAACTGTGCCATATTACCCGTTTCCCGCCCCAATATGACAATATCAGGATTTTTTGCCCTGCATCCTTTTATACTCCGTAATATCGAAACATGTTACAAGATAGGCATCCAAATCCCCCCATTTCATGGGTGCAGTCTTCGTCTTGCTCCAAACATCATATTTCGGGTTGTAGACTTCACTGACTTCACTGGACAGCGGGCAGAATTCACAGGGATTCTCCCTATCAAAAAACGCACCGTAGCAGGTCATTCCAATTTCAGCGTCAGGATCCAGAGTACGCGTCTTGTAATTGAGGTATAACAACTCGTAGGAACCCTTTTCCACAGCGTAGATATAGGCGTCCTGCGTGTCCAGTATCGTATTGAGCTGGATGGCCAGCTTCTGATCCCGGTCGGTGGCACGGTATTTCAACAAGAATATGGTAAGCAGCTGGGAAATCAATGTCAAAGTAGCAATTTCCGCTTTTGTCCACATCCGTATACCCGTACATTCATCGAAGCCGATAAACCCATGAAACGCATCCTCCTCCATGATTGCGCACTGAAGGGTAGAATAAACCCCCTGTGCTTCAAACATGGCCGTCTGTTCCGGTGTCAGGGAACGGATATCCCGGCAGTAAAAGACCGCGCCATTTTTGAAAAGATCCTGATATCCCGCTACGTCGCTGTATGGGAAATGCTGCAGTAACTCTTTCTGTGGAACAACACCCTCGTTGCACCATTCGTAGGTATTGTCACAGTATTCGCCATCGTCCGAGTTCTCGAAGACATATGCGCGGCTGACGTCGAATCGTTTACCCACAATTTCAAGAATCGCCTGGATCACGCGGTCGATATCCCGGTTGTCATAGAGTACCTGAAACACGTAGCTGAGTAACTCCCCGGATGCGCCTGCGGTCTGCAGGTCAGAATCGATGGAGGCGCCCAGCGCAGAATACCCTGTCTGCTCTACCGGCACAGCGTTATCCTTATCAAACAACATATACTGGTTTTTCCCAAGGCTCTTGGCCTGGTAGAGCGCCTGATCAGCACAGTAGTATAAGGATGGAAAGTCCTTTCCATCCTCCGGATAAAGGGCGATTCCCGCGCTGCAGGTAACCTCGATGGGCTGTTTTCCCTGTTCAAACAAATGCTGGAACAGGTCAAGCAGTTGCTGCGCCTTTTCCGCTGCTTTTTCCCTGGAAGTAATACTTTTTAAAAGAATCGTGAATTCATCCCCGCCGATTCGGCCGACCACATCGGACTGTCGAGTTAACTTTTTCATTCCTGCCGCAAGCTCTGTCAGAACCGCATCACCAAAGAGATGGCCCTGGGTATTATTGACAGCCTTGAAGTTATCCGTGTCGATCAGCAGCAGAGCGCACAGTTCATTTGGATTACTTTCCAGATGCCGGCGGATCCGGCTCTCCGTTTCTCCTCGATTAAAAAGACCTGTCAGGGCATCCCGTTCCGCCCGGCGGCGCAGATCTTCCATCATCCGCTTCTCTGCATCAATGTCCGTGATCACGCCAATAGCTTTGAGTGGATTGCCTTCATCATCATACTGGTCCGTAGCCCGGATCGGCACCAGATGTACTTCCCCTCGGCATTTTTGACGCGGAAATCAGCGGTTGAATAGGCCGTTCCACACCTGGCAGCTTCCATAAGCGCTAAGATCACTGGTATATCATCCTGATAGATGTTGGCGCTGAGAGGGATTCCGGCTGATACATTCTCGGTGATAGCTTCAAAACCAAACTTTTTGATCCATTTACCGGAATAACTCAAGGTGTCTTCCAAAATATTCCATTCAAAAATAATATCCGCAGTCTGTTCCATGAGAATTTGATGCCGCTCCAGGGACAAGCGCAGTTCCTCCCGGGCGTTCCTTGACTCAGTAACATCGATCAGGATGCAAATCATCCGTTCCTCTCCGTTTTCATCCCGGATCATCTGGGCATTATCCGCAACCCACTTATAGCTTCCGTCACCGCAAAGAACCCGGTAGTTTAAGATTGCTTTGCTTTTAACCTTAAGTTTTTCCGATGTTTCGACCAGAATATTCTTCCGGTCCGCCGGGTGAATCATCTCAATAAAGCGGTTCTGAAACCGATCCTCCAGTTCCTGCCTGGAAAATCCAAAGAGTTCCAGAAAACTTTGATTAACCTCTATGATCGTAAAGAACTCGTCATTTACGCACTGTTGTACACCACTGGGAATATTATCCATCAGTATCTGATATTTATGACTATGTAATGTATTGTCCATACCGCCCCACCTTCCTTTTTGTTCCGCGAAACTGCGGCTGCCTAAAAAATTTGTGGATTCTAATTTACTTTTTTATTTTTTCTCCCGCCTTTTCTATCACTTCATCAAGCACCTCACAGAGCTGCCTGATGTCCATCGGCTTACTGACATGAGCGTTCATCCCAGCCGCTAAAGCAGCTGAGATATCGTCAGAAAAAGCGTTGGCGGTAACGGCGATGATAGGGATCCGTATCGCTTGCGGATGTGAGGAAGCCCGGATGCGCTGTGCCGCCTCATATCCATTCATAACCGGCATCTGCACATCCATGAGTATCGCATCAAACTCTCCAGGCTTTGAGGACAGGAATACTTCCAGCGCCTCCTGGCCGTTAGCAGCGTGTTGCACCTTAGCCCCCTTGTCCTGCAGCAGCACTTCGGCGATCTCCCGGTTGATGACGTTGTCTTCCACCAACAATAGATATTTTCCCTCCAATGGCTTTTCTACAACACCAGGCATGATAGTACCTTCCACCGCATCCCGGATCGCATGATATACTGAGGAACGGTATAAAGGTTTTGGCAAAAAACCGTTGACGCCGGCTTTGCGGGCCTCGTCCTCAATTTCCGAAACGTCATAAGCAGAGATCATCACAATGGGAACATCTGCTCCGATTTCCCGCCGAATCAGACGAGCCAGCTCCACGCCATCCATATCCGGCATCTTCCAATCAAGCAGACAGATATCAAAATCGCCGCTCTGGCGGCGCACTTCTTTCAGGCGCTCGATCGCTTCAGTTCCAGACATTCTATATTCGGCGTATATTTTTATTTTCTCCATCAAAGAAACGGTCTGCTCACACACCTGTAAGTCATCATCCACGATCATCGCGGACAGATTCTGATTTTCAAAATCAGGTTCATCAAATTTATCTTCCCCCCGCAGGAATGGAATATCCACAAGAAACGAAGAGCCTTTGCCCTGCTCACTATCCACATGGATACTGCCGTTCATCAACGATACCAGATTTTGGGTAATGGACATACCAAGTCCCGTCCCTCCAAACCGGCCCGCAATGGTAGCATCGGCCTGCTCAAATGGCTGGAAAATCCGTTCAGCGGCATCCGGCGTCATGCCGATCCCTGTATCCGATAGCACACAACGGATCATATCCAATTTGTTTTTGGTACCAATCCGGGTGACCGATAAATGAATTTTTCCACCCGGCGGGGTAAACTTCACCGCATTGGAACTTAAGTTAAGCAAAATCTGGCTTAACCGAAGCTCGTCTCCTACAAATACTGTCTGTTCAAAGAAGCCGTCCATGAGATCCGTGAACTCGATCTCGTTGTCGGTAGCCGGCGCATTCACAGCAG
>OGZY01000422.1_pt1 | contig 27028 bp, 21 predicted proteins | sample 1576911 | NCBI WGS metagenome assembly OGZY01 (sample SAMEA3541488, study PRJEB24748) | human gut metagenome | biome: human gut; feature: human-associated habitat; material: faeces | place: China | collected 2012 | reverse complement strand
GAGCACCTCAAAAACACCATCATACACTAAATCAGTAAGTTGGCAGCATCACCCAGTTTGCGATGGTGATCCACGGATTATTTAAAGGGGAATCACTCTCCGTTATGCGGGCTTGCGGTTTAGTTATTGCTCTGGCAGGAATTGCTGCCCTGCTGTTACCCGCGCTGGCCAGCTCAATCGCCAGATTACGCGTCAGGGCATGCAGACCCGCTTTTGCCATTGAATAGGCCGAGGCCGGCGAGTCACCCAGTGCAGCCTGAGCACCAATCGAACCGACGTTGACGATAGACCCTTCGAGCTTCGCGGCGAGCATGTTCTTCACGACATCCTGTGTAATAAAGAACGTGGCTCGGTTCAGCGAAAGATACATGTCATAATCGGCAAAGCTGTGTTCGGTAAATCCTTTGGGCATGAAGATACCGGCGTCATTCACCATCAGGCTGATATCGCGATGGTGAGCATTAATTTCCTGACGGATAGTTTCCATACCTTCTTCGGTCATCAGGTTCGCCGCGATGACCGCAACCGGTCCCAGAGGGCTCAGTTCTTTTTGCACCGCTTCGGCTTTGTCTTTTTTATTCCCGGTCAGCACGACACTGCCGCCCGCTTCCAGTACCATGCGTGCCACGGCCAGGCCCATGCCGCTGGTACCGCCGACGACGAGCAGTTTTTTACCTTTGAAAAAAGTGTTCATTTTCTGACTCCATTACTGGTGGGTAAGACGTTGCCGGCAGCGTGAAACTGCCGGCGGTTGACGGATTAAATACTGCAGCCATCCGTTCCGCAGGTCTGACCCGCAGTGGCTGAAAATTCGGTTTGCTGTTCATCCCAGACCTGACGCAGGGCATTCAAAAAGTTATCTGCTGCCTGAGCCCCGCTGATGGCATATTTTTCGTTCATCACAAAAACCGGAACGCCGCTGAGGCCAATAGACTGTGCGTGGGCTTCATCGTCGGAAACGGTGGCGCGAAAATCGTCATTTTCCAGGGCGGCTTCAGCGTCAGCTTTCGGCATACCGGCTTCTACGGCCATGGCAACGAGCTGCTGACGGTCAAAGAGAGAGCGACCTTCGGTGATACTGCCATGATAAAAACGTTCTTCCACTGCGTCCGCAATTCCGGCCTTACGCGCGGCAACCAGCAGGGTGTGTGCATCTTCTGTATCACCAAACATCATGCCGTCGAAGTTGTAGATCAGACCTTCAGATTTACCGGCGGTGCCCACCTGATCCATCATCAGCTCCGCTGAATGCTGACTGCCCAGCTTTTTAACGATGGCATCCTTAAAAGGCATCGCGGGAGTACCACCGGCCAGACGGTAGCTGTGATGGCGGATCACCACCTGGTCGCGAAATTCAAAGCGATTCAGACCCTGTTCAAATCTTTTTTTAGCAATCCAGCACCACGGGCAGACCAAATCTGACCAGATATCGATGGTAAGGGTGGGTTTCAGCGTTTGCATAATGATTCCTCAAAGACGTTGGGCGGTCGGATCTCACTGATCAGAGAACCGCGACCGTATGGGATTTATTGCGCCTGCCAGACCGGGTAATCGGTATAGCCTTTTTCCGGGGAACCACTGACGCCGTAGTAGGTGGCGCGGTCACTTTCTGCCAGTGGCCAGCCGTTTTGCATTCTTTCAACCAGATCCGGGTTAGCGATGTAGGGCACACCAAATGCCACCAGATCCAGCTCATCATCTTCCAGAGCCTGCTCTGCGATATCACGGGTAAAACCGCCGGCAGCGATGATGGTGCCTTTAAACGTGTTGCGAAAACGGCGGCGGAAGCCTTCCGGAAGTGGCGCTTTGGTGTACACCGGCTGATAGTAAAGGTGTACGTAGGCCAGTTCCCGCTGACCGAGCGCGTCGGTGATGGCTGACCAGGTTTGCTCTTCACCTTCATACGGCGCGAGGTCATAAATGCGGCCGAACGGTGACAGGCGCACGGCAACGTGGCTGTTACCCACGGCTTCCGCCACGGCGTCAATGGTCTCCAGCAGGAAACGCTGACGATTTTCCACCGAGCCGCCGTATTCGTCGGTGCGGGTGTTCAGTTCGCTACTGAGGAACTGGTCAAAGATGAATCCGTTTGCCGCCATGATTTCCACGCCGTCAAAGCCGGCTTCCATCGCCAGGCGTGCGGAGTGCACGAAGTCTGCAGTGATGCGTTTAACTTCATGCGTTTCCAGCGCGCGTGGCTGGCTTGGTACAACCGGGCCCGGTTCTCCGGATTCGGTCAGCGCAAAAACGGTGGTATTGACCGCCTGAACGGTGCCCGCTGAAACCGGCGCTATGTGGCCTGGCTGAAGAGAGACGTGAGACATACGGCCGACGTGCCAGAGCTGCGCGAAAATACGGCCACCTTTGGCGTGAACCGCTTGTGTCACCTTACGCCAGCCCTGGACGTGTTCGTCGTTGTAGATACCAGGGGTATAAAGGTAACCCCGGCCTTCTTCTGAAACCGGCATCCCTTCGGTGATGAGCAGGCCAGCAGAAGCACGCTGTGCATAGTACAAAGCCACGACCTCATCCGGCACGTCATTCATGGTGCGGGTGCGGGTCATCGGTGCCATGACTACACGGTTTTTTAACGCCAGGCCAGACAGATTGTAGGGGGTGAAAAGCTTACTCATCGTATACCTCACAGAAACAAAAAGGAGTATCCCGACAGGGATTTGTACAGCCCGGTAGTATCACCGACCGGACGTCGCGCACTGGAGTTGCATAAACATCTGATGGGTGGCAATATACAAACCATCTAGTAGGTAGGTCAATGGGCATGCCGTGTTTTTTTGTCTTAATGCTGCCTTTTCTGAATCGTCACTCATTTTTCGAGGTCATCACCATGCGTACGTTAACATCCTATAACGAAGATAATTTTCGCCAGATAGAACAGTACAAGGGTATATCGGTGGTACGTTTTTCTGCGCCCTGGTGTCCGCCCTGTCAGGCCAGCGAAGAGATGTTCAGCCAGTTTGCAGACCGGCTCGATGGAGATATACAGGTGGGGAAAGTCAATGTAGATCAGGCACCGGTGCTGACAACCAAATACGAGATCTGGGGGCTACCGTCTGTGCTGATATTTCATGAAGGGCAATTAGTTAAACGCATACCGGGTGTGAAACCTGCATCGGTATATGCTCAGGCGATTACGGACATAAAAAAAGGGCAGTAATGCCCTTTTAACGTGGAATTTATTAATACTTAACCGCGTGCCTGACCGACGGCATCCAGAGTGCGGGCTGAATAAATGACCGCAGCGCCAGCGTTGAGGTTAATCGCCACGCCCAGCGCTTCAGCAATTTCAGCGTCGGTTGCACCGGCTTTCACAGCGGCGTCGGCGTGAAAAGCAATGCAGCCGTCGCAGCGAGTTGTGACTGCGCACGCCAGGGCAATGAGTTCACGCACTTTTGCGCCTAAAAGGTCAGTTTTGTTACCTGCGTTGCCCAGGGCAACCACGCCTTTCATGGTCTCGGGGGTCAGTTTGCCCAACTCGCCTAAACGTTGCATTAACTCTGAGCGATAGTTGTTCCAGTCCAGCATAGTGTCATTCTCCTGAATGTGGGGTATTAAGAAGCAGTTTTATATACTTAAGGCTGTTGGTGAAGACTTCGGGTCTGGCCGTTGCATGCGCCACTACGCTTGAGCCTTCACAGACATTAATGATCATCAAAGCAATATCTGATGGTTCGGCATGGGATGAAAACTCACCTGACTCCATGCCCGCCCTGACGACTTTTGTGAGCCACTCGATTTGCATATCGAAATAAAGTGATGTCTGTACAGTAATTGCCTGAGGCAGATTGGCGGTCTCCGCTGACAACGCACAACACAGTGGCAGTAGTGAAGCTTTATGGCTTTGCGCGAAGATATCGATGTAGGCCGCAATTCTTTTCTCCGCGCTTTTCTCAGTAGCCTCTATCTGCTCAAATACGCGTTGCGTATCAGAGAACGCCTGTATTACCACCTGCTCACCCAGAATATCTTTGGTCGGGAAATGGTGATGAATACTGGCCTTGGTGATACCCACTATTTTTGATAAATCAGCATAGCTGAATGCTGAATACCCTTTTTCGCGCATCAGGTGTTCTGCTTCGCTGAGCAGCCGTTCCCGTGTCATGATTGTCATAATTACTCCATATAATCTACTAGTTGATAGATTATATTGTTGCTATTTTTCCGTAGCAAGTTGTATCACTGACTCAGTATTGTGCAGAGCTGAAAGTCACTGCCATCCTGCTTTCTGGATGGCAGCATTACATCTCTGATATCACGCCAGGCGTGTAATCATTTCAACCGGATTAGCCAGAGTATCGTGGATTGGCGAATTCTTTTGCATTTCGCTGACCAGCGCTTCTAACTCCTCGCGGCTGGCGGTCTTGCTAGTAAGGTGAACATCGACGCGAATAGATTTCGCACCTTTACGCACGTTGCTGTCCAACCCAAGGAAGCCGTTGAGGTTGATATCGAAATTAAGATCTAACTCGATACCGTCCAGGTCGATCCCTTTTTCAGCAGCCATCATGGTGAGGGTGGCGGTATAACAGCCAGCCAGCGCCTGCATGATGTATTCAGTCGGGCTCATGCCGGTATCGGTGCCGAGTAAACCTGCAGGTTCATCACCGATATTAGAAAATTTCCCTACGCGGCTGTTATCGATAACGCCGTTCTGGATTGTGGCGCCGGTCTCTGTGCGAACGGTTAATCCGCCGCTGGAACGGGCTTTCATCTGGAAAGTCAGGTTACCCAGGCCAGGCTGGCTGCGAACTGCTTCACGGGTATTGTGGATCGCAGCTGCGTCTGCAGAAGGTTTAACGGTAGTAGACATAATGGCTCCTGTAATTTCTTGATAAAAGGTATAGTCGGTGCAATCAGAAACAACCATCTAGTTGGTAGATTAGTATCGCGAACCTCTTTTGTCTACTCTTTTATAAAAAATAGGGGGAAAAGAACCCAGCAGGCTGTTTTATTTCAAAATAACCCTTTGATTTTTTTATAATCTTCTCGGTCTCTCACTCTTGCAGCAATCCAGCCTTTACCCGAAGGATAGTCTGGCGGGTGGTATTAAATTCCCGGGCAATAGCACTGATACTGATGCCAGCATTTAGGAGTTCTGTCACTGTTTGCTTTTGTTCCTCGCTCAGGATGGGAGGGCGACCGAAGCGTTTTCCAGCCGCTTTTGCCCTCGCAATACCGGAATGCGTTCGCTCAAGCAGCAAATCCCGCTCAAACTCCGCTACAGCAGAAATTACCTGCATAGTCATTTTTCCGGCCGGGCTGGTCAAGTCAACGCCTCCGAGTGCGAGACAATGAACGCGAATATCTAAAGCCGCCAGTTGCTCTACTGTTTTTCGGATATCCATCGCATTACGACCCAGTCGGTCAAGTTTGGTGACAATCAGTACATCCCCATTTTCCATGCGATCTAGCAACCGTATAAATCCGGGGCGTTCGCTGGCAGCAACCGAGCCACTGATATGCTCCTCAATAAGTCGTTGGGATCTGATGGCAAAACCCGCCGCTTCAATTTCACGACGCTGGTTTTCTGTGGTCTGTTCCAGAGTTGAGACCCTGCAGTAGGCAAAAACACGTGACATGGGAAACTTTCCGTACGAAATAGGTGTCCGAATTATAACGTGTGTCCGAAATTAATTTCACTAAGTTTCGGACATGTGCTGTAAGCGGTGTACGAAACAGACCGGTTTCGGTCACTGTTAACCCATAACATATGGAAACTATACGCGAGGGAAGCATTTATGCCACGGCGACAGATACTGAGCAGTGAAGAGCAGGAGCGCTTGCTGGTTATTCCAGATGATGAAATTATTCTGACCCGAATGTGTTTTCTGAATGAACAGGATATTGCGCTCATTAATAAACATCGACGGCCAGCAAATCGCCTGGGTTTTGCTGTATTACTCTGTTATCTGCGTGGACCTAGATTTATTCCGGACAAAAGCAATACCCCTCACAGTGACGTCATATCCAGAATTGCTTCCCGGCTGAAACTTCAACCTGATTTATGGCCGGAATATGCATCCAGAGAGCAAACTCGCTGGGAACATCTGACTGAACTTTATCGCTACCTGAAATTATCCCCGTTCAGCCGGTCACTGCAAAAAGATTGTATCCAGCATCTGCACCCCTATGCCATGCGTACTGACAAAGGATTTATGCTGGCGGAAGAAATGCTCAGTTGGCTACATAACAATAATGTTATTTTCCCTTCTGTTGATGTGATCGAACGGACGCTTGCCGAAGTTGTCACGCTTGCTGACAGAGCCGTATTTTCGGCACTTACTGCGCAACTGGAAAAGCAGCATAAATCAGCACTCGACAGCCTGATCATATCAGAGGGTGAACAACCTTCCCGTCTGGCATGGCTACTTCAGCCTCCGGGTAAAATAAACGGTAAAAACGTGCTGCAACATATCGACCGGCTTAATTCCATCGCCGCGCTGGAATTGCCTGATGGTATTGCGCTTTCCGTTCACCAGAACAGGTTACTAAAACTGGCGCGTGAGGGCCGGAAAATGAGCAGCAGAGATCTGGCTAAATTCACCGATGTCAGACGTTACGCTACGCTGGTTTGTGTCATTCAGGAAGCGCGGGCCACACTGACTGATGAGGTTATCGAACTGCACGAACGTATTCTGGGCACTCTGTTCAGCCAGGCAAAACGCACACAAGCCGAGAGGCTTCAGCTGACGGGGAAACTCATCCAGAGCAAGTTGAAGCAATATTTTACTGTCGGTCAGGCACTACTGCATGCCAGAGAATCCGGTGAAGATCCCTGGGCAGCGATAGAAGATGTCCTTCCCTGGCAGGAGTTCATCAACAGCCTGGAAGAAACACGGTTTCTGTCCCGTAAGGGCAATTTCGACCCGCTTCACCTGATCACCGAAAAATACAGTACGCTGCGTAAATACGCCCCGCGTATGCTGTCAGCATTGCAGTTCATGGCGACACCTGCGGCGCAGACGCTCAGCGATGCGCTGGACACCATCAGGGAAATGTACCGTAAACAACTTCGTAAAGTGCCGCTATCGGCGCCAACAGGATTTATCCCTGAAAGCTGGCGAAAACTGGTACTCACGCCTTCAGGAATCGACCGCAAGTACTACGAGTTTTGCGTAATGAATGAACTCAAGGGGGCGCTACGTTCCGGTGATATCTGGGTAAAAGGATCGCGCCGCTACAGAAATTTTGATGATTATCTCATCCCGACTGCTGAGTTTGAGAAATCCCGCCACAATGACCAGTTACAGTTGGCCGTTCAGACCGATTGCCAGGCATATCTTCAGGCCCGTATGACGCTTCTTGCATCGCGTCTGGAAGAAGTTAACGCGATGGCGCTTGCCGGTGATTTGCCCGATGTTGATATTTCAGATAAAGGAGTAAAAATCACTCCGCTGGAGAACAGCGTCCCTTCGGGTGTTTCGCCCTTTGCCGATTTGGTTTATGGCATGCTTCCTCATCCGAAAATTACAGAGATACTGGAAGAAGTGGACAGCTGGACGGGGTTTACGCGTCACTTCGCGCACCTCAAAAATAATAACGTCAGACCAAAAGACGGAAGACTGTTGCTGACCACCATTCTGGCCGACGGCATCAATCTGGGGCTGACAAAAATGGCGGAGTCCTGCCCGGGGGCAACAAAATCGTCACTCGAAGGTATTCAGGCATGGTACATCAGAGATGAAACTTATTCAGCGGCACTGGCCGAACTGGTCAACGCTCAGAAAGCGCGGCCTCTGGCCGCATTCTGGGGCGACGGGACAACATCATCGTCAGACGGGCAGAACTTTCGGGTAGGCAGTCACGGACGTTATGCCGGTCAGGTCAATCTTAAATATGGTCAGGAGCCGGGCGTGCAGATTTATACGCATATCTCAGACCAATACAGCCCGTTCTATGCCAAAGTGATCAGCCGGGTGCGCGACTCAACCCACGTGCTTGATGGCCTGCTGTACCATGAAAGCGATCTGGAAATTACCGAGCATTACACCGATACCGCAGGCTTCACTGAACATGTTTTCGCCCTGATGCACCTGCTGGGATTCGCTTTTGCGCCGAGGATCCGGGATCTTCATGACAAGCGGCTGTTTATTCATGGAAAGGCCGAACGCTATCCGGGGCTTCAGTCCGTCATATCAACAACCAGCCTGAATATCAAAGACATTGAGGCACACTGGGATGAGGTATTGCGCCTGGCAACCTCGATTAAGCAGGGGACAGTCACCGCATCGCTGATGATGAAAAAGTTAGCCAGTTACCCAAAACAGAATGGACTTGCCAAAGCGCTGAGAGAGATTGGCCGCATTGAGCGGACACTATTTATGCTGGACTGGTTCCGTGATCCCGGTCTGCGCCGACGCGTACAGGCGGGGCTGAATAAGGGTGAGGCCCGTAATGCCCTTGCGCGAGCGGTCTTTATGCACCGTCTGGGTGAAATAAGGGATCGTGGGCTGGAGAATCAGAGTTACCGCGCCAGCGGGCTGACGTTACTGACAGCGGCGATCACGTTGTGGAACACGGTATATATAGAAAGAGCTATTGAGTCACTAAAACGAAAAGGTATCCCGATAAATGAGCAACTGGTATCTCATCTTTCTCCCCTGGGCTGGGAACATATCAATCTGAGTGGAGATTACGTCTGGCGTAATAATCTTAAGCTGGGATCCGGAAAATACCGCTCATTACGCACAGTCGACACCACATTGTACAAAAAACAGTCTTAGCGTGGGATAATTAATGAGATGGTCACTCCCTCCTTCCCAGTACTATGCTGAGGACAGGCTTTCATTCGGAGAACCATCATGGAAAACATTGCGCTTATTGGTATCGATCTGGGTAAGAACTCTTTCCATATTCATTGTCAGGATCATCGTGGGAAGGCCGTTTACCGTAAAAAATTCACCCGACCAAAGCTAATCGAATTTCTGGCGACATGCCCAGCAACAACCATCGCGATGGAAGCCTGTGGCGGTTCTCACTTTATGGCACGCAAGCTGGCAGAGTTAGGGCATTTTCCAAAGCTGATATCACCGCAATTTGTCCGCCCATTCGTTAAAAGCAACAAAAATGACTTCGTTGATGCTGAAGCTATCTGTGAAGCAGCATCACGTCCATCTATGCGTTTCGTGCAGCCCAGAACCGAATCTCAGCAGGCAATGCGAGCTCTGCATCGTGTCCGTGAATCCCTGGTTCAGGATAAGGTGAAAACAACTAATCAGATGCATGCTTTTCTGCTGGAATTTGGTATCAGCGTTCCGCGAGGTGCTGCCGTTATTAGTCGACTGAGTACCCTTCTTGAGGACAGTAGTTTGCCTCTTTATCTCAGCCAGTTACTGCTGAAATTACAACAGCATTATCACTATCTTGTTGAGCAGATTAAAGATCTGGAATCTCAGTTGAAACGAAAGTTGGACGAAGATGAGGTTGGACAGCGCTTGCTGAGTATTCCCTGCGTTGGAACGCTGACTGCCAGTACTATTTCAACTGAGATTGGCGACGGGAAGCAGTACGCCAGCAGCCGTGACTTTGCGGCGGCAACAGGGCTGGTACCCCGACAGTACAGCACGGGAGGTCGGACGACATTGTTAGGGATTAGCAAGCGGGGCAACAAAAAGATCCGAACTTTGTTGGTTCAGTGTGCCAGGGTATTCATACAAAAACTGGAACACCAGTCTGGCAAGTTGGCCGACTGGGTCAGGGAGTTGTTGTGTCGGAAAAGCAACTTTGTCGTCACCTGTGCTCTGGCAAACAAGCTGGCCAGAATAGCCTGGGCACTGACGGCGCGACAGCAAACTTACGAAGCATAAAGGCAGAAATACACCAGTTTAAACAATCATTCATCTGGTTTTGCGAATACTGATATTGATGATACAAACGGCCCACCGGCCTGTTGAGGAACCTGTAAAACGGAAAGGCTCGCTGAAGCCGTATATTTTCTGGAGGTTCATCAGGCGCGGAACTCATCGAGGCGCGGGAATAAAATCCCATTCAGACGCCGGATAGATTCAAGCAAGCCAACTTATCGTCAAAATCGGTGTTGCAAAAACGGGAGTGACCATAGATTCCGTTTTCCAAGCGGACCCCTAGTTGAACGAACCCGTGCTCACGGTTTTGTTATCCACGATGATCGCCTTATCGTGCATTATCCTGAAAGTGGAGACAGTTCGTAGAGGAATACCGGCATTGAGTAGCGTATTAATGGCAGCCTGGCTTCCGCGCCCCCTATTCCCTTCATCATCGAGAACCACCCGTACATCGATTCCTCTTCGTTTTGCCGTGACCAGTTCCCTGACAATCTCAGGCGAAGTAAACGTGTACCCCATCAGTCGAATGTTACTGCCGGCGCTTTTAAGCGTCTGTATCACCAGCTGCTGCGCGGTACCTTCTGGAGAAAAACCGACATCGACTACAGGTGAGGCATTCAACTTCAGCGAGACACAGAATAAACCCGCAACGAATAAGGGTCGCAGGTACCGAACGTCAACGTTAAACATGGTGAATTCCTTTTTTCGGAACGCCACAGGCGGGGGAAACTTGCTTTTCCCTGCCTTTGGCGTTGGACAACGGCGCAGCGCGCCGCCGGCAGGGGGATTTAACGACCAGCCTTATCAATTGCGGCCATCAGCTGCTCCGCGCCCACGGCTCCCGGAATAACAGTGATCTTTGCCGGCGTTGCATTTTTCAGCGGGAGAACTATCAGGCCAGGTGTACCGGTCAGCCCCAGTGCCTGGGCCAGTGAATCATTACGTTCCAGCGCGGCAGACATATCTTTGGTTTTAACCGCAGAAAGAAGAGCTGGTTTTGTCGCTTTCTCGATGTCGGAGGCCGTCAAGTCTCCTTCAATATGCCCTGTGCGATAGGTACGCTTCCGCCCCCGCGGCATTCCAGATAGCCAGGCCGCGGTTTGCGGCCAGCGCTGAATTTTCCCAGCGGCCCCCGAAGATCGGCCACTCTTTGAAGATGTACTGCACATCCGCGCGTTGCTTCATGAGCTTCTCTATCGTTGGCGCCAGATTACTGCAGTGCACGCACTGGTAATCAAAAAACTCGATCACGGCAACACGGGCATCCGCTGGTCCAATCACAGGCGTATCGGGATCAGCGGTCAGTTGCTTGAGTTTGTCCATCACCTTCATTGCATAGACCTGCTGTTGTTTTTCGCGTTGCTGAACCTGCAGTTTTTGTGACACTTGGACCAGGATCTCTGGGTGCGCAAGCAGATAATCACCGGCTATTTCTCCGATCCTTGCCTCTTGCTCTGGCGTAAATACTGGCGCTTTAGCTGCTGTGGCAGTAGCTGAAAAGCATATGTATGTTGTAACTATTAATGCAATTATTGACGTTTTTTTCATGGAGAATCCTGTTGTTAGCGTTCTTTCTGGATATTGCGGGTGTGTGTTTGTTCATCATGCTCTGGCATGCGTCCCTGCTCACGCTCTGGCATCGTTCTGGCCCTTTCTACGGCATCCCTTTCCGCCAAATCGCCGGCAATTCGTGCTGCAACCTGTCTGTCGTTCACTTGCTGTTCTCCCGTTACTGGCAGGTTATCCATCCCCATACCAGCTTTACGTACTGCGCGAAGCTCATCGGTATTCACCGAAGCCCCCTCTGGATCGATACGGATTTTGTCAGTGATGGTGGCCAAGTCTGATTTTTCGTTACTGATTTTTGGTAGGTACGGCTGCTGTTCCTCCGGAAGCCGCAACAGAGCATCTGGAATAGCGGCTTCTTTAGTCTCCTCACTACGTTTTTCTGGGTTAATCTGGGCAATAGCATCCTGCAATGCAGCAGCTTCTGACCGCTCATGTGCAAGACTAGCCTGTATGCGTTCATCCAGGTTATCTGCTTTGACGGTGAGATCAGGAATCCTGATTTCCGTCTCGATGCCAGCAATACCAGCAGCCACTTTTTCTTCGTTCGGAATGACGGTCCCACGGGTAAGTTTCAACAAAGAGGCTGACGGACGAACCTCCCCCGTTTGCCAGACAACCCCATCTTTGGGATGTCGTCGAACAGCATCGAGTGCATCCTCCAGTGATCTGGCCACGTGTGTTTCGCCGCTGCTGCTTCGTTGCAGGATGGCCCCCTGCACACCTTCCGTAGCAACCATCCGGGTTTCGCCCTGCGTTAGTCGCCCATTGCTCGATGCAATTAGAGAAACTAGCGCCAGCCCTGCATTCTTCCCGTTCTGATCAAACAATCGAATAGCAGCAGCTGGTTCAGGATGCCGGCGAGTCGCCGGGATAATTTTCACGTTGAGCGTATCGGCGGGGAGTCCCTGATGCTTAATCCATGTCCGTCCGATTGCTGTACGTCCTGCCGGTTGTCCCATAGCCCAGATAACCTTTGCTTGCTGCCGCTGAGTTTCAGGTTTAAGGGCATCATGTGCCGTTTTAATTTCACGATCAGGAGACTTCACGGCATCAAGCCATTTCCCCACACCGTCGCTATAGATTTGAACATGTTCCTTTGCTCGGGATGCCGTAATGTAAAATGCACGTAATGTCGCCAGACCTCGCCGTCCTTCCTGAGTACCTTCCAGTGATATAACGTAATCACGGCTGGTACCCTGAGCCCCATAACCTGTAACCGCCCAGCCATAGTCAATATGCTGCTCAGATCTCACTGCGTTCGGCTGAATAACCTTCTCCCCCCGTTCCCCCTGCATAATGACTTCACCATTGTCCTTGACCTCACTGACAGAAAATTTCTCGTTTCCTGCCTGTCCACGATCTCTCGCGGTTGCTGTGAATCTCAATACATCTCCTGCACGCACCTCAATTTCGCTTTTACGGAACAGCTCGACATCACCGGTAATAAGCTCTTTCGGAGAAATAAGAGCGAGTCGACCGTCTTCATTTTTTACCGAGATAAGCTCACCGTTACGGTCGACAGCTATCACTTCCTGGTAGCTATCTCCACGCTTCACGACCATCCCGGCTTCCCACGCCTGCGTTTTGTTGAACTGATGCCGCGTATGCTTGATATTTTGCAGGATCGGAACCGTTACAGCTTTCTTACCAAGCTCCTTGTTTGCAGCCAACCCTTCACGGATAGCTATATTTACGGCCTGCCGGTCGCTGTTTAACTGGGTGATGATCAGCGTTTGAGCGCGAACCTCTTTTGTCCTTCCCAGCCAATCACTGGCTATATCAGCTACAGGCGTTTCAGTTTCCTGCACAGAACTTAGTGGTGATACGGCATCCGCATTCCTTGCCACCTTTTCCGGGCTTACCGACAAAATGCGACTTAACGCAGCGTCAACCCGGTTATCGATGATGTCATGAACGGCGCTTTTCAGTTGCAAGTCGCGCTGACGAACGATCTCCTTCATGATCACCACATCCAGTGGACTCCTCTCCTGTACAAGCCGGAAAGGTGCTCCAGAATCAACGGCTTCAAACTGGTCCTTATCCCCCATAATGACTGCGCGCCCCCCTCCTTCCTGAATCGCCTGAAGCAATGCAGCGGTATCCTGGTTGCCGCTCATTGACGATTCATCAATCAGGAACATACGTCCCTGATAATCTGGCTTTTCACCCGCGGAAACGCGCTGGTCATGTTCGACAATGAATGATTTGATCGTCTGTGAGACAAGTCCCACGTCTGACATCTCTTTCACTGCCTGGTGCGTTGGCGCCAGTCCCTGCAGTTCGACACGGCCCTCAGCGGGAATTGTTTCGATGGCCGCTTTAACAGCCTTTACCTGAGTGGTTTTACCCACGCCGGCATAGCCCTGCACACCGATAAACTGGTCGGTAGTGCCAAGTACCTCTCGGGTCGCTGTCTTCTGGCCATCCGTTAAGCCATCAAGCAGCCTGTCATCCACTCGCTCCATTAACGGCGCTTGGGTGTTTTTGCCATCCTCGATAGTCCTGATGATCGCCTTTTCCATTTCCCAGGTTTCACGCGCAACGAGGCGTGTCTCACCATTAACATTGACCGCCAGCAGCCCTCCTTCCTTAATTTCTTTGCTTATTTCAGCTTGAATCTCGAGGGTATTGTTATGATATCCGCTTGCAGCTTCCGTCAGTTTTAGCTCACTAAAACTGACTTCGCGTTGATCACCAATCGCGCGTGCCAGTGCCAGACCGGCAGCAGATTTAACGCCATCCTGCAACGTGGCCACCGCGTCGTTCAGATCATCTCGTCCACTCAAACGACGAACGAGTTGTATTGGTGACGTGCTGCTTTGCATTCGCTGCAGGCGGGCCTCAGCACGATCAGTTGTCTCAGCCGTAAACACTTCAGCCCGGTCGCCAGACTGGGCTAGAGAATTAATCGTCTGCGCAGTGATATCACGAGAATTTAACGCGGCAAGCACAACGCCTGTTTCGTTATCTCGCCCGCCCGGAGCTGCAACATAGCCATGAGTAACATAGAGGGGTTGGCCGGCCTTTATGTCGATAAATTTCCCCTTATGCTCAACGGTCAGTCCCGAATCAGATACAGCTGAAACCGTCAGACGGTCCTTTGCTTTAAACCCTGCAGATTTGTCGGCCGCAACAGCAATCAGTTTTTCCCCGGCACTGATATTGATTTCCTCCCGGTTAAATAGCCTCCAGTCAGAAGTCAGTTCATTCAGCTTCTGCCGGACCAGTACACCATCCTGATCGATGAGTGAAAGTACTCGGGTGTCTTCGTGTACCCGGTCAATCACAAAGTGACGGGTTTCTTTTTTGTCGCTTCGGTCCTCGAGTACCTGACCAGGTTTAAATGACCCCGTCATCCTCCGGGTTTTACTGTCGAGCCAGACTGGAACCCGGGCCTCTACCGTGACACCGTCACGTTCAAGTTGTCCGGAATTCTGCAATGCGTCGCGGATCAAGCTGGTCAGATGTTTTTGCTCGCGCTGTCCGACCACCACTGCCGTTACGGTTTCCTGACCGCCACTGAGTTCGGCATATCGACTGGCAAGAGCGTCATAACGCGTCCGCTTATCTGCAATACTATTTACCGTGGTTTCAAGCCCTGTTGTCTGGACGTTGTATCGGGTACGGTTAACGCCGGCAGACTCAAGAACCGACATCGCATTACCATTCGCCTGACGACCGGCGCTATCCAGGAAGATAAGCTGGGCATCCTTTTCACGCGCTTCACCGAGGAGAACCAGAGTTTCTTTTAACCCCAGACGTTCGGCACCTTCGATGATTAGTGTGCTTTGGGGTTTAAGAGAAAAATCGCCGCTGAGTATCTGTGACCGCCCAATGAGTTTTTCTTTGAGCACATCTGATTTTGAAAGTGAAGTGGCGCGCTCCGCAGAACTGGCCAGAACCATGACTTCGCGCCCCCTGTTTTTATTCGACTCGGCCAGTATCTGGGTTAGCTCTCGTATTCCCGAGACGCCAGCAGGTGCGTTAATCAGGACAAGTGCTTCACTTTCTATGTTTCTGAGCGATTCTGGCGCAGCAGGTGCTGTCCGGGAAAAGCTAACAACACGTCCTGACTCCGAATGCTCTTTGCTGAGTGCCTGAATCGAAAGTTCATCAAGCAGGTGGATTCGGGATGTGAAAACACCTTTTTCGCTATCGAGGGGAATAATGATCCCCTCTTTCAATGCCGTATCGATGCTGCTTTTCAGCTCTTCTGTATCCGGCAGCCGATCACTAAACTCCGTGGTGGCCAGAAGTAGTTCACCCCAGGTAAATCGGGTCTTACTGTCACTGAGATGAGAAACGGCCATCATCACAGCGCTACTGATCTCCGACCGTTCATCTCGCCCGTATTCCCTATCTGCCGAATTAAGTGTCGCGGCTCGTTCGGCTGCAGTGTCCATATACCCGGCAATGTCGAAGCCCTTTTCTGCCATCTGGCGTGTCCAGCGTTCCATCAGACGCATGCGCGATGGATCGACTTTAGCTTGCCGGGTATCTTTTGCGGCCACATCCCGGCTTCGCAGCGTTGCTTCCGCGCCGACAGCCCCCTCAATTTCCTTACCTCGGGAAGAAAATTCCTCCCGGACCTCTTCTGGGACGCCCTTAATTTCCCACATTCCATGTGGGCCGACCTCTTCAACCTCATGGCCCAGAGCTTCCACGCGCTCCCGGAGGGCGTTACGGTAAATTTTCCCTAACGTAACCTGCATCTTCATGACGGTTTCAATGAAGCCTGCGTTATGGATGTAATCTGTGGCCAACGCCTTCCACTTCCCTTGGGATTCCGTCATATTGGCCACAATGAGATGGGTGTGCAGCTGAGGATCAAGATTGCGGGATGTATCATGCGTGAAGGCTGCAGCAACCATTTTGCCGGTGGGAACGATGGACGTGATGCCATCATGGGTATCCCGTGCGGATACGAGTTTTTCTACGTAACCAGCCGCGATCTGAACAGCCTGGTTATGGGCTTCAAGCATCCCCTTATCATTACCAATCAGGGCCAAAACGGAAACGCTTTTTGGGGCTGAGAACGTCAGATCATGCCCGGCACGGTGGACATGATTTCCGTCAATTTCGCGGCCAAGTCGTTCGCCATTATCCAGATAGCCCTTCAGGACGGCGGTAAAATTATCACCCCTAACATCGCCTTCAAGTCCAAGGACTTTCGCTCCTTCACCAATCCAGAGGCTTTGAAGGTTTCCGAGGAAGTAATAGTTATCAGAACTCATGTAATAGCCGGCGGCATCGCCGGCTGAAGCAACAGGGGCAACGGACATCATCGTTCTTGTTCTCCGTCATAATGGTCAAAATCATATTGGTCATATCCCGGGTCATCCGGGTGGCGATGGTGAAGAATGTTCTCTTCTTCCCGCGCCATGCTGCGGGTTGCTTTGTGGTAGGCATTCCCATGCATTTCGTCTTCAAGATCTTCAGGAATGCCGGCAGTCGTCAGTTGCAGCTCACCATCCGGGAGAGTGGCCACTTTCATATCGAGATTCATGGACTCCCCTCCCTCCCCAGTACCATCCGCATCAGCAGCTGGATTAGTCGCTTGCTGTGTACGACGACGAAGGAGTGCCAATGCGCCGCCGGCTGGCGCAGTAACAAATACTTCTGGTGTCGTTTTTGAAACTGGGGTTCGCTGCACCAGAACCATGTTGTTTTCTGGGGGCCGCGCTGAAATTTGAGATGTATTCGGTTGCGGGCTGACAGCTTTATCAGGAGGTGACGTTGGTTCAGAGAGCTGTCTTTCCGCGACGTCTGTTTCTACTGGTTTAACTGATTCAACCTTTCGGAAAACAGAAGTTGCCGGCTCTCTGTCTATCGACTTAGGTTCTGGTTTTTGCGGTACCGGCGCATCTTCAAGTATTTCCTCCCCGGTCGGGAACGAAATACCGGCAGACACCGCCGCTCGCTCATTTTCCTGAATAACTTTCTCCAGTTCAGGGCTGAGCGCATCCCGAATATTGCGCTCCATCAGGCCGACGTTCAGTTTCTTCTGTTTACGGTATTTCAGCTTCAGACGGACTACCGGATATTCCCCAGGCAGACGCACATAAAAGCTAAGGTTTGGCAGCCTCATAATCTGCTCGTAATCTACAATGGGGTTGTTCACCTCATCTTTGCCAAGGGATACACCATCACGTACCTGATCCAGACCGTAGCTGTTCTGCTCTCGAATCTTTCGCTTGCGCTGATTGCCCAGCTCCTCTTCAACCACCTTGGCCATCTCAGCGCTTGGGGAACGGCCATACATACGGGTATTCAGCAGGTCAAAGATGCTTTTGGCCAACTCACGACCGTAGACGTGTACCAGCTGCGCCATGTTCTGCATTCCCAGCACGAAACAACCACCGAATTTGCGCGCCTCAGCCAGAGTCTCCGCCAGCTCCGGGATGCGCTGCAGGCTTGTTGCTTCATCGATAATGAACCACACCCGGCGGTCGCTGTTTTCCCCCATGCTTTGCAGCATTAAAGTGGCCAGAGAAACCCACAAAGAGATCAGCGGCCGCACGCTCTTGCGATGGCGTGCCTGAGTGGAAATAAATAACCAGCTATGGTCATAGCGTTCCTGCGTCATCCACTCACGGATGGTGAATGCTGGCTTCGTTCCGTCATCCAACCCCTGAAGATAGCGGAGCGCTTTGGCGTAGTTCGTCACCACTGAACGAATAGATATGGCGGTTTTCTCGATCTTTTCCTCAACCAGGTTTGCCGAGGGCGTGTTAGCCAAATAGTCACGCAAATTTTTCATGCTGAGAGACAGCAGCGTTTTGAGGAATTTCTCGATGCTACGCTCGGGGTCAGTCGACATACGGATAGCGAGGTCGGCATAGATGGTGCGCGAGCTGGATACCCAGAACGGGTCGGACTCACCTTCTACTGGTATCAGGCTGGCGGCCAAGTTGTCATAGTCGACCGCATCAACACACTCACCCCACATTTGCCAGTTTGCACAGCGTTCATCATGGGCATTGAGTATGAAGTCGGTATCAGGGTTATAGTGGGTTTCAGTGAAGGTACAGCCGGAATCGTAGATGATGGCCCTGTCACCGCGTTTACGGATGTAGTCAAGAAGCCAACGAATTAAGGTGGATTTGCCTACACCGATCGTACCGTGCATCAGGAAGTTCAACACTTCTGACATTTTGACCATATGGAGTTCAGCTACTCGCAGATCTGAGAGCTCGCCATTCTTACGGAGGAGCTTATTCACTTCAGCTGGTTTGTCAGTCAGCTGCATGCCCGAGATGTACTCATCCTCGCTTTCTTTACGACCAACACGGGTAACAAACCAAGTAATGGCCATAAACAGGACCAGGCAAAAACCCCCACTGATCATTGCGGCACGCTGCAAACTGTCTGCCAGCCGCTGCCCCATGACTAACATGTAAGGGTCGACGAGGATCTGTTGCATTGTCATTTTCAGCGTCAGAACGGTATTAGCAGGCGCATAGAAATAATGGATGTCGTAGACGCGGCCTTTTCCTGGGGACATCAGCACAGTGAAACTTTCATTCAGCCGTGCCAGCCAGTACCAGGTGCCGTTATCCATCGTTTCGGCGGGCATCGAGAGATAAAAAATGGCGGCGCCCATCGCGAGGAACAACAGGAATATCCAGTAACCGATCCAGTTGTTCACCTGCAGAAACATGCGCCAGCGATAGGCCGTCATCTGACCGCCCTGGGTAAGGTATTTTCCTGCAAAGCTCATAAATGTTGTCCAGCGTTTATCGCATCACCGGTGCGGTGATGGGCATAATCAGGGAAGAAAGGGTAAAGAAGGGGGGGGGGTAATCCGGGCTCAGGGAAAGGAGAGCCGCCGGTTCATTCCAGCAGAGTCAGTTCATACGCTGCCTGCTGGCAGCCTCTCACGCCACTTTCCCGCCATCATATTCAGCCAGAAAGGCCTGTATCATCTTCTGCAGTTCCCGGCTGTCACGGCTGCGTATCAGCGGTATGCCTGCCTGACGCATCACCTCGTCCAGCAAAATATCGCGCCGGCGGCGACTCTTTTTCAGATGGGACGCATCATCCAGCTCAACCGCAGCCACAATCTGAAACGTCCGGATATCCACTATCACCACATCGCAATGCCATTTGGCCACCAAATGAAATAGCTTCCACCACGTCCGGCTCCGGTTGCTGATGCGAGGGGTTATCCGGACGATATCCGCCACCCTGACCTGCGGGCAGAGATACCATCGCTGCATGTCCACCGCCCGGAACAACCCCTGCATAAAGTTCACTTCCCGGTCGGTCATGAGCTGGGTCTGCCGCTCCCAGAACACACCGCTGGCCATCAGTTGTTCAGTTTCTCCCGGCCTGACCCCGGCCTCCGTTAACGTCCGGATAAGTGCCGTCTGAGGCCGCTTCGGTACCAGAACGCGGAAAAGCAACATTATCAGCAACAGTGCCACTACGATAAACAATACAAGACTGATGTTCACAGGACGTCCCCCGTCTTTGTTTTGCCCGTTTCGGAGGGCTGTACGTCAATCGGGGAGAAATAGGCAGACCGGCTTAACCGGAAGCGGCTGGAGAATAGCCAGCCTTTCAGGACGGCAATCAATTCAGGGGCGTCAGATGCACAAATGGAAATGCTTTCGTCGGTGACATCGACAATGTCAAAGCGGGAATCGAGAAGCAGGCGGATAATGTCATCACGCGAGTGAATATACCCGCTACCAACCTGGCTTTTTATTGCATTTTTGATGATAAGTGTCGCCTCTTCGATTTCGCGCTGGGTCGTGACGTGTTCTTCTTTCATATCTATTCCCGACAGGAGTTTAACGGCGTGGCCGGTTTTCCCTTTCTGGTGCGCATTCACGCAGTGGTGACGCCTGCAGGACTGAACAGGCGGACTGACGCAATCAGGAAAGGGGCTTCTCAGATGACAGACAGCACTGATGCACCCAGTCTGGAACAGGCCCGGTGAGAAATCAGTGCGTCGGGGAGAACGGCTGTGACGGGCGCCACAGCCGCCGGGTATTACATGATGCCGGCGATGGATTTCGCCAGCTGAGCTTCCAGAACCGGTTTTGCCTCTTCAAACTTGAGGTTCACCTGGTTGGCATTAGACACCACGCGGGTCTGATATTTTGCGCGGTTACCCTGCTCGGTGCTGGTTTGCAGCTTCACGCCAGAGGTTCCCTGTTTGAGCGCTGCAACATTATCGGTGGTCACAGCGGCTTTGCTGCGCTCTGAAATCTGCAGATCGGTCACCATCGTGTAGTTGACGTCTTCGACCATTGCATCTGCAGCCATCCCCAGCAGGCCTGATGCCAAGCCTACTCCCAACGTAGTGCCGGCAGAAGTTGAATTATATGCGGTAATGCCGGCGCCGAGTGCCGCGCCGGTAATAGCACCTTCATAACCGCTACCAAGGAAACTTTGTGATTGGCGTAAATCCATCTTTTCAGCTTTCAGGACATTTGCCTGAATCCAGTAATAGGCGGTATCAGGCGAGGAGCTTACGCTATAACCTTTAGTCGCGAGTTCTTTCGTAATTTGCGTTTGAAGCCCAGACATATCTTTATCAGATGTATTTTTAATCTGAAGATATACTGTTTTCTCTGACGATGGTTCTAACCATATCGTCTGACTCATCTGAGTCTTTACATCGAGATTCCGTTTTTTAACTGCCGTAGACATAGCCCCACAACCACTAAGAAAAAATATAGATGATAATAACCCTGTTACCATAAGTGCTTTGAATTTCATTTTTGATATCCTTGATATACCAATATCACCAAGCGGCTAATAAATTGCATTAACCAGTTTATGATTGGTTTTTTTGAGTTAAAGAATGATGTGTTTAATTGAATAGCTTAGGATGGAGTATAACTACAAAAAAGGGGGGCATTAGCCCCCGAACATATTAATAACCACGGTCAGAATCAAATGAACTACTTACTCCAGCAATACCACTTGATGTTGTTCCCCAACTGTTGCCGTCGATATCGATTCCTGAATTAATACCGTTCATAGGAAGGCCAGATGTTGGATTGACCGATATACTAGAATGGAGGTTATCAGAACCCCAAGTATTGCCTCCAACATCTATACTTCCCAAACCATTAATCATAGGCAAACCAGATGATGGGTTAATGAGAACTTCCTGAGTTGAATTGTTCACTCCAGTGGCCAAGCTGAAATCACTAACATTGAAAATTGGTATATCAATATTACCCACCTTAGATTTAAATACTTGAACTTCTGCGCTTGATAATTTCCTGGCGATGCCAGCATTAACTAAATACAACGTTCCGGATTCGTCGTCTTGATAAATACTCGCACCCTGAGCTTTCGAATTTTTATCAAACGACATAATAAAAGCCGAAAGAACAATAACAAATGGAAGTGAAATATAAAGCGCGATACTGTTATGCCAGAAAAATATGACATTTAACATTTGAATCAAAAAGCACAGAAGCCATCTAGCGTAGAAGAATTTAACAAGTTTCGACTCAGCGCCTTTACTCTTCAAAAGCTGGAAGAACAGAGGTAAAGCAGCAATACACCCAAGGGCGTAAATGCCTAAAAGAGCAACCCAATCGTTTGTTTTTAGATCTGGGTAGCCGGGCATCACGTCATGTATCACAGGAACCAAAAGATATATCGTTACCAATGATAGGTATGCCATCCGAGGTGCATTAATTTTCATGATTAGCCTCTGTTAACCGTGTTTCTTCCTCAGTTCTTCAAGTTGTTTCTGAAGCTGCCTCTCATTTTCTCGGTCAACCAGCGGTGTTTGTTGATCAATCAACGCCTCTGTATGACCTTCCGCGAAACGACCTTTTGCAGCATCATTCTCACCTTTCATCATATCACTGGATGCTTGAACAGTAGATGATTTTTTGGTGATTTCCCCAGCAGAATTGTTGATATTCTGCTCATTATTAGATCTTTGTTCTGCTACTCGCCTCTGAATATCATTATCTGCCCCAAAACCTCCTTCATGTTTTTGGTTGAGTACTTCCTGATTACGCTCATAGTCATTCCTCATGTCCTGACCTCGAGATGAATTTCGTGGTGTTATTTCATTCTCTTGCCCAGCAACGATATGTCTATGACTACTATCAGTAGTTCTATTTACACCACCTCCGGAATATGAAATAGGGCCATCGTTAGAATAACCGTTATAAGACTGTGAAGGTGCCGCCCCACTACTTCCCGGATTAAAAGTATTATGCGAATCACCACTTTGTAGGTCACTACGTCCTTGTTTATAGTCCCCCATAATTTCGGGCTTAAGCCTTTCATCAACGAATTCTACAGCGGCCTCTCGAGCTGAAGGGGCATTAGTAAGTATGCCCTGTGCTTTATCACCATATTTATTAGCGGCCCAATTGACAAACTCCTGAGTGTAATTGGTATCAAGACTTGCACTTTGGTTTTGAGCCAGCGTAGCCATTCTGCTGTACTCACTACTCTGTGTTGAACTTGTCGTATATTGATGATACTGACTTTTGGCATCACTAAGTGTTGCAGCAAATTGCTGAACATTGCTTGTCGCTGCATTATCAGTATGGTTTGCGCCATCGCTAATACGACTACTGCTGACCATGTCCATGCCCTGGCGGAAATCATTTACAGCCTGACTGTTATTATCATGACGGAAGTCTGTCCCGTTTCCGTGACTTTCCTGAACACCTCGTGAACTCCCCGTCGAATGACGAAGATCTGCTCCTGCTTGCCCTTCAATACCAATTTTTGCTACACCCAGGTTGAGGCCACCGCCGACCGATGTTTTTACTCCAGCGGAGAGGCTACCCTGGTTACTGATATCCATCAGTTTATTGTAGGCTTCCTGAGTAGATATATTATTGGCTTTAGCATAACTCTCAGCTGCAGACATCATCATGCTCGCGCCCCGTGTAGCATTAGAGGCCTGACTGTTTTCGCTACCACTCATCAGGCTATCACTACTGCCAGTCTGATGTGACAACTGGCTGAGTTGAGTCCACCCGCTGCTGACGCTATGGTTATATCCATCCAACGCTGTTTGAGCCTGTATCTGTGATTGACGTGCAGATTCCTGAAAACCACTGCTGGCCAGCTGGCTTAATTTCATGTTCACCGGCAGATTGGACATCGCCCCAGAACCATCGATTACGGTCTGGCCGCTCGAGGTCATTGTCTGAGTCGAACCATTATCAGCCTGCCATGTTTGCTGCCCCAAACGCTGCGACAGGTTGGTATCAAACTTATTCTGCCCAACATTGTCCATAGACATATTGTTGAATGACCAGTTTCCGTCAGCAGTTGTGCCGGCAACGCCTGCCGAACCAAATGCCATTGAGCCAAGAACGCTTCCGGCAACCTGCGAGCCGATCGCCGCAGCACCCTTTGTCAGATAGAAAGACAATACCGGTATCGAGAGAGACAGATAGCCGGCAAGATTGGCCACATCTGAATGCTGCAGTGCAACCTGGTCACTGTTCGCCAGCACAAGAGCCGTACCTCCTGTTTTCGTCTGTAGCCAGAACGTCGACGCGAAATTAAGGATCGCAAACATGACCGGCCACATCTGGAAGTACAGAAAACCGCAGACATACAGCTTCAGTGTGGTAAGACCGAATAGACTGTGGTTACTGGCCGCAAGAGCAATCACCAACGGAAACACGCAAACCAGAATCAGCATCAGCAACGACTGAGCGAACGGCAGCATGCGAGTAGCCAGTGTATTACCGGCCGCCCACGCCAGGCGTTGTTTAGTCGATGCGCTTTCAGACGCTAGGTTCACTAGGTTCGCCGTATCAGATGAGCGCGCTGCAAATCCTTTAATCCCCTGCCGAATAGCTGAATTGGTAATGTTATTTTTCATGATCTGCGCGGCACTCATGCCACCGGCATAAAAATACCCGTAGCTTTCGCCCATCGCATTAGCCAGCAAAGAAGTGGCATTAACCTTATTGCCGAATATTTTAGAGGCCAGCCAGGTTGCTGTAGCGCCGCCTGCCTGAGAATCGGTGTTGGCCAGTGTTCTGATCTCCGTTGCCGCTTGCTGGCAGGTAATAAACTGTCGAACACCACCGGTAGTTTTGTATATCCCCCTAAGTGGACTGGGATTGTCGGTAATTAGCGCCAACGGGTCTGTAGTATTGAGCAGCTCATTGAATGTGTATTTGTGGTTCAGCAGGACATCGCCTATCACGCAGTTCTCGACGTAGTCTGGTAACATCTGTGCGAGTTCAGGGTTTTGTGTTCTGAAATCACTGGTCTCGGCTACGATCTGTGAACCAAACAGCATGCCGCTTTTGGTATAGGTGATTGAATCCGGGCGGGCCATAGCAAAATCGTACACCGACGCTATGTTATAGCCGATAGAGGTTGTCAGACTGGCAATAGCCGCCAACCCTACAGGAACATTGTCGACCACATTAACCGAAGCTCGGTCCGTTATATCGATAATCTGGACACTTCGTTTCGGAACCAACAAAACAGATGTGATGATGAAAAAGATGGCAAGCCAATGCACAAAAGCCATCGGATTTCTTGCTTTTATAAATGTGTAAAGCACGCCTAGCACGGAGAAAATACCGGCCATGCGTAAAAGCGTTCCCCATGTGCTTGTGCCAAGAATGGTCACCACAGCATTAAATGCCTGCCGCCACATGTCACCGCCATAAATGGTATATACCTCAAGCATCAGCGATCTCCCCAGTGATAGTTGTTCTGGTACGAACCTGAAATGATGGTGCTGACCTGCTGCTGCAGGTACTGCATGTTACGGTCAATACCATCGAGCGCATTCTGGTCTGCAGCGGACTGCAACTTCATATCGGCGAGTAGCCCCTGAGCATGCATCACGTTATTCCTCAGCTCATTAGCGGCTTCCTGGGGGAAGTTTTTCCCGGAGATTGACAGGCTAGCCTGCTTCACCAGTTCCTGGAGATACTGAATCATCAGATCCTGGGCGATAAAATCAGCTACCTGAATCAGATATGTTGCACTCATCCCCATGCTTTGCGCATTGGTCAGATATTTCAGTACAGGTACTGAAGTTGTGTTAACGAATCCTTTTTCCTGATCGGTCAGCGCAGTGTCATCAGTCAGCTTGTTCTGCATTGATATCATCAGGTTTTTAACGAGTGTCACCAGAGCATTATTTTCAGAAATACTGACATCTGTAACTGTGGGACCAAGGCATAAATCTGCTTCATCGCACCCATAGACTTTTGCGCTGCCGCCTCGCATCAGTACTTTGACCAGGTCACGGTTATCAACCAGAGGTGTCAGAATTGTGACGTTGCCATCTCTGTTAAAAATGATGGAACCCACCGCGCTCATCACTAATTCCTTCAACTGCCGATTTCCGTCAAAAAGATGATTTCGGCTGAGCGCATCCCAGATCAGGTTTTTGTTCTTCAGCACCTGGTCCTTTTGCTTGTCGTTTGCCCTGTCAGTCACGCTGTTGCTTTGCCCGCCGACGGTACAGCCCTGACGAGATGCAGCCCAGTCAGAAAACAGGTTGGATTCTCCAGCAATGTCCTGGCAGATTTTTTGTTGGGATACCTGGGTCACTGGCCATAAACCACCGATGATGCCCTGAGCCGCCTGACACGAACTCATATTGGCGGAGTTAACGTCGCTGGCCAGTTTCTGCAGGAAGTCCTTCGCCTGTTTCAACTCTGGTACCATCGTCTGCAGAGCAAGGTCGAAAGCGTAGCCAGCTGCGTTACTCATGATCTGCTTAACAAACCGCTGAATCTCTTCGCCGCTGATCATAGAAAATGCCCCCAGATACGCGTCAATGCCCCCGCAACCGGCATTCAGGGAAGGTACCTGCATCGAGATAAGTTGGACATTTTTGACCGGGTTTCGCAGATAGACAGATCCACCGGTGAAGTATCCCGCGGCCTGACCTTGCCAGGCCTGAGCCTGAGTGACGTTCCCGCTATAACCGAGGCTGCCAAAAAAACCATTAAGGTCGCTGTTTACGTCTGCATGGGATGGCAACACCATCAGACCACAGAAAAATAAAACTCCTGCTGTGACCAGTGTCTTAAACATGGGGAGCGCCCTCTTTTACAGAATCAGATAGTGTCTTTCGGCGGTACAGATACCGTGCCAACTCAATCCATGCCCCTATCAGGAGATTCAGGATAAATAAGACGGACAACCCCCCTTCAATGGCTTTCAGGAAAAATTGCGGATAATGAATGAGTATTGAGAGTACAAACTGTTCACTGCGTATAAGGGGCTCTGAACTCATCATGGCGCTCAACATGTTGTCGGCCCACCACACATAAATCCATTCAACAACGCAAAAAAATAAAAGTCCGTACAACAACTTAAGTGAGAGCAAATCAACCCATTTTTTGGTTTCACTGCCCTCTTCACAACCTTTCACAGCCTTAAAAAAGCTTCTTTGTATATAGGCCAGACAGCCGCGCTCGGAATGCGATAATGCATACGTTTTTGTAGTCATTTTGTAGTCCGGTAGTATTACTGAGGAGTGATCTGCGTATTGGCAGGGAGCGGCGGTAAATCTCGAGGGTCGACCTGGTCCAGGTCAGCCTGAATCAAAGCCGCATAACGACTTTCAAGGGCGGGGATTTCCATCACTCCCTGAATTGCCACGGGTTTAACAGACACCTCAGAGTCATTTAAGATGGCTTAAAGAG
>OGZY01000418.1_pt1 | contig 27060 bp, 69 predicted proteins | sample 1576911 | NCBI WGS metagenome assembly OGZY01 (sample SAMEA3541488, study PRJEB24748) | human gut metagenome | biome: human gut; feature: human-associated habitat; material: faeces | place: China | collected 2012 | reverse complement strand
TGCAAACTTCGCACACACTTTCGCAGGCGATGTCCATGATGGTATCGGTATCATCGTCCATGCCAAGCCTCTCCAGTTTCTCTCTGTTGGTTCCCATACAGATCTCTCCTCTCAACGATAGAAGTGGTTTGCCTGAATGGCTTTCTTTACTGCTTCCCGCTGGGCCTCAGAGAGTTTTACAGCTCCGTTGTCATATACATTCGGGCATCTGAGATCGGCCAACATCGCTTTCTTTCCATCTTCAGACAGTCGGTACAGGTTTGCGTGATGCGAGGTCGTTCTGAGCCCGTTCGGGCTGTATGTCAGATATGGCAGCGCGTTTTCTCCGGAAGGCTGGACAATCTGAAACACTTTTCTGCCTTTCGGGTCCTTCGGGTCTTCCATGAAGCCTCCTGCGAAGTAGATGTTACCAGACACGACAGACACGGCTGCGATCCTCCTTTCGTACCCTTACCTTGTGGATCACCGGATATATACCTTCATTCTCGATATATGCCTTCTTATCAATCTTGGCCGCCGCCAGAGTTGAGTAGGTTCCGAGAACTTCAGGACCAAGCCCGGTTCCGTAGTCGTATTCGAGGCGGTATTCATCCTCGGTTTTGCGCTGATATGCCATCATCATCCCTCCTTCAGCAGGGTAATCTTGCGGCCGCAGTACGACTCATCAAACCACAGGCGTTCCACGCCCGAGTAGCTTCCGGTTGTGACATTCTTGATGACAATGTACTGGCATCCGCAGTTATCGAATGGGGCAAAGCCGATGAACTCGTATTCTTGCTCCGGGAAGCCTTTCGGCTTTGCGATAAAGCGGTCGCCGGTCTTCAGGACTGGCGCATAATTTTCTTCCGTGATTGTGATTTTTTCTCGTTCCATTTAGCTTCTCCCTTTCAACGCTTCTTGGATGATGATGTCCATGTTCTTTTCGACCAGGAACCACATATCCTCCAGCCTTCCTTCAAGCATATCCTTCAGGTTCTCCTTGACCGTTTCCGGATTCACAACTCTCGTGTGATGAGCGGCCAGGATCACATCATCAAATGTCAGGCCGTCAAGGATGCAGTCACTTGAAAGAAGATCGTCTCCGAGCCTCCAATTACGTTCCATACGGCTCCTCCTTCAAAAATCGTCTGATCTCTATATCGGACAGCCCGATTGTGCCAGCAAGCAATTCTCGTAGGCACACATACCTTCCATTTCTGTCCTCAATCTTCTCTGCGTATTGCAAAATGTTGTCAATCAGCCGTTTAGCCTCTCCACCAATACTGAAGTTTTCCTGGATATAGGCCAGTGTTTCACCACGGTTCATTTTCCGATACCTCCTTTCAGCTTTACCAATCGGTAAATCGAGGGTAAAGTTATCTTGACTTTACGATACAATACCTACCTCCTAAGTCAATAGGTGTTTCTGTATTACTGAGAAATTTTGCCGGAGTCCTCGTATCCGTTTATTTTCGCTTCTTCTCTCAGGCCATCCAAGACGCGATATATTGCCTCGTGCCAGAGGTCGTTCTCCGGGATATTGCAATCAGAGCAGCTCATAAAAGATGCTACGAAGCTGGACTTCAAATTCTTGGCTTCCGCGTATGAAATCCCAAATTTTCTCTCGAAGTCATTGAGATCCTCTATCTCGCCGTCTGGAGCCAAATCCGGATCTTCTCCGATGAACGGTTCGCTGTATCCGAAGATGAAGTAATCAAGCTGCCGCAGGGCATCTTCCTCAAGGAACTCTCTTTCCACGAAGTCATAAGCTGCGTCGATTTCGTCTCGTGTCATCGCATAATCCACCCCGTTATGCGTAAAACGGACAACCTCTTTGGCTGTTTCAAGCGAAAACATTTCAGTTTCCCTCCCCTTTTTTGGTCTCAAGCAATCTCTCAAACATCAGATTGTTCAGATCGAGAAAGCAAAGGTCGGCAGGATCATACTCGCGCACAGCCGTTCCGTTTACAAGCAGCGTTGCGGCAATGCTATATCCCATGACATTTCTAACTTCATGGATGTGAATATCAACGTCGCCTCGGCAGAACAATCGAAGATCCTTGAGTGTCCGCTCTTTTGTTCTCTCGGCCAAGGCCAACAGATCCGGAAGCTCATATTTCGAGCACAGATATGTCGTCCCCTTGCTCTCCGCCATTACCACTCACCTCTGATGTCAAATCCGCAGATGGCAACACAAGTGCTCAAGTCTGCGGTTCGGATCTCGTAGCCCGTCCATTTCTTTCCGCATCTGCGGTGCTTGGCACGTTGGGCGACGGCGTACACGGAAACTCCAAGGAAATCCATCTTGGCAATTTTCTCCGGCTTTTCATACTCGTTATCATACAGCCAGTTGTCATCGTACCCCTCAAAACCGGCCGCAGCCGCTTCCCTCATCAGCCAGTCCTTCCACTCTTCGTATGTCGCAAGGTCGAACCGTTTACGGATGTCTTCGGCCAGAGCTATGATTGCATCCCCACTGAACGCCCCCGCCTTCTCTGCGACGGCATCCATGTAGCCATCAACTTTGATGGTCTCCTCCCGGAACAACACAGATCCGCTGCGGTTTACCGCGTGGATGACAATTCCTTCCCGGAGCGAGCAGTCGGCTTCATAACCACCCTGCCACTTGCTTGCAGTCAGCCAGCGGACATACCGCTCATCGCACTTCTGCCGGATATACACTCCACCTGTCTCCTCGCACTGGTACAGATCTTCTGCGTTCTGAGATGCAAAGTATCTGACGGTTCTGGTATTGCTCTGATTTACCATTCAAATCCCTCCTCTTTTCGGATGTCAGCCGCAGCTTTTTCAAGAGCCTCTTTCAGCGCGGGATTTTTCTCAAGATCCTCCCGAGTCAATCCGAGAGAGTCCAGAGCATCGGATGTATCGACCGTATACCCATATTCGTGGTTCAAGAGCTCTGTTCGGAACATATCGTAGAGGTAGGTTCCTCCTTTTTCGCCCTCTGCCATAGCCTCAATCCGCTCGCGGGAGTGGCGCTTGCACATCTCTGCAAATGCAGGGTAGTCAGCCTTCAGGACGAAGCCGCCGGCGCCGATGGGGACAATCTGCTTTGCCCGCTTCTTCGGGTCCTTGCTGAGCTTCAGCTCCTTGATTTTCTGTTCGATCTGCTCATTGCCGAAGGCAAAATGGATAGGAAAAGCGTTGAACTCCTCCTGCTGTTTCTGACGAAGCTGTTCGTATGTGTTCATTTCTTGCTCCTTTCACTGATGAAGTCAGTTTTTCTTTTGCACCAATCCTCAGCCTTTTCAAGGTTAGTGAACTCCTCAAGTACCCTTCCATCCGGCGACATCACCGAATACCACGGAGTCAGCAAAGGCGAATAATAGATTTTCATATTGTTTATCTGTCGTATTAGCCTCCGGTGCATGGACGGTTTCATCTAAAACTCCTTTAATACCAGATCAAATTTACTCCTCCGAGCTCCTGGACCCGATTTACGATCCTTTCGACCAACTCCGACTCTCCTCCGCCATTCCACCTACGGATCATGGCGGCCAACTCCATGTCATCGTTCGGAACGACGAAATCGGCGCAGAAGTTGTAGAGTTTCTGTCTGCCGTATTCCTCAAGCGGGCTTCCTTCTCCGGAGGCAACTCTTTCTCGTTGCTCTCCGTATAAGTTCACAGATCCAAGAAAGGCTTTCCCGTATCTGAGTTTTACTGCCTCAATGATCTCTCTGTTCATATCGTTATTCGTTTCGTCGCCCTCTCTGAGACCGAGGACGCCGCCGCTCGCTGCGATGTAGACATTCTGTTTCTTCTTCACCAGAGCAAGCTTTATGCTACCTTCGATTACATCCCTCCATCTCAGCCCACGAAGATCCAGCCTCCCGAAATTTGCAAACCCGTAATCGAGGTGCCCATTCAAATCGGTGTTCTCAAACACCCAAAAGTGGTCTCGGTAGATGTACTTTTCATCGCAGAAACGGAGATCTGACGCCTGACCCCTCGAATACTGGAACGGCTGTTTGTCTACCTCCGTGTTATGGGCTGCATCTTCTTTCGTGTAGAACAGGACCGTATTCTTATCCCTGTCCTCTCCGTGGTAGTCCGGCCTGAAGCATACTACCGAAAGCTTCCTTGCGAGTTCATCCAAGAAGCCCTGTTGCTCTTTATACCGGAAATCGGTAATCGCCTCGGCAAATCGTTTCTTCATCCGTTATCCCTCCCTACAAATATTCCGGAGTAAATCTTTCCTCCGACTTCATAATGGTAAAACTCGTGCCCCTTTTGGATGGAGCTTCTTCCGGCCTTCGACTCCCGAAGAACGAGCTGGTGGCCTCCGACCCACACGAAGAACTTTCCATCGGGGACAAGCTTTTTCATGAAGTCCGTCACCGGCTCCACCAGAGTCTTTCTTCCATCAAAGCAAGAAACCGCAAAATCGCCGCCGGAAATACGGTCAAACAAGCTGATCTGTTCGTCTGCCGCATATACATTTGCCATTTCTACACCTCCTCACAAGCCATCGGCTTCCAGTCTTCCGACTCCTCAACCTCGCCGGCCACGCAACCCCCTGCAATCATCTTCATGATCTTCCGCTTGGCCTCGGCCGAAAGCTCCTCGTCAAAGTCTACCTTGATGCCGTTCATTCGGACATCAATTTCGAGTCGCCACCACCCTTTGTTCATGCTTCCTCCTCAAATGCAACATCCCGCGTGTATACTGGATCTTCATGCTCCTCATCAAAAACAATCGTTCTGAGGCCATACTTCTTTTCGTAGTCCACGCTGCAAAGAATTTGTTCCTTGTCACCGGGCCCCACAAGGGAAACATCAAGGGATTTCCAGTCAATCCCTTCCCCGGAGGATACTTTGATGTACGCTCCATTTGGTAGCTGAAAGGCTTTTGCCTTGTCCACCTGCATCATCTCTGTCCCGCCTTTCCAATCTTTTGCCGCCGGATCGGCTCAAAGCACTCTTGAGTCAGCACATTCGGTCGCCTACCGGTATCTTCAAAGAGCCAACAACACGGGAACGGGTTGTATCCGTGCCCGTGTTGGCCGACCATTCTCCGGTAGAAGTACCGACACTTCGGACATTTCATAGGTTGTACCCCGCAAACGGATCAAGCCATCCAGCGCGATAGGTTTCAATGTATCCAGCAAGCTGCCAGTCGGACAATTCGCTAAGTTTTTCGAGCCAGGTCTCCGCCCTAATCTGGCAGAGACCGCACATGGAGCTTGCAATAATCACTCGGTCGAGATCCACCCGAAACGCTTTATAGCCTTTTCTATCAGAGCATCTCTCTACCCGTTTGATGAGTTCTGCAATCACCAGTCATCTCCCTCCTCCCAATGTTCCGGTGGAACGAGCTCCTGTCCAAACAAGTTGTACCACTGCCCGCATCGCGGACACTGGCAGGCCCCAAGATGCTGATCCCAGAGTTCCATCTCCTCGCCGCAAGAGCAGGTTCCGTGGGCGTTCTCTCTGGCCTGCCATTTTTGCTTGACGACCTTGTTAAACCGCTCGAACTTTTCGGGGTGGGCCAAGCAGAACATCAGATTTTCGTGGGCTGCCGGGTTCTCCTCCGCACTCTGGAGGAGCCGACCTTCTCTGTCGCACGGGAACCCAAAGCCGTTATTTCGTCCGTCATCGAAAACCAGCTCATATTCTGTCACCGTTCTGTACTCTGCGGGCGTGTAATTCTTCAGCATTGCTCGTCCTCCTTACAGGCATCGCTTCCGGTTTTCAACTCCATTTCCTCTGGATAGCACTCACATCCGCAGCTAAGGCATTTGAAGTGGCAATCAGTCATCTTGCTCCACTCCGTTTCCCCACACGCAGGGCAGGCCGCAAAGATTTTCATGTCTGCACCTCCTCAATACTCAAAGTGTCTGAGCGTTGCCTTTATAACTGTGACAGCTCCAGCTCTCCCGGCTTCCTTCATCCATCTCTTTCCGTCCCGAAGAGCTTTCGTCTCACTATCAAAGACATACCCGCTGCGGCAACAGCAGAAGGGATACGGCTTCCCCGTTGTCGGGTCCTCCGAATAGGCCGGGTCTCTGGCGTCGGGCGTGAACTCCCATTCAAACCCTCTCTTATCGGAGCCGGTATAGCCCCATCCGGTGCTTGCCATCCTGCCTTCAAACATCGCTTACTCCTCCAATTCTTCTTCCAGAAAGCTCGGCCGGCCGTCCATTCCTTGATCCAGGCAATCTCCGTTCCTTCGGCAACTATCGCAGTTGTATGTGCCGTTCTCGCAGTTGTCATCTGCATCTTCACATTCTTCGGAAATTTCTCCGGCCTCATATCCTGCGGCAACCATCTCCTTAATGTGCTGCCTATTTTCTTCTGACAGATCCTCGATTGAAGCAGGTATTCCTCCAAGCGCAACCTCGAAGCTGACGCTCCACCACCCATCCTTCGTCATATCAGCCGTCCTTTCCGACGAGCAGGTCGTACAGCTTCGCCTTCAGCTCCATGATGGTCATGTCACGGTCGTGGGTCTCGCCCTCCAGGCGGGCGACCTTCGCTTTAAGCTCGCAGATCTCGCCTCTTTCGGAAAGGACCAATCTATGCTCATTCTCGGCTCGCTGAAATTCCTTTTCCAACGACCGCTTAACCAAAGAGTGCTCGGCCATCTCTGCGTTCAGCTTCTCCGTTAGATCAGCGACGTGCCCCTCCAACTTCTCTTTTTCTTTTTCGAGACTTTCTACCCGGCCTTTCATGGAGCAGGCCCAGTCATTTTCGATGTTTGCCTCTGCATCTTGGAGGCAACCGTCAAGAGCGATTGCGATGTAGCTGTCATCTCCAAGCCCATCTACGATATTCAGGATCTGCTTGAGCGCCTTGCGCTCCTGTTCTTTTGTGCTCATATCGTTTTCTCCTTTTCAGATGGCCGGCGGCTTTCCGGAACTGTTGCTCCGGCTACCTTCCGGCTGATTATTTATTTACCGTAACTTAACTATAACTTACCGACTGGTAAAGTCAATATAAAATTCAGTATTTTGATAAAAATTTTTCGTGTTATCCTTTAATTAGTTTATTTCCATTGTGGGCCTCATAAATCGCTTTTGGCGGGTTTTCCGTTCATTGGTATAAGTGTATCTGAGATCCGTAAAAGGCCCGTGAGAACATTTTGTATATACCGTGCTTTCTAATTTGTGCAGAGTGTATAAAAAGAAAATAGCTCCCCCTGGCCGATCCAGGAGGAGCTATTTCAGTCAATTCTCATTCACTTGTGGTCTCGGAACAAGGTCGTCCCATACTTTTCGATGAAGGTAGCTGCATCTTCGGCAGACACAGGACAAATTCTGTCTTTTACGCCTTCCCAAGAAGAATATTCCGCAAAGAAATATCGGTTTTCTTTGTCGATATAAAGCTCAAGAGCCTTTCCGTCATTGTACTCATTCTCTCCATCTGCCCAGAAATCATTTGCAATGGCTTCCGACGCAGCGGTGTCGTAGATAACTCTATCGACCATACACCGAACCCTGCGGCCATATCCGTTGGCTCTCGCCCTCACCTTCTTCCCGGTGCTTCGGACCGTATATTCTACGTCGATACCTATGGCATCCAAAATTTCGAGGAACTCGTCCGCTCTCAGAGAGTTTCGCATGAACTTTCCGTTCAACTGTTGCGGAGTCTGCCCCACTTCTTTTGCTGCATCGGCCTGAGTAATGCCAAGGTCTTTGACCGCCGCAGTGAGGATTTCCTTTGCTGTCATCATTCCACCTCCATTCTGTGTATTTTCTTCATGATACACTGAAGCGTGGATAAAATCAATATTTTCGCAGAAATCACTCATGCGTTTATTTACCTCATTTCTTCTTTGAAATAAACGGGACTATTCCGTTATATAGGCCGGCCATCTTCAACTTTCTCAAGGCGCCCACTTGCTTTCGTGTCAGCTCCTGCGGAGCTGCAAAGAAATCATTCCATACCGCTACTGCGCCGGAGCGCATCAGAAGCCAATTCAGGAAGTCGAAGTAATACTCCCTCGGACACATTGCATTGATTTCATCTCGGGTTTTTCCAAGCTTCTCGCAGGCCAGCGCCATCGCCTTCTCTTGGTGGGACGGAACTGCATAGACGATTTTCCCAGACGGCTCGATTAGAACCTCCAGATAGTTCGTGTATTTTTTCTTGTGCTCTGCGATGTCAAACTCGCAGTAGATGTCGTATTCTTTACCCATATCATCCCGCCTTAATCAATCTATCAAGCAGGCTTTCGTACATTGCCTTATATGTATCCCTTTCCGCTGCAATCTTGGAGGCATTTGCAAGATCTTCGGCAAGTTTAGCTTCTACGGGAGCCTGAACCTCTCGGACAACCTCTTTCACCCGTTCAACCGGCACCTCGACGATTTTCTCTTTCGTTTCTCCAATGAACAGGTCAAGCGAGATCAACATCGCTATTTCAATGTTTGTCATCTCGCGATCCGTCACATGACCTGCATAGTTGCCGATTCTGGTGATAGAAACAGTAGTGATCTGTTCGCACAATGCGATGCTCGGTCTGGGGGCGCTTCTGATCGGAACATGGGTCGGCAGGGGTGCCTTTTCTTGTGTTGTCAGGTATACCACCTCTACGGTTTCGCTGTGAGCATTGTTCTTATCATTCGATACGATAATTGCCGGTCTCCCGGCCATCTGCTCGCTTCCGAATACTGGCCCATTTTGCGAAATATAGAAAATGTCTCCCCGCTCTATCTTGGACACACTCAACTCTGCTCATCTCCTCTCTTTTCCAATTCATCGCAGATGGCTAAATAGCGTTCCCTTGCCCTCTCCCAAGATTTATAGTCGCACAGCTTGGCTTTTCTCATTCCGGCCCCCCACCCTTCTCCAGAGCGCATGGTTTCTGCTTCGTACTTCTCCTTCGCAGCAATCTTCATCCTTTTTAATGTTTCTGTCTTGTACCGGCTATAATCAGCCATTTACACCGCCATCTTTCTTTGGGATTGTGATAAATCGGCAATTTTCCGATGCGTTTGCTGCCACAAACCTCAGAGCGATCAGGGCCAGAAGGGCGTCATCCATGAAGTCCCGAGCGTCTTGTTTCCCCATCCCTTCAAAATTCACTTTTTCGAGGTGGGCCGCTATTAACGGAAACGCTTCTTCCAGATTTTCCGCCGCCTCCATCCAACGCTCCGGCGGCAGAGACTGACCGATCTGCACATTTACGATGTTTTCCATCCTGACACCATCTCCTCAATCGTTTGTCCGGCCGGGAGCCCACGCTTTTTTCGATTGTTCTGCCAGCCTTTATAGATCTTCATGTCCCTCTCGTCGATGCTGTACCCGCATCCTCCAGTTCTCCGGTCATAGATGAGTAGCGGCCTGGGGTAGTCCTTCTTTCTGGCCCGGAGCACTTCGTATTCGCCTTTCGGCTCCTCCAGAGTCCATCCACTTCGGACAAGGTACTCTTTCAGATCCTCCAGCATCCCATGTTTAACGGTCACACGGTTCTTCATGATCTTACCTCTCCAAATATTGCTCCGCCTGCTTCCACAAGCCACGGTCCGAATAGTATCCATACAAGAACTCCCGCTGTGCTTTCGTCAGCGGTTTCGTGTCGCTGGATGTTACAAAGGCGACGCCCCTTCCAGGGTTGTGCAGAAGGGCCCATCCTTTTTTCTCTGTGAGAAAGTCTCCGCAGGCATATATTCCGCCTACATCGCTTACAGAAAATTCTTTTTCCCACCCTCTATTTTTGATGACCTCAAAAGCGAACCCATTGTGATCCGCAAATCTCACCGGATGGAAGGTCCCATTAGGTTCCAGCCACCCGTAGTTGTCAGTGTGTCCATCTCTTTCAATGGCATCCTGTTTCATATAGCTGTCCAGTATGGCAGATGTAAGCGGTTCTTCTTCCTCATCATCGCTCACTCCGGCCTCCGAAAGCAGATAGCCTCTGCCACTGTCGATCAGATAGCCTGTCAGGGAGTAATCCTTGTCTTCGATTTCTCTGAGCTCTTTCTCCAGCTTCTTGACCTTTCGGCTCCACCTGCCAATGTAGTCGCCGACGAGATCCTTGTCATCATCGACCATTGTGTAGGTCTCATCTGCGGTATTGCCTATGAACTTCGCTCTGCCTGACACGACCTTGAATGCCAACTCCGACAGTTCTTCCTTGCTTTTGTCGGTGCCGCACATACAGCTCAGAAGGAAGTCCTCGACTACACTCCAAGGCTTTCCCTCAAGCCAGAGCCACTCACAAGAAATTCTCGTGACAAACTCCCCGGTGATGGCGAACGATAGGCTTCTTTCCTCACACATTGTCTTCTATCCTCCTCGTGAACGCCCCGCAGGGTTCGTCGTCGCAGGTCGCAAATCTGTCTCTATGATGGCACCATCCGTCGCCGCTGGCATCCTCATCTCCAAAGGTTTCACAACCCCCGCAGCGGATACGCTCCGGGTACTTCAGTGCGTACAGAGCGAAGCGGATCGCCTCGTCCTGTTCATCGCTGAAGCTGGATAGGAAACCAAGACTGTCCATCTCGAAAATCTCCTCAATCACCGCTATCGCTTTCTTTCTATCCATCCTCATCGCTCTCCTTTATCGCATACCGGAGCTCTCCGAACTTAATTCTGGCCGCACACCATAATAGCTGCCACGAAGCGAACCATCCACGATGGTAAATCTTTCCTTGGAAGAATACAAACTCCTGCCTTGCGAGCTCGTCCAAGCTGAGGATCGGCCCGCCTTTTCGGTACTTCGCTTTTCCCATTTCAGTTCTTCCTTTCGGATCTGAGCCAAGCCAGAATATTGTCATAGCAAGGCTTCCCTCTGTCGCAAGTATTCCGGAGGAAGCAGCTCTCGCAGTTGCGGATGATGCCAAATATCCATTCAGCCATTTCTACGTCACTCATGCCGCAGATACGGTCATGCTCTGTGCTCTGCCTGAAATACTGGCAATCCCGAACAACTTCAGGATCTGGCGAGTCTTGCTTCGCACTGCACCAGTCATTCTTGAGGCGAGCACACTTTTTGCATTGAACATCTTTCATTGTCATTCCTCCTCGAAGTAGGCCCGGATATACTTTTCATACCCGAGTTCGTTCAGTTCCTGCCAGTTGAGAGCGTCCGTGAGGAGGCCGCCAATTTGAGCTTCTTCATACCCGTTGTTCTCGGCAAGCTCGATGAGAGCGTCAATGACGCTGATAATCTTCTTGTTGGCTTCCATCTTCGTCGTCCTCCTTCGGATGCCAGTGGTAGTGGCAATCAGGGTTCTCGCAACGCCCGTTCCAGAGCGTTTCACCGCAGAGCGGGCAAGGTTCCGCGTAGTACATACCGCCTCCGATATAGCTCATCAAAGCACCTCTGTATAGTCGTCGAAAGCCGGTTCTGTGTCTGCCATAATCGTGTCATCGGGTCCATTGACGCCGATCATCTTGTCCCCGCATCCGCCATTTCCTACGAGCTGGCTGATCCCCTGAAATGACGCCGATGCAGCACCGAAGATTTCATCAGGCGTAGCGTCGTCATCGACCTCGACGACAGTTGACACGACCACTTCGGGGCGGCCAAACACTCGAACTTTCTTCATCCTTCTGCCCCCTCCCAGTTCTTGCAGTTAGAGCCGACGTCCAGATTTGCCTGTGCGTCCTTCGCCTCGCCATATCGGCCGGTCTGAATGAACAAGGCAAATACAGTCGTACTCCGCGCGATGCAGGTATCCTTGTGGATGCAGGTCAAACAGCTCTTTTCCATATCAGTCGCTCACCTCCGCATAGTCGTAGTCGATGCAACCGTCGATGTCGTTGATCTCCGGTTTTCTCTCATGGACCAAAGCGAACCTACACTCCCCGTCGTGGTTGAACTGGCACGACAAGGACTCGCACTCCTGGCAGAGCTGTTTCAAGGCATAGAGCCGCTTCGTTTCAGACACATAATCCTCCGATCCACCATATAGCAGATAGGCAACGCCCCTGCTATGGCGCCGGTCAAACCACCGCCAGATCTCCTCACGGCCGGTCCCAGGCTCCCAGCCCATAAACCTCTCCTCGATGCACTCGGTCTCCGGGTTCATGGGGACATCGCTGAATTGGGCCCAGAGCTCCTCGAGTCTCGTATCCCTTGAGTCAAGTGTTTCGACCTCGCCGGCCGCCGCACTCGGCCGTTTGACGGAGCCATTGACAGCTCTCCAAATATGTAGGCAAAACTCACTGAGATTGACATATTCGCTGCGCTTCGGATGGAATTGTACGCACTCCTCCTCCGGAAGGAAGAACATATCCTTGATGGCAGCCATCTCGTCCCATGTGGGGCACCGCTTCTGGTTTTTGGGGGTTACGCTAATGTGCTCCCAAATTTCTCCCTTGTCAAAATCCACGCTCACAGCCACATAGAACGAGCGACCATTTACATAGACTTTGAATGTCCCGGCCGCTTCCGTTTGCGGCCAGAACGGATGTGGCGTTCTGTACTGGTCAAGCTCATGCAGATTTCTCACGGAAAATCCCCCTTATGCGAACACGATTTCATTGAACAGGGCGTACTGTATGATTTCATCAGCGCACCCGGCGTCAATTTCGCAGCAGTCTACCACGATAGCGCCGCCAGCCTCGCCCTGAACCGCCCCATACCGGTCTCCGCCGGACTCAACCCAGAGCTTGAAACCATTCAGGAACTTTTCCAGAGTCAGCTCCCATGTCTGGTCGGGGTCCTCAATGTCGTGGAGAATGAGGACGCCACCTCTGGCAATTTGTTCGTGGCCCCATTCGGCCACTCGCTTCTCCTCGACAACCTCAGCCTCACCGACCCAATAGTTGATACCGCCCTCCAAGGCGCCGACCATGATGTCGTCGATGTTCTGTGCCGTGATCGTCACCTTGAGCTCTGCGGTGACTTCGTATTTCTTATCCATCTTCTTCCTCCTTCTGATCCGCCCACAGGCTGATCCATGAATAGATTTCTTCACCGATGGCCGTATCGAACTCCGGGTGCTCATCCGGCGAATATGGGAGCTGCATCTGGGCAACCTCTCCGCTTTCTGGTTCGTAGACATCCACCTCGAAGTTATTTTCATTCAGGCGGATGGTCAGCTCCAAGGTTCTCTGCATCTTTCATTCACCTCCGACAAAAGTCAGGGCGTGGAGCTTCCGCACGGAAGCGTAAACGGCGCCGTGGGTGCGATGCTTCATCAGGCACCACTTCAGTGCCGATGCTTTCGGGTAATCTCCGGTGTGCAAGAACTCGGTGGCGACTACTTTCAGATCCTCGTCAAGCAGCTGGACCGCATAGGTCTGTTTTACCGTCTGCTTCGGGTCATCTTCGATGTAGTCTTCCAGTCTTGGAAGATGGTCGGTGGTGGTGCCATCTCTCTTGAGAAACTGTTTCATTGTTATTCCTCCTGGCATTTTCCGTTGTATTCGCTTTAGTGTCTACAACGGTAAACGGTTGGTATAAATAAAGCGGCCATCGGTTGCATTGGACCACTCTAATATGCGAACTCAATGTCATCCTCAATGGGCCACTCGTTGTCGGAACCGGGCCCGCTCGGAATATAGGTTTCTCCGTCCATGAAGAACTTTCCGTTTCGCACCTTGTCTCGGATGATTGCCCTTCCTGCCGCGTCTCCCTTTCGGATTTCCGAAATCTCCGCTTCGGTGAACATTGCGGTAACTCCAAGCCGCAGCCAAATAGCTTTCTCCATCTTCATTCCTCCTTGCACATCCAAACGAGCATCCTGCGCTGCTCATTCAGAGCGGCGATTTTGCTGCGCTCATACTCAATGTCTCGGATTTTTCCGGGGATAAAGGTGACAATATCATAGGCATCGTACTTGCTGGCAGCCTCCCTGAACTCAGCCACTGCCGCATCCAAGCGTTTCTGGTGATCTGCAATTTCGGTATCGAGAGCCCGGATCTGCCGCAAAATCTTTTCTTTCATGTGAACCTCCCACCTTCTCCTGATGTGGTATTGATGTTATCTACAATCTTATCTTACAACACCTAACCGTGTAGTCAATATAAAATTTCTGAGTAATCCATGTTTTCGATGATTTTTTGCAATCAGAAAACGGAGTCACCTATGCTTTTTGCCGGGTGCGGAATAGGTGTAGGTTTGGCGGCATCCGCTGTATTGGCTCCTATGTTGTGCTTATACGGCGTTTAAGATGTCCTCCTCAATATCTCTCTTGAGATCCTCCAGTTCCTTCTCCAACTCTCGCTCATCTTCAGGCGTTTGCACATCTTTGTCAATGACATCCACGGATATGCTGTGGTTCGTTGCATAAGTTTCTGTGACAGCTCCCCCTTCAACGATGATGACAACGCGCTCGCGTCCTCTTGCCACATCAGCCGATCTGACCCACCAGCGCATTGAGGCTCCCACAGGCTTTTTATCGCATTGGGCGACCGATCCGAGCTCAACTCCTGAATACAGGAAAATCGCACTCTTGTCCTCTACCCAAACGCTCTCCTCCAGTCCCTGATGGATGAAGTAGTTCTGGAGGCATCCAGCAAGGCCGCTCGGATCTCCGTCTTCTGCTATATCGTAAATGAAGCCAGCCCCACCTCCATAATAGTTGATGATGACAACGGGGGCGTCGGCAAACATTGAAACCTCAGCGTGATAGGCCCATTCTTTCTCGTCGGTTTCAGCGTCATAGTTACACCAGAAGTCGAATCTATACGGAAACTTAAATCTCGCTACGCTTTCTTTGGCCGCCCATAGCTTTTCCGCCATTTCTTCGTATGAAATCTGTTTCATATTTCTCCTCCCTATTTCACCAGATCTTCATGTAGTAGAAGCTCGTAAATTTGCTTCAGGGCATCATAGGACACCCTGTTCGTGCCAAATCCAGAAAAGAATTTGCGGACTTCCTTCATCATTTCCCCATATTCCGTGTCGCGGTTGAAAGCATCTTCGCTCTCATAGATGATGTACCCAGCATTTCTTTCTCCTTCATCGCAGGAAAAGTCCTCTCTGAGAAATCGCTGATTGCTCCAGCCATATCCGTTTACTCTTACATAGAAATACTTCCGAGCAATCTTGGTGATGAGGCCCGGAATGGGGTTCCCGTCCCACCCTCTCCGGTTGTTTCCGGTCGGGCGAAGAACTACATCTTGGCCCACTTCGATGCTGAAGCAATTATTCTTCATCCCGATCCTCCTTATCGAATTTCTTGTTCTTCAATGGTCCAACAGAAACTGCTGTATCCCTCTACAATGCCGGCAGACATTTCCTCAGCCGAACAGTAGTAGTCATCTCTGGTCACAGCTTCGTCATGAGCGAGGTTTTCGATACTGGCCTTGTAGAGTTTAGTCATTTTCTCCTGCGCCTTCCAGAGATCCGCAAATACGAACACATCCGCCCCGCACCGATTGTCGCTGTTTTCTGTGTAGAGCAAAACGAAAACACGGCCGCTCATTTCATCCTCATCATATTCTTTTCCGGCCTTGGCGCACTGATGAACCGGCCTTCCGAGGCCATGCGCGTCTCTCAATCGTCCGTTGAGGCTTGCGAAAATCTCCTCCCCGTTCGGTGTCACAACGGTTCTGCTTGGGTGTTCGAGCCAGTACAGGCACTCCTCGGCGTCACACACGGCCTTTCTTCCATCTCCAAGGGAAATCTTTACGACCGGAGCCCCACATTTTCTGCATCGTACAGTTCTCATCTTAATCGTGTCCTTTCAAAAATCCATTTACTTCCCAAAAACGAGGCCCCGCCTTGATGAGAACAGCATCTCCGCCACCGTTTTTGAGATCAGCGCCGCAGAATGGGCATACATCAGTTTTATCTCCGCAGACATTCCCGACCGTATTCACGACCCAGAACTCTGCTGGCTCCACTTCATTGAGCCAGATGTACTTATCGGCCGGCATCTGAGGGCAGGTGTGCTGAGCCTGCTGATATAGGGTGCTATACCCGGCTCGCACCTCAGCCAGCAGCTTATGCCGTTCAGGATCTCCGGCGCGAATAAGCGTCTTTTCGGGGAGCTGGAGCCATTTCCGGAACAAAGCCTGATCCTTGACCGCCTGTTCCTCGGCAGCCAAGCAGTCAAACAAGTTCATCTGCTCATCCATTTTTGTCGCCCTCCTTTTCGTTTGCCTGCTTCATGAGCTTCAGAAGCTCGCCGTATGCCTCCATATTCTCTGGTGTGGCATCCATATCCTCAAAAATGATAGTCGTCCTTCCTCCAGGTAGGTTGACGATGTGCTTGATGACAAAGCGGACATTGTTTACTCTTATCGCCTCGCCCGATTTTAGCTCAGACACTTCTTTCATCCAGCGAGAGCCTCCTCCGTCAAGGCTTTGGGGCAGTGGATCTTCGTCACCTCGCCCTGAGTCCATGCAGATCCGCACAGGCCATACACGCTGTCTACGCCATATCCGTCAGTTCCATCCGGCAATGCAGACCTGATGAACTTGATTGGGAGGCGCACATCTTTCTCGAGCTCGATTTCGAGGACGCTGCCACCGCCGTTCCACGGATCGAACAGGCCGGCCATTACGGTCTTCCCGAGAACGATGTAGCCGCAGTACGGGTTCTTTCTGGCATCATAATTCCTTCCGTTCCGATCCTGAAGCTTGATGAGTCGATTGAGCTCAATCAGATCCCGCAGTGTCATCTTAACAAGGAAAGTGAGCGTTTCCATAGACGAGCAGACATTGGCAACCTCTTGCCGCATCGACTCAAGAAATCCTTTGGGGCTCTCAACATCTCCATCTCTGAGTGCCTTCCAGAGCTGCGTCTTTGTGTATCCCTGCTGGCGGGCCAACCATACAATAGAAGCTTTATCATCGAGCCTGTCCTCGTACCGCCCATACCAGCACGGATAAACGCTGTTCAGGGTGTAATCGTAGTTCCCATCTCCCGTATCTACCATAATCGGAACATTGAAAGACTGGCCGAGATAATGGTCTTCCGGGAGGCTGAAATAAACGAGGTCCATCATCAGATCGGAGAACGCTTCCTTTTCTTCATCAGAGAACCCGCCGCAGTACGGCCAGCCCTCCTCTGTCAGCTTCTTTTCTACCGATCCATCCAGTTCATCTCGGAGCTGATTTTCATAATCGAAGTACCATTCATTCATCTTCTCCCAAAATGTAAGATACGGGTTTTCGCTCTGCAAAATTTCGATTGCAGAGCTGTCCTGCATCTCATCCCTGTAATCTGCGTAGATTTCGTAACAGAAACATCCGCCCTCATCACGAGTCACCTCCCACATCCCTTCCAAGGCAGCAACAATGGCGTCTCTCATTTTTTTGATGGCTTCGTCGGTCATGCCTCACTCCTCCTCATCATCTTCACAGACTTCCGAATATGCGGAGCTGGGATGCTGCCAGTCGCAGTACCAGAACAAGCGCTCGGCCAATTCAACGCTTCCGTTGCATACCTCTACGAAGTCGTTTCCTGTGTAGCAGCTCCCTACCACATCGTCGATGGTTTCATCATCAACGATGCAGGTGCCGCACGGAATCATGTTCAGGTACACATCCGGGATATAGATGATTTCATCCCCAATCTCGAACTGATCCGCTTTGAAAATAACGCAATCTTGGCCGGGGCCAAAGTCGAAGGCATCATCCATGAAGTAGCCAGCCTTCAGGTGATCCCAAAGTTCTTCTTTTGTCATGCCACATCACCTTTCAATTTCAGCCCGTACACGGGGACTCGGTTTTTTACAGCTCCAATCTCCCACCAGCTCCCGTCTCCGTAGCAGTCCTCGGCATACACCTTCCTTCGGTCGGTTGTAACAAGGGCGCCAATGCTTCTGCCAGACAAATCTCGGTAGCTGAAATTCTTCAGCGCCGCCAGAATGTCAACCCCGTCCGGAGCTTCTCCAATGGTGTAGTCCACTTCAACGCTCCCGAGTTTGTGCCGTTCATTCTCCCGCCAGCCATCTTCATCGAGGTATACATCCAGCAGGTAAACATCAAATACGGTTCTACTCATTTCGATTCTCCTTATCTCCACAGAGCCAGATCATACATTCCAGCAGATCTGGGAACTCCTCGACCCAGGCATCTCCGGTCGTGTTGTCGATGCCGATAAAAGCGGCTCCATCCTCCAGAACGAAGCGTCCACGCCGGCCACGGTGTTCCACGATCTCTGTTGCTTCCTCTTGGGTAACATACTTGAACCATCGGTAGTCCTCTGTAATTGCGCCGCACTCGGGGCAGCACCAGAAGGGAACTCCATTTTCGTCGAACTGGATATTTCGGCGAACAAACTCTCCGCAATGGTGGCATCTGATGGCATCAATCACCATCTTCTTCATCCTCCTCATCTTCGCCCGGAAGCCCCTGCTCCACATCCACGAGGGCATCGGCGAGCTCTTTCAGCATTTCGTCTATGTCTTCGGCATCGTCAATCAAGGTTCTGATGCTGCTCGGGACACCTTCAACTCGCCCCTGGGCCTCAATCCACATCTTTGCGTGTTCATCAGGATCAAAGCTTTCGTAATACTCATAGATCTCCTTCACGATGTCTCCACCGCCTACATAGAACGAGAAATCTTCTCCGGCAGGACTGTTCTTTGAGAACTCCCACCCACCTTCATCGTCACAGCTTACGCTCCAGCCAAGCTCGTCAGCCTTATCCTCTATCAAGTGTCTCAGCTTATCATTCATTCGCTCCACCGCCTTGCTCCTTGTAGAACTCGGCTGCCATGATGTCAGCAGTCTTTCTGTCTACGCCAACCCTCTCGAGTCTTCGGTAGGCTTGCTCCTTTTCTTTTTTGGTGCTCGCTTCGAGCAGATCCATAATCAGATCCATCAACATTCCGATATGCTCCTTTCGGTTTACCGATTGGTAAATGTAGCGTAACTTTACTTTACAACGCCTACCGCCTGGGTCAATAGGGCCGGCAAAAGTTTTCTGAAATATTCGGAACCGTTTATCTTACTATTCAAGCATAGTCAGAGGCGAACTTGGCAAGTTCATCTGGGGAGCCGATCTCTTGTCCAAACAGGTGGTTCCTCGGCACCAGCTCCCACTCCCCCGTCTTCTTCTGGTGTAGGTAGACCGGGAACTCCTTCACAGTCCCCATGATATTCTCCATACTTTTGGCGGAGAGATCAGCGAACACATCTTCAGGCACCCGAAAGCCTTCTGGCTCTCCATCTCCGAAGTAGCCGTTGCACTGCTGGCAGAACCGGTCTTTCCGATGGTTCCTGGCATGGCGCATAGCCTTCTCATAACTCGTCATAGCAAATCTCCAGCATATACGGCGTTTCGAGATCCCGTACCTCCTCAAACAGTTCCGGGTGGCGCATCTGAATATGGCCCCACAGGTCTTCTTCATCAGCGAACACAATCTCGCCGCAGGTATTACACTTCAAATCGGACACCTCCCTTGCCATCATTCCCACCGCCGAATCCACCGCTCCAGATCTGCTCGATCTGTCGGAGCGGGTTTGATCTGCACCAACACGACATCCTGCCAGTTCTTTTTCTCATCCAGTCGGTGCCATCCATTGAACACGAACAGCTTCCCCTCCTTCTCAAAAAACTTGTGAGTCACCAAGCTTATATCTGGGGTAATATCCACGAACCCTGCCTCTTTGATGACGTTGACGGCGTCTACATAGCCCCCACTTTTCAAAACAATCACAGTTGTCCCTCCTATACAATCGCTCCGCAGGCCATCAGCCGGCGGGTCTCATCGTCTGCAACGTGGTATCTTTGCCACCAATCCTCTACCCTGGCTCTCTCCTCATTGCAGATCCGGTCAAGCTCAGCCTTGTCGGCGGCATCCATCGCGTATACAACACCCTCGAACACGCCACCCAAATTACAGCTCCATCTGTCACAGGCGGCATTTGCCTTGCTCGTCAACAATTTTTCTACGGCATACATTTCTTCGTAGCTCCCGCAGTCGATGACAGCTCGAGAAAAGCCATACTTGAGCTGTTGCCATTTCAGGGCAAGGGAATACTTCTTGGCAATCAGGATCATCCGCTCATTGAACGTCAATTTCTGCTTCATAGTTTTCATCTCCGTTTTCCGTTGTGTACCCTGCGGCATATACTCCGGTAAACCAATAGCGCAGGAAGCCCGCAGGGGCCTCGTAGCGCCATTTGGTTTTCCGGTGGGTAAGTTGTCCAGATCTATCCGCAGGAACCATTCCCGGTCTTTTACTGGGATTTGGCGGCTGTTATGTGAAGTGGATGTCGTAGCCAATCCGCATAAGCTCCCTCAGCTCCGTCAGGGCCTGATAGCTGATCCGGTCGTCAATGAGGCGGAAGCTCTTGGAGAAGCCGAACTCCTCCTCGTCCTGTCTGGTTTCATAGATGTAACACTCGTCCCCATCTTGGTCCTTCTCGCAGTAACGGATGCGGCACTCAGGCTTTTCCATCTCATGTACAGCGTCGTCAATCAGATCCTCCAGATAGCATCCAATGGTCTCGAATGCGATCCCGCTCATCTTTGCGAAGGCGTTGCTGAGGCCGGCAGCCTCGATCTTTGCGAAGAAATCATCAGTCTTTTTCATGTTGCTCATGTCAAATAACCTCCTTGTAGAAAACGATATATTCTCGGTTCAGATCCCAGTCGATGAACGGCCCCTCGATGAAGCCTTTCACTGTGGCTGCAAATTTCTTGGCCTCGCTCTTGCTGGTGAAGTTCTTGCTGGCTAAACTATCCATACTATATCCTCCTTGTTGCCCGCCTCAGCAGGCCAGCTCGATGTTGAAGTGAATACCCATTTCGCGGATCTTCTGCTCTCCGTTGTGAGCGATACACTCAGCCACGAGGCCATCGGCTTCTGTGACATTCTTTGCGAAACCGACCAGAAGCCGGCGGCCAGAGGGGTAAACAGCGACTACTGCGTACATTTTCGCTCCTCCTTATCGTCCGTAAGAAATCACATCGAACAGCTTCCCGTTCTTAGTCTGGATATTGAACAGGCATCCATTCCCGCTGCGATAGAACCGGTTGTTCCAGGTGTTATTGCCGTTCTCTCTGACAAATTCGCAGGTGGCGATGATGCGATCAGCCTTTTCTTTCAGAGCTTTCATTGGATGTTCCTCCTGTGATGTGATGTTGTTTAACTACATACTTATCTTACAATGCCTACCGGCTAAGTCAATAGTTAAACGATGATTTTTCAAAAATATTTTCCAAATATCCTCTTTTTCGTTTATTTTGCATTTACCGATATGTGTTTCATGTGAAACTTATCGGTAAGCGCCGGACAGAGGAAACCAAAACGAGATGGCGCCTAAATCCGCTGGAATTGTGCCGAATGGGGTATGTATTGCTGTGATCCGTGGAAATCGCTGTATTCGGGTCAAATGCCGGCCTCAACACTTTCAGCAGCCAGTTTCTTCAGCTCAAGGAGCTCAATCAGGATAACGTCAATACGCCGATTCAGGGCGTCTATGTATGGCCGGACCTCGGCCTGTTTGGCTATTGGCTCACATTTCTGCGCTGGTTCAGTTGGGATCTCTGCGCTCAACTCAATTCGATAGGTCAGCACATCGTTCAGCAGCCAATTCTTGATGTCAGCGTTGCAGGCGGTCATCACAATCATATCTTTCGCAACTTCCGGCTTCACGAAGACCATCGGGATCTCACGGCGCCCATAGTCAGTCATCATCGGGAACGGAAGCTTCACCTCCTTGAACTTGTCGGGATTGACGGCCCGGTTCCTGCTCAGCCACCGGAGCGGGTACTTGATGCCACAGGCGTTCAGGATGTCGCTCGCGGAGAACATCGTCTCCGTTCCATTCAGCATCACCCTTACGCTGTGACTCTTGCTCTGGATCACCGCCGCTTTTTCGTCAAACGCCACCTTCTCAGCCATTTTTCTTCCCTCCTTTTCTGATCCTCTCGGCCGCATAAATGACATCGCAGATCTCCATGTTGCAGGCGAGCGCCTCTGCGTCTTTCTGCACCTTTTCAGCGAGGTCTTTCATCGCATAAAACATGAGCGCACCCTTATTCCGCTCCTCCGGCTCATCGCTGCCAATGTCAAGGAAGTGGAGATAGGTGCGCTCAAATGCTTCAGCCAAGGCCCCAAGTTTCGCTGCGTCCATTCTGAGGACATCTGGTGTAATCATTTCTGATACTCCTTTCAAATCAATATATGTATAGGGGTTTCCCTTGACTATATCGTAACTTACCTACCTCCTATGTCAAGATTGATCGTGGTACAAGTTGATACATATAACGGTAAACGAAACCCCCACACCTCATTCGGTGCAGGGGTCAGCAGCGCTTCATTCATTTATGCTTTCGATTGCCCCTCGTATCATTGCGGTTATTGTCCGGAGCTGACTTGGTGTTGCTGTCGAGCACAATCCCACAAGTGCTTCAATATCTTGGCTGCTGGCGGCCGGGATCTCGTCGGCAAGCAGGTAGTTCGGGGATACTGCAAGCTCTTTGCAAATGGTCACGAACACAGGCAGGCTCGGGATCTTCACCCCGCACTCGATCTGTCTCAAATAGGTGGCGTTGATGTGACAAGCCTCCGCCAGCTTCTCTCCTGTTATCCCTCGATCCTTTCTGGCTTTATTCACCCTTTTGCCAAGTGCCTTTTTATCCATTTCCATGCCTCCGATCCGTAAGCTATCAGCGTATATTCTGCGCTCTTTTAGCTTACAATCTCATTGACGCGCAAAATAGCCACTGTTAGAATACGGTTGTAAGCTAATAGACAACATTCTTTCGGAGGTTTCTAAAATGACATTCTTTTTATCAGCGGTCAGGTATTCTTGCATCGGAAAGGAGCGTGTCGGCCTTGGACATGAAGCATAGAGTCCTGGCGGGTGACGAGCGGTTCACCTGTGGCAGCAGCGAGATCCGAGCCACAATCAAAGATTTCTGGGCGTGGTCAATGTCCCGGCTTATGGGAGACGGGCCTCGTGGCGATCTGGCAGAGTTCATCGTCAATACTGCTCTCGGTATGGATACTACCATCCCAAAGAAGGGGTGGGGCGAGTGTGACATCGTCTACGAATACAACGGCCGCCCCGTTCGCATCGAAATCAAATGCTCGACATATCTCCAAGCCTGGGAACGCCCCACTCTGTCAAAGCCTGTATTCTCAATAGCAAAAACGGTCAACTGCGACATCGGCGAGTTCGAGGGCGGTTATAGATACATCGGCAGAGACGGGCTCCCTCCAGAGCGCCGTTCCGAGCTATATGTGTTCTGTCTCTTTGCGGAAACAGACCGGGCTATTGCCGATCCAATGAACCTCGATCAATGGGAGTTCTATGTGGTCCCGACTGCCCTCATCAACGAACGGCTGGATGACCAGCGAAAAATATCCCTTCAAGGCATTGAGAAGCTCGGCATAGCAAGGTGCAGCTACTCTGAAATAAAGGGCGCAGTCGACGCCATCTCCTCAACCCTTACATAACAAAAACGGCAGAAGTCGGGTTTCCCCGGCCTCTGCCGTTTCATCATTTCCAGAGCTTATCCCTAAGTGCATCAAGTTCGTTTCTCAGGTCGGCAACCATCCTTTGGAACTCATCATCGTCTATTTCCCCTGTTCTTTTCAGCGACCTGATGACCGACATCTCCTCCGGGATGGAGCGATAGCGTTTGAGCATACGCTCATATTCCGACGCCCTATCGGTCAGCTCCTCTTTCCACTTTCCCCATAGGTGAGTTTCAAATTTTCGCCACAAAACATCAGGAAGTTCAACAGTCGGAAAGTCTTTTGCCTTGTCATCTACATTGAGCGGCGGATGCCATTTCAGAATGAAGTAGATTTCGTATAGGTTCATATCCGCCTCTGTTTTGAACTCTGCATACTCAATTCTGCTGACCTGCTCAATGTCTATCTTCCGGTGCATCGGCTTGCCAAACAGGTGCCCTCGGATGCGGTTCTGAAGTGGCTGCTTTGTTCTGCCTACATATACGATGTGCTCTCCGTAGAAAATCCGATATAGGACAAATCCCTGGATGCTTCTTCCGCCTTTTCTCTGTGAAGCCATATCACTTTATTCTCCTTGTGTACCTTGCTCCTTCAAGTGTTCGTTCAAATGCGAAACGAGGTTTTTCGAGTTCCTCTACAATCCGTCTCCAGACATTCTCTGTCATGGGCGTAGACTCATCGGCGACAACGAGTACGAGTCCAATTTCTCCGTCCGGATTTCCAAGATCGACACCTGTGGCTATTTGTGCGCCACCTGGGCCCACCCTAAAACCGATGGAGCAGCCCGGTTTGATGGGTTGGTTGTCCGTATCCGCAGGAATGGCTCCTATGACTTCGCCAGACTTCTTCCGGTCAATCATTTCCTTCTCCAGTAATCAATTCGCTGTATGGCAGCGTCTTGATCCAGTTGCAGAAGGTGTGCCACTCATCAAGCTTGTGGTTCCGGCGGCTCTTGTAGATATTTGCCAGGACTTCATAATTGAGCATGACTGTCCGTTTCTGGTTGTACGAACTCGGAAGCAACTGGATCATCTGCCACCAAATGTCCTTGGCCGGGAGTCCTGTTTCGGGTTCGGTTTTGATGGCAACCAGGTATCTTTCGCGCCAACGGTTCAAATATTCGACGGTTTTGCAGAGGTGCTCCATCGGTGTACCAGGAATAACACGACCAATTCGCCGCTTTGGATCATCCCAGTCCTGAATCAGGTGTTCACACGAGAAATCTTCCAGTGTAAACTCCTTGTCTGCAATCTTGTGCATGGTGGAGCATGAATTGGCAACTGTGCCGACCTTATAGGTGTCGAATTCCTTCCACCAGTAGAGCGGCGCCGTAATGTCCGCATACACGGCAATCATCCGCATGAACTTCCGGTGGTCCGTGCCGGCGCTCCTCAGCCGCTTCATAAGGTCGAAGTCGTTTGGGCCGATGTCGGGAATTTCATACCTGTACTCCGGAGCTTCGTCAAAATATCGCGTATCTCCCATATTCCATGAGTTAAACGGATTCCGCATACCACGGATTGCGTGTTCCCAACCGATTGTCTCTGCATTTTCAATTTTCAGCATTGTTTTCTCCTTTCTCAGGCTCTTTACCAACACTTCTCATTGTCCGGTCTCATTTCCCAATAGGCGGATCTCTGCGCGATTGCCATGTCGATCAACCAGAGGGTGTCCGTTTCGTCCATGAGAATGTCGACCGACCACTGGCCTTCAAGCCCACTCACCCGTTTCATGGCGGTGCCGACCATCGCCTCTACTCGTTCCCAGTTTTCTTCAAACGCCCGGTCAAGGCGTTCCCGTTCATGCTCAAAAACAATCTTGTCGGTGGCATCGTACAGATGCGGGTACACATAGTCGAAGTCCCAGTAGTTCACCGTGAAGATCGGTTTCTGTTCATCGAAGTCGTAGAACACTCGGAACTCGCTGCGGAGCGGCAGACCGTTGTAAATGCACGGCGTCTCCCTCTGACAGTGCTCAATGAATTGGCGAACCACGATCTCATCCATACCGTCAGCGCCGCAGCACATGGCCTGATAGTTGATGTCTGCGATAGCCCTATGAAGATCGTGGAGGCCGTACAGGTTGCAGGAGGCATTTGCGTTGAACTTGTTGCTGAAGCGGGCGTTCTTGACGAACAAATGACCTTCCAGTCCTGCCTCTTTCAGCTTCGGTATGATGTCGCTGTCGATCCACTCTTTTATGACGGCCATATCTTTCTCGGGGTTATCCATGTAGAACGCCGCATATAGGCGTTCAGCTCTCTCGGGTTCCTCATCGTGTGAGGGCAGCTTCTGCCAGAATGTCTTCGGGTGTTCTGCTGCGCTCTCTGCCGCGTACATAGGGCACAATGCAGTAAGAGCAGAAATTGTTACACCCGAACATAATGTTGACACTTGCCTTATAAGGGAAATGTCTGATGCTGGGCAGGTCTTCCACCACTTCCTGATTTTCCTGCCAGATATCGAAAACGGTACAGCCGCTTTCTTCTCTGGTTTTCATCAGTTCCGGCAGCTTATACAGATTGAAAGTGCCAAAAACCAAGTCCACGTGGCGGTATTTCTGACGGATGGTTTCCAACACCGTATCCTGCTGCATCATACAGCCACAAAGTGCTACCACCGCATTGGGATTTTGTTTTTTGTAATGTTTCAGCCATCCCAGTTTGCCGTATACCTTCAGTTCCGCATTTTCACGGACACAACAGGTATTGTAGATGATGAAATCCGCTTCTGTTTCTTCCTGGGTACGTTCATAACCCATTTCATCCAGCATACCTTCCAGTTTTTCCGAGTCATGGGCGTTCATCTGACAGCCCATAGCCAAACTATAAAACTTTTTGTGTTTGCCGGTTTCCGCAAAATATCTGTCGTTTTCCTGACGAATCTCGCGGATATATTCCATTTGCCGTGCCAGTTCCGCTTCCGCAGGCAGGGCAGTTGTTCTTTGTCTTTCCATGGAATTTCCTTTCTATATTGTTATTCTGCGCACAACAAAAATTGTCCGCATTTGGATTTAGTATACCACAATACGACTTGTTCCTCAATGGCAAATTCCCAGAAAAAACGGTTTTTTCTCATACATTATAAGGAAAGAAATGTAACGGAATTACCGTGTTCCTCAATGATCTGCACCAGATCAGAAAAAGCAAGAAAAACGGAAGCCGTATTGTCATTGGGATGTACGCCAATGGCATCCAGATTGCGGAAATCTTCGTCAAAAATCACTTCCACTGCACAGTCTGTATCATTGAGAATGCCAAAAGGTGTTACAGAGCCTTTCGTCAGTCCCAGATATTTCATGAGGCGTTCTTCTGAAGCAAAGGAAAGACGACCTGCGCCGATTTTTTCACCCAAGCTTTTCAGATCTGCCTGCTTATTTTCACGGATGACTACCAGAAAATGGCGTTTGCCTTTGTTATCCCGCAGGAACAGATTTTTGGCAATATCTTCTTCTTTTTCCAGACCGATTTCCAGCATTTCATCAATGGTAAACACTGCTTTATGATCAAACCATTCATAGGAAATCTGTTTTTCATCCAAAAACTTTCTCACATCTTCCTTCTGATACATATGCGTACCCCCTTTTTCTCTCAATGGCTTCATTATACGGTTTCCGGCATGAAATGGCAATCTTTTCCCGAAAAAAGGGGAATTGTTCACAAATTGTTTACATTCTCTACATACGGCATTCACAGTCATTTTGTATCCTATAAGTGTCCAAAGCAAGGGCAAAGCAAGAAGACATAGTAATACATACCCTCCCCTTTAAAGAAA
>OGZY01000399.1_pt1 | contig 27768 bp, 49 predicted proteins | sample 1576911 | NCBI WGS metagenome assembly OGZY01 (sample SAMEA3541488, study PRJEB24748) | human gut metagenome | biome: human gut; feature: human-associated habitat; material: faeces | place: China | collected 2012 | reverse complement strand
TGGCAAAATTAAAATTAATGACCATTATAGGTACTCGTCCGGAAATAATCCGGTTGGCTGCCGTAATAAAGCGCTGTGACCAATATTTTGATCAGATATTGGTGCATACAGGGCAGAATTATGATTATTCACTTAATCAAGTATTTTTTGATGATCTGGGTTTGCGTGAGCCCAATTACTATTTGAATGCAGTAGGTAAAGACTTGGGTGAAACTATTGGAAATATCATAGCCAAATCTTATCAACTAATGGTGGAAGTAAAACCAGATGCTGTGCTAGTGCTGGGCGATACCAATTCATGTCTTTCGGTAATTGGCGCAAAACGCCTGCATATTCCTATTTTTCATATGGAGGCTGGAAATCGTTGTTTTGATGAATGTTTGCCTGAAGAAACCAATCGTCGTATTGTAGATGTGACGGCTGATGTAAATCTTTGTTATTCGGAACATGCCCGCCGCTATTTGAATGCTGCTGGTACTCCTCGTGAACGTACTTATGTAGTAGGCTCTCCGATGGCAGAAGTGTTGCATAATAATTTGGAACAAATTATGGCTAGTGATATTCTGAAACGTTCGAATTTGGAAAAAGGTAAATATATTCTTCTTTCGGCTCACCGTGAAGAAAATATTGATACAGAAAAAAACTTCTTCAATCTGATGAATGCAGTAAATGCAATGGCAGAAAAATATGATATATTCTGTTTTGAAGAGCCAACTACACCATATCCTAAAATTACTAAATATATGTCAGATAAATTGAACATACCAATTGCAATAGGGGAACGTATTTATTCAAGATGGCAGTATGCTCAATATTTTGAAAATTGTTCTGTCCAAATGATACAGCCAGACTTTGGAAACTGTGGAGGAATCACTGAAGGTAAAAAAATCTGTGACATGGCATATGCATATGATGTAGGAGTACAGGGACATGCCTGTGGAAGTCCGTTATCTAATGTTGTAGCTCTGCATTTAGAATGTGTAATACCAAATTTTGTAATTCATGAGCATCATGCTGTAAATTTGACTCCATATAATAAATCTTATTGTATTTATGATTATCAGCCAGTAAATGGAAAATATAAGGTACCGGAACTTCCGGGGTTAGGGAATGAACTATCAGAAAGTGCTATGAATAATTCTATAAAAGTAACTATTGAATAAAAGTTAAAAATATATTTTAGATAAAATAATTTATACTAAGTGGATGACTAAAAAGTTAGATTAAGTTTTCAGTAATTAAACAGTTGAGATTTTAACAGCTGTAATTACTGAGATGCACCAGTAAAGCTGCTGTAATCTTTCGTTTTATAAGTCATCCATTTTAATTTGAATTTTTTATTGTTTCAGAGCCTGTATTTTCTATTTGAAAAAAGATGGAAACCAGTATATAATTATAGAAATCAAAAAAAGAGGTGAGAACATGGAAAAATTGGTAAACAATGGCAAAATATTAGAAATAAGAACAGGAAGCCACCTCTACGGTTTAGCTACTCCAACTTCAGATAGGGACTATACAGGAATATTTCTTGCTCCATGGGAATATCATATTGGACTTCAGAAACTGGAGCAGGTAGATTTAGGAGTAGAATCCAAGCTTGAAAATGGTAAAAATAGTTCAGAAGCAGTAGACAGAACTTTTTATGAACTGAAAAGATTTGTTACACTGGCAGCTGGAAATAATCCTAATATAATAGAACTTCTCTTTGTAGATGAAGATAACATCATATATATAAATGAATATGGAAGAAAATTGCTGGAGAACAGGCATCTTTTTCTCTCACAAAAACTGATAGAGAAATTTTCAGGTTTTGCAAACTCACAAAAACATAAACTTTATGTAAAAAAAGAAAACCTTGAAAAGCTGTATTCAGCTAGAGATTTTATAAAAGAGATGATAGAAAAATATGGATCGGATAAAATTTTTCTGCCAAAAATGAGGGAGGAGAAAAATTTTGAAAAAAACTTTATTCAAAGAGATGCAAAAGGAGATGTTTACAGAATAGGAGAATATAATATTAATTCTAATCTTAATCTTAAAAATGCCTGTGAACTCATAGAAAGAATAATAAAAGAGAGCAGCAACAGACAGGAGCTTATAAAATTATCAGGATATGACACTAAATATGCTTCACATCTTGTAAGACTTTTACTGGAAGCAATAGAGATAATAACTACTGGAAATCTGGTATATCCTTTACAGGAAAAAGATTTAATAATGAAGATAAAAAAGGGAGAAATGAAATTTGAGGAAGTAGTTGAACTGGTAGAAGTACTGGAGAAAAGGCTTAAAAATTTTGAGAATACTCCTGAATTGATTGTAATACCTGAAAAGGCTGATATAGAAGCTATAGAAAAGTTTGTAATAGAAATATACAAGAATTTTCTGCTCAAAGGAGAATGATATATGGAAAAATTAAAAAAAATAGAACTTGGAGAGAACGAAAAATATATTCTTGATATCATTCAAAAGCATGGAGAAGGTTATGTAGTTGGAGGGTATGTGAGAGACTCTCTTCTGGGACTGAAACCAAAAGATTGTGATTTTGTAACAAACCTGTCATATGAAAAACTTCTGGAGATATTTAAGGAGTTCCATCCAAAAGAGATTGGAAAGGCTTTTGGAATAATTCAGGTAAAGTATAAAGGAATACATTATGAAATAGCTAAATACAGAAAAGATATAGGGACGCCAGAGGATAGAAGAGAGCAAGAAATAGAGTTTACAGATGATATAATGGAGGATTTGAAAAGAAGAGACTTCACTATTAATGCCATAGCTTTTGACAGTGAAAATTATAGATGTGCTGAGCATGCTGTAGAAGATATAGTCAATAGAAATCTTCGTTTTGTAGGAGAAGCTTCAGAACGTATAAAAGAAGATCCTTTGAGAATCATGAGATTTATAAGATTTCTTGTAACAAAGGATTTGAATAATAAAAATGATATAGAACAGCTTAAGCCATATATTCCCCTTGTAAAAAAACTCTCTATGGAAAGAATGAGAGAGGAATTCAGTAAAATAATAACAGCTGATGATGCTAATGTAGCAATAGAACTTCTTGAAGAGACAGGAATCCTTGAATATCTCATACCTGAATGGACAAAGACAAGGAAATTCAATCAAAGAAATCCACATCACAATCTAACTTTAGACGAACATATTAAAAAGGCAACAGCTTCAATTGAGGGAGATATAGAGCTAAGACTGGCAGCTCTGCTCCATGATATAGGGAAACCTGAAACCTATACTGTAAAGAATGGAATAGGGCATTTTTATGGGCATGAACAGGAAAGTGCTTTTATGGCTGAAAAAATACTTACAAGGATGAAATATACCAATAAAATTATAAAAAATGTAACTCTATTGATTGCCAATCATTTAAATAATTCAAAGAACAGCAATAAAAGATACTGCAAGAAATTGATTGATAAAATAGGACATGAAAATATGCCTAAACTTTTTAAATTAATGGAAGCAGACAGAGTAGCTCATAAACCTCCATTTGATTTTACTGCTCTGGATAAATTAAAGATTGCATATCATGAAATCTGTAATAATAATGAACCTGTATCTATGAAAGATCTAGCAGTAAATGGAAATGATATGATAGGAATAGGAATAACAGAGGGAAAAGATATTGGGGAAACTTTAAAATACCTTTTAGGAAAAGTATTGGAAGACCCTGCAAATAACAATAAAGAGGTTCTCATGAATTTTGCAGAACAGTATAAAATACTTTTAAAAGTTTAATTTTCATTGCATTTTTTTATGAATTTTGATATTCTAATCTTTGAGAGGTGAATGCAGATGGAAAAATTTGACAGAATAAATGAACTTGTAAAAAAATTCAGAGATGACAGAGATTGGAGCCAGTTTCATAATCCTAAAGATTTGGCAATATCTCTTTCTATTGAGGCAGCTGAATTGTTGGAGTGTTTTCAATGGAAGAGCAGTTCTGAAGCTGAGAAAAATAACTATCAGGACATAAAATATGAAATGGCCGATGTAGCAGTTTATCTTCTTTTAATGAGTGATAAAATGGGAATAGACTTGCTGGATGCAGTGGAAGAAAAAATGAAACTTAATGAAGAGAAATATCCAGTAGAGAAAGCTAAGGGATGTTCAAAAAAATATAATCAATTATAAAGTAAAGAGGATAACAAAAAGATAGTATAAGTTTTAGAAGTTGGAAGTTCTAAAACTATATTTTTCTTTTAAGTTATCCTCTCTTTTTTACCATTCTTTTTTCAATTCAGTATTCCATTTTAAATTATATGGAGAGTTTTTCATATTTTTTACTTTTTCATATACTTGAGCTCTTTTATAGCTGGCAGATTCATTATCATTTATATCATCATCATTCCAATATTGATAACCATAAAGATAACTTTTGCACATATCTTCCCATGAAGGGTAAGTAGCTTGTATCTCTTTAGCTATTTCCAAAGATTTATCAAGAGACTCTTCATAAGTATAATATCCTGCAATATAGTAAAAACCTAAAAGTTGTACAGCACGGCAGAGATCCCAAGCAGCTATTGCATTTTCTCCATACTTCTCATAGGAATCAAAAAGAAGAATGAAATATACTTTATCATTTTTAGGAAGTCCGCTAATAACTTTCTCAAAAGCAGTACGATCAAAAGTTTCCAGCTTATATTCATGATAAGTAGCTAAAAACTCATTTCTATGTCCTTCTTGTAAAAGCCAGTTCAGAGTCTTATCAGCATCTTTACGATTATTTATTCCCCACCAATCCACTAAAAGTTTTTGAATTGCCTTAGTATTATCAGGAGTTTTGTCATAACCTCCAACTTTTTCTATGTCTCCACGATTTACTGTTGTAAGCATAGCATAAGTTCCATTGATCCAACGAATTGTATCACTTGATTGCTTTTCCTTCCCACATCCTGTAATTCCAATTAATAGAATAAGGATTGTAAAAATCTTTTTCATTTCTTTACCTCCAAAGGTTAGAATATCTGTCTATACACTGGATTATAACAAAATAAATAACTCTAGTAAATAAGAATATTATTTTTCTTCGTCTGTGATTGAATTTGAAAGAAAAATTAAAAAATGAAGGAAAATGAATGTAAAATTAGAATAAACATATAAAGAGAGTTAAAAAATGAAAGAGAATAAATGTTTTAAAATAAAACTTTATGATTTTTTCATATACTATAAAAGCGGTAATTATGATTTTGAAGTAATTTGAAAGAAGATGTAAAAATATCATGAAGTATTTTAAAAGATTTTGAAAGAAAATGATTGATTTTTTATAAAAAGAGTGATACTATAAAATCAAGAAGAAGAAAGGGGGAATAAAATGCTTAATATTGAAAGATATAATCTGATTTTAGAACTAATTAAGAATAAAAAGAATATAAAACTGAATGAATTGGTAGAAGAAATGGATGTATCAGAAGCAACAGTTCGTAGAGACCTTAACTTTCTTGAAGAAAAAGGGAAGATCAGAAGAGTACATGGAGGAGCTGTCTTAATAGAAAATAAAGAAGAGGATATCATATATAAGAAAATGGTATTTTCTGAAGAGAAAAATAAGATAGGAAAAGAAGCAGCCTCTCATGTAAAAAATGGAGATATAATATTTTTAGATGCAGGAAGTACAGCAGAGTGTATGATTAAGTATCTGGAAGATAAAAAAGATATAAAAGTAGTTACAAATGGATTTACACATATGGAGGAACTTGCAAAATTTGGAATAGAAACATACCTCATAGGTGGAAAAGTAAAAATAAAAACAGGTGCAACTGTAGGGGCTACAGCAGTGATGGCACTTAAAAGCTATAACTTTGATATTTCCTTTATAGGAGCTAATGGAATAACATTAGATGGATATTCTACACCAGATCCAGAGGAAGTAATAGTAAAAAGTGAAGCTATAAAAAGAGGAAAAGAAGTATATTTCATCTGTGATGAATCGAAATTTAAAGCTAACAGCTTTATAAATTTTGCTTCTTTAGATGAAGGAGTACTGATAACAAATGGAAAAATTCCAACAGAGCTTGAGAAAAGCATGAGGAAAAAGGAGGATTAAAATGATCTACACAGTAACTTTAAATCCTGCTATAGATTACTATATTGTGATGGACAGATTTATAGAAGGAGAACTAAATTCACTTAAAGATGGCTATACTTTAGCTGGAGGAAAAGGGATAAATGTATCTAAAGTTTTGAAAAACTTCGGAAGAGAAAATATAGCACTTGGATTTGTAGGCGGATTCACTGGAGACTATATAAAAAACAGCCTGAAAAACTATGGTGTAAAAGGAAATTTTGTAGAGCTTGCAGAGAATACAAGAATAAATATAAAAATGAAAACTGAAGAAAAAGAAAGTGAAATATCAGGGAAATCTCCTGTGATTACAGAAGAAAACAAGAAAGAACTGCTAGAAAGCATAAAGGCCATAAAAGCTGGAGATGTATTAGTCCTTTCAGGAAGTGTACCTAAGACTATGGGAAATGAAATATACAGAGATATGATTTCAAAAGTACCAGAGGGAGTAAAAGTAATACTTGATACAAGAGATGAGCCTTTTAAATATTCTCTTGAGGCTGGAGTGTATCTCACAAAGCCAAATAAGAATGAACTTTCAGAATTTTTTGGAAAAGAGCTTGAAACAATAGAAGAAATAGTAGAAGCTGGAGAAAAATTAAGAGGTATGGGAAGTGAAAATGTCATTGTCTCTATGGGTAAAGACGGATCTATGCTGATTAGTGAAAAGGGAGTATATTTAGGAAATGCACCTACAGGAAAACTTGTAAGTTCAGTGGGAGCAGGGGATTCAATGGTAGCGGGAATTATCTATGGTATAACAGGTGGAAATTCAATAGAGGATTCATATAAATATGGGATAGCATCAGGAAGTGCCACTGCATTTTCTGAAGGGTTGACAACATTGGAAACTATGGAAAACCTATTAAAAGATATTAAAATTGAAAAAATTAAATAAGGGGGACAAACTATGATAAACAATATGCTTTCAGAAAATTGTATAAACCTTAACTTAAAAGGGACGACTAAAAGTGAAATTATTGATGAACTGGTAGAAATCTTATATGCAGCAGGAAAACTTAATGATAAAGAAGAATATAAAAAAGAGATACTGAAAAGAGAAGCACAGAGTTCAACTGGACTGGAAGAAGGAATAGCAATTCCTCATGCCAAAACAAGTGCAGTAAAAATTCCAAGTATTGCTTTTGGATTATCTAAAGCAGGAGTGGATTATGAATCTTTAGATGGAGAGCCTTCAAAATTATTCTTTATGATAGCAGCTCCAGCAAATGCTTCTGATACTCACATAGAAGTACTTTCAAAACTTACAACTACATTATTAGATGATGATGTAAGAGAAAATCTTTTAAAAGCAGCTTCGCCTAAAGAGGTAATAGAAATATTATCAGCAGATATGGAAAAAGAAGAAGAAAAACATGATACAAGAGATACTGGAATGCCAGATGTACTTGCTGTAACAGCTTGCCCTACAGGAATAGCTCATACATATATGGCAGCTGATGCTCTTATCAAAAAAGCTCTTGCTATGGGAGTGAATATAAAAGTTGAAACAAATGGTTCTACTGGAGTTAAAAATGAACTTACAGATGAAGAGATAAAAAATGCAAAAGGAATAATAGTAGCAGCAGATAAAAATGTTGAAATGGACAGATTTGCAGGAAAACACGTTGAGATTGTTCCTGTAAAAGAAGGGATAAAAAATCCTGAAAAACTGATAAAAAATGCAGTAGCTCAAAATGCTCCTATCTATTCAGCAGAGGGAGAGAAAACTTCATCTTCTACAAGAAAAGAAAAAAGTGGATTCTATAAACATATAATGTCAGGAGTTTCAAATATGCTTCCATTCGTTGTAGGTGGAGGAATATTGATTGCACTTTCATTCATGTTTGGTATACATGCTGGAGATCCAAATGATCCATCATTTAATCCATTGGCAAAAATGTTAAGTGATATAGGTGGAGGAAATGCATTCTTCTTAATGGTACCAGTAATGGCTGGATTTATAGGAATGAGTATAGCTGACAGACCAGGATTTGCCCCAGCGATGGTAGGAGGACTTATCTCTCTAAATAATGGTGGAGGATTCTTAGGTGGACTTATAGGTGGATTCCTTGGTGGTTACACTGTTGTGTTATTGAAAAAAGTATTTAATAAACTTCCTAACAGCCTTGAAGGTATTAAGCCAGTACTTCTTTATCCGTTGTTTGGTATATTTATCACTGGTGCTTTGATGTATGGAGTAATTATTGATCCAATTGCAGCATTAAATACAGGAGTTACTAATTTCCTAGAAACTCTAGGAACAGGAAACCTTATTTTGTTAGGAGCTGTATTAGCTGGAATGATGGCAGTGGATATGGGAGGTCCAGTAAATAAATCGAGCTTCACTTTTGGAATCGCTATGATAGCGGCTGGAAACTATGCACCTCATGCTGCTGTAATGGCAGGAGGAATGGTGCCACCTTTAGGAATAGCTTTGGCAACTACATTCTTTAGAAATAAATTCACTAAAGATGAAAGAGAAGCAGGAAAAGTTTGTTATATCATGGGATTATCATTTATTACAGAAGGTGCAATTCCATTTGCAGCCTCTGACCCAATAAGAGTTATCCCTGCAAGTGTAATAGGAGCAGCAATCGCTGGAGGACTTTCAATGTTCTTTGGAGTATTATTACCAGCTCCTCATGGTGGAATATTCGTTTTCCCAGTGGTTACAAATCCAGTAATGTATCTTATGTCAGTAGTTATAGGATCATTGGTTACAGCCTTTATATTAGGAGCTTGGAAAAAACCAGTAAATGAACTTTAGATTATATAAAGAGAAAGACCAATCGGCTTATTGCTAATTGGTCTTTTTTTAAAAATTAAGATGAATGAAAACTTCTTTATTATCATCTATTTCTATTTTTTTTATTATCATTTTTAGGATCTTATTAGCTTCCTGCTTACTCTCTGCATTTTTTAAATTACTAAGTGCAGCTATAAACATTTTAGCAAAGTCAACATTTTGTTTCTTTTCTTCCTTTTCAGATTCCAGTGCTAATATTTTAACTTCTATTTCCATTAAAGAATTTAAAATTATATTTCTTTCTCTTGTGTATTCAGATAAGGTCATTAGTTTATTTCCATATAATTCTATGTACCTTCTTTTTTTATCTTCCAAAGAATTTTTTTGATTTTTTAATTTAATAAGAGTTTTTTCTTTGCTATTTTCTGTTTTTCCAACATCTTTATTCAGTTCTTTTAGAAATTCATTATTAAATAGTTCACTCAATACTTTTTCATCTATGATATTAGTTTTTATACTTCTATTGCAGCCTATACATCTATAATAATTAGTACCTTTTCTCCCTGCATTTCCTCTAAATTTAGAACCACAAGTATGGAATAAAAGTCCAGATAACAAATAAGAAGTTTTTTCAACATTCCTTATTCTAAATTCTCTATTATTATTCATTCTAGCTGCTACCTTTTCCCATGTTTCTATATCAATTATAGGTTCCCAGTCTCCTTTCGCTTCTACAATTTTATTTGTATCTGGGTTTTTCATGGGCTTAAAAGTAGTTTTATTCATTTTTCTAGTGCCAAAGACATTATAACCAGCATAAACTTTATTATTTAACCATTGCTTTATGCTACTTCTATCTTTACCAGTCATTCTTTCAAGAGCTACTATTCCATGTCCTTTCAGATATTCGGCATAGATAAATTTTATTAACTCTGCTTCTTCTGGACTACTACCATTTTTTTATTTACCATTCTATAAGCAAAGGGAGCATTATTCATTCTTTTGCCTTCTTTAACTCTTATAATCATATTATCTCTTACTCTATCTGCATTATCAAATCTAAAGAACTCAAAAATAGCAGCAAGTATGGTTAAAATTAGTTTTCCCATTGGGCTATCACTATCTAATGTAGGGTTATTTATTAGCTTTAACTTTACCCCTAAAAGATTTAATTTATTGAATAATGAAAGGAACGCGAATGCGTCCCTTGCTATTCTTGACACGTCATAAGCTATAAAATAATCTATTTCATTTTTATGATCTTCTAAATATTTTTGAGCTTCAAGAAATCCCTTTCTATTTCTGTTTCCTCCAGACATAACATCAGTAAATTTCTTTACTATTTCAATACCATTATCTTTTGCAAAGATCTCCCCTCCCTTTTCTTGTGTTTCAAGGGAGAGGTCGTCTCTTTGCATATCTGTACTTACTCTAAAATATGCTATTGCCTTTTTTGTTTCTTTCATTGTTCCCCTTCTTGCATATCATATAGTTTTTTTATACTATTTTGTAATTCCAGCAGTTCTTTTTCTGTTAAAGTTTTTTTATCTCTTATAATCATCCTTTTTACCTCCCTTACCATTTTTGTTGACTTATTTTTATACTGTTAGAACAATCTGGAATTAAAACTAATTCATTTCTTAATTCTAATGTTGTTACTTTAAGTTTTCCCTTACTATTAGTTAATTGATATCTTTGCTTATCTATTTCTAATACTACACTATCTTCAAATTTTAATTTATGTTCTATAGTCATTTAATCCTCCTGCTCACCTTTTAAAATCTTCAATGCCTTTTCTATTCTTACTTTGTCTTTTTCTTTCATTTCTATGTAATGTTTTGCATAACATTTATCGGAAGATTTTAACTCTTTAATCGTTTCTTTTATAGAGTGGAGCTGCCTCTCTAAATAATTTATAGCTTCCTTTTTATTTCCAAACTCTTTAACTCCATCTTCTGTACGATTTTCTGAATCATCTCCAAATACATAATATGTATATGTTTCTTCCTTACAACATTCATCACAATATATTTCGCCTTCATATATATAAAATCCGTCATCTTCTTTAATTTCTTCATCACAATAAGAACATTTCATTGTTAGCCCTCCCTACTTCAAATATTTTTTCTTTCTATCCTCTAGTTTTATTTTCCAAGCTTCTATATCTTCATTTGTCATAATCCCTTCTTCAATCAGGTGTGATACAAAACTTATAGATGCTTGAATCATATCAAGAGCTTCAGAACATAACAGGTATTTTGTTCCTTCTATATCTTCTTTATTAAGATTCCAAAACGAACTAGAGGCATAGTTACCATGAGCTTCCCTAAGTTCTTCAAATTCTTCTTTTACTTTTTTAAAATGTTCATCTGTAGGTACTTTCATCTTTCCAAATTTCATCGTAAATATATTCATATCTAAATTAGCTTTATTCATTAGTTATCCCTCCCAAAACTACAATAATATCAACTGGTTTCTCTGCATCTATTCCCATAAAAATTTCTACTACCATCAGATTACCTCTAATCTATTTTTGGCTATATTAAAAGCTTCTAGAGATTTATCTATTCCTATAAAATTTCTATTCAAGTTTTTACAAGCTACTCCAGTTGTTCCAGATCCCATACAAAAGTCTAAAATTGTATCTCCTTTTTTTGTATAAGTCTGTAATAAGTATTCTATTAATTCTACAGGCTTTTGAGTACTATATACAGCAGGATGAGGCTCTTTAAACTCTAAAAGTTGCTTTGGATATTTCATGTCACTTTCTCTCTCTACTCTTTTGAAATTATTATATGTAGTTCCTATATTTTTATTTGTTCCGAATGCTTTACCTACTTTATGGGGCTTAATTCCTTTTTTCATAATTGGACTATAGTAGCACTGTTTTTTATAAAAAACGCATATTTCCTCTATATCTCGCAGGGGCTGTCTTTTAGCATTAAGATGTCCTCTTCCCCTTCCTTTTTTCCAATACCAACTATATTTATAATTTTTCTTGTTACTTAATATCAGTTCTGATGTATATGGTTGATTTGACATCAATATTATAGGAGTAGTATCATCTGTTATTTCTCCTATAACCTGCCATAACTTTTCTAAATCAAACGGAATATCCCATTTGTTATTGGTTATACCTTGCGGAATGTCTGCTATAATACAATTTATTTTTTTATCTATGTTTTTAATTTCTTGGAGTGCATCTCCATATATCAGGTTAATCATCTAAATCTCCTTTTTATCCATTCCCAAAAGTTTAATTGAATTCCAGTGTATTCACCATATATATTTCCATATTTTTTTATTTTCATATCCACTCCTAAATTTCTCTTATTTTTATATCTTTAAACTTTATCTTGGTATTTTTTAAATATTTGTAAAGAATAGCTTTCATAGTGTCTGTATCACTTTTAGGGTCAATAGTTTTAGAAATGTTGTTTAAAATATTATCTAATGTTGTTTTTTCTTTTTCTTTAGTTAGGAAAAAAGGATTATTATTTTTATCTAAAAGAGTTACATTGTATTCTTTATTACTTAATCTTAAAATAGGCATTGTATTCTCCTTTTCTGAATTAATTGTTATTTTTCCCATTTTTAATAAAATTGGGAAAGATTAAATAAAGATTCTTTACTATTTATTTTTCTTAATTCATCAGCTTTTTTCTTAAAATTTCTATAAAATTCTGTTTTGGAAATACTAAGTTTTTTTATTAGAGTATTATTGTCAATTCTCCAATCAATCCGACATAGCCTTTCCAGTTCAGCCATTTTCTTTATTCTTTTTCTACTAGATTTTTTATAAGTTATTCCTGATTTTCTCTCTTTCATAAATTACCTTTAGGTAAGGGAAAGAAAAGTACCCAATCCCTTATTATTTTGAATTTACATTGTTTCTTCAAGTTTAGTGTCTATGTATTCTTCAATTTCTTTTGCTTGATTTTTAGTCATAGTTTCAAAATCGATTTTCAGTTCTTTTTTTACAACTTCCACTAAATTTATTTTTAAAGGCTCAGACTGTTTCAGAAGTCTTACTCTATCCTCATCAGTTGCCTTGATGTCATTAATCACTTCTATTTCATCACCTGTATTGTCTGTAAATTGTCCTATGATAGTTCCATCTTCTTCTATCTCGTCAACTACCAGTCCATCAGTTTGTAGAGCCTTCTGTACTTCCACTGATAAAGCTCCATACTTGCTTAAATTTAATTTGAGAACTGTTTTTAATGCCATAGCCTCAAAGTTCTTGCTCCAATTAGAATTTTTCTTTCCTTTACTTAAATCATATTGGTATGACTGACTATATTTTTTAGCATGATTTTTAACCTGTGCCTCTGTCATAAAAAGAGTATTCCTAAATCCATTATTAAATTCTATATAAGAAGCATAACCAATAGTTCTAGCCTCTTCCCTCTTATCAATGTCATCTATAAATTCAAGTTGAAGTTCTCCTGTAAGAAGGTTATACCCTTGTAGCTCCCCCTCTTTGACTTGTACTGCATTGATGAACTTATATTCTCCACTTCTAAGAGCTAACTGAATATATCCCTTATACCCCATCTGGAACTGCGCTATCATTCCTCTTTCTCTATCATTGTAGGGAACTATATAGGCAAACCCTAGATTCTTTTCTATTGGTAAGTTGAGAACTGCTGAAGCAATAGCAGCATTGATAATGCTTTGAGGGTCTGCCTGTTGAAGTTGAGGTGTTCCCTCAACTACTTGGACTATTGCCATCATGAAATGCCCTGCTCTATCTCCTAATAAAGATTTAATTTGTTTTTTAATTGCTTGAGAAGCAAGCATACTTTTTAATGCAGGAACTCCAGTATTCCCTTGAGCTCCAAAAGTTGCTAGTTGATTTTTAGTTTTTGCCATTATGCCACATCCTTTATTTTTTCATCTTCTTTAAGTTCTTTAAAAATAAATCTTTTTGCCCCTCTGGCATCTATTTTCCAAGTTGCCAAATGAGAGCCGTTTATTAATAATTTTTCTGTTTGAAAGTCCAACATTTTCTTTTGAACTTTTGCTGTAAAAGGTTTCATGTCTGCTTCAATTTCTTTTAATTCTGTAGATGTATTTTTTTTAGTTTCCTGTAAAGCTGTAAAACCTTGTAATTCTTTATAATCCATTGTTACGCTGGGTATTTGTTCAAGATAATTTCCAAAGCCTTTAAATTCCTCTTTTAAAAAGTCACATTCAGCTTCACAACCGTTTAACTCTGGTTCTATTCCATCATCAAGACATTTTTGGAATTTTTTTGTAAGCTCATAAGCTTCATCTACTAATTTCTGGTTTTTATCTATTTCATAAACTCTGGTAAATCTATTATCAACGAAGCCAACTAGAAAGCCTTTTTCTTTTCCTAATACTGCTAATTGCTGTTGTACTTGTGCAAAATATTTATTTGGTACTTCTTCCCTCTCCCATTCATGTGCTGTATAACTATTTCCAGTTTTCAATTCTACAGGATACCATTCATTCTCTATTTTTACCCAGCTATCAGGTGTGCAGCTCCATAAAGGAAAATCTTTATTTCCTACTACCTGATTACCTTTTTTTGTTTCCTGTACTTCTATATTGAATTCATTTTTGAATAGTGCTGGAAGATGTGCAATTATAAAGTCCTCTGCATAGTGTCCAAATTCCATAGCTACCTGTGAAGCGAAAGAAATATCTCTTTTATATAATCCTTTTCTTTCAAGATATATTAAATATGGAGAGTTATATTTATCTGGTCTGTTTATTAATCCATTTTTAAAAGCATTGTCAACTACTAGTATTGAAGTTTCTGTTGCTCCTATTTTTCTATGATTTAACCATTCTCCATCACCACTACATTCACCAGTAAAAAGGATTTCTGAATTATGAAGAGTATTATCTTCAATAAACTTTTCTAATTCTGCTTTTCTTAATTGACTATAACCACTTAAACCCATTCGTTTAGCTTTCTCTTTCAATTCTTTAACTGTCATTTATAAACACCTCTCTTTAAATTTTTAATAAGTCCTCCAATTTTTTTATTGGAAAACCTATAAAAATTTAAGCTATTCTTTTTTCTATGTAATCTATTGTTTTAAGATTTTCTGTTTTCTTTTCTTCAAGTTCTTCTTTCAAGTCATTTATAGCTTCTTGTATGATGTCCTCATCTTTGAATTTAATCCATTCATAATTCCCAATTTCTAAGATGTAGCATTTGCCACTTTCTGTAATATCTAGTTGTAATTTTCCTTTTATTCCAAGTTCATTTTTTAAATTAAGTAATTCAGCAAGTTTTTTCATTTGCTACCTCCGAAAATAATTTTTTATTAACTATATAGCCTTCTCTTTTTGCTAGTCCTGTAGTACTTTTAAAAATAGTTTTTATATCTACTTTTTTAAGTTTTCTTTTCTTTGGAGTTTTATCTACAACAAAGCTTAATTTATTTTTTTGCGGAATATACTCTACTCCTGTTATATCGTCATGTAGTTTAGTTTTTCCGTCTTTAGAGATATAGAGGTTATCCACTTCAATATCTCCATATTCTTTTAGTGTTCTTTGGAATAAAACTATATAATCAGATATTTTCATATTTATCTCTTCTCCATTATTTTAATAGCTGCATAAGCAACTATTAGATCAATTCCTGTTATTATAATTAAAAATTCTACAAACATGATGTTTCACTCTCTCTGTCTTTGCAGTTTTCAATATTTAGCACTTCTAAAAGAACTTTGTATAAATTATCATCTATTTTCATAAACCCTCCTGTTTAGACTTCTGTAATGTATAAGATAAATTTAATTATTAATGGAATAGGTACTAAGTACCATGTTATTTTAGAAATGTTCACCTATTTATCACCTCAAAAATATTTTTATTAAAAATAAAGTTATTATAAATAGTATTAGAGGATATTTTTAATTTTTAATAATTTCCTCATACTTTCGTTTTATTTGGTTTTATGTTATAATTTATCTAAGGAAGTTGTCCACTTCCTTTGTAATGGTAGTGTAGACGTTTAACAGGCATTAGCTCTCGAAAGAGAGCTTTTGCTTTTTTTGACTTTTTGATAAATTATGGTATAATATATTTGAAAGTCCCTTAGGGGCACTTGTGATATGTAGAAAAGCGATGATATAAGCTCTCAGTAATGGGGGCTTATTTCATACTCAGGAGTTAGTCGCTTTTCTCGTGAGTAGAAGACTACATATCACAAGGAGGTTCACTATGATTAAATTTGAATTCAATTTCAATCACAATCAGATTGAGGGAGGGACTCTAACAGCTGTTCTCTTAATTGTATTTGTGGCTGTTATTGTAATCATATTAGTCCTCTAGTCTACCTCAGCCCTTCGGGGCTTTTTTTAGTCCTCCCAAACTGCTATTTCTTCTAAATTTTTACTGAGTTCTCCACATTCTGAACAAACAAAATGGTCAACGGCATAGTCTAAGCTATAATCATCTAATATACTTATAGAACCATCTTTATCAGGATATCCCCAACCATTATCAATAGTTCCAGAAACATCACCAGTTATTTTGCTACCACACTTCTTACATATCCACATATTTTCCTCCTAATTCAATTCTCCAAAAATTCTTTTACACACGTTTGACAAACTTTCACTTAATTCCATCTTTGCGATGTCTTGATTTTTTCGATACCATCTTTCCCATATTTCTTGAAATTGCTCATCATATTTCTTTAACTCTTCATCTGTGAAAGTTTCTGGTGTAAGAATAGCATTTAGTTGGACAGCACTTCCCATCATAATAAGTTGGTCATCAAAAGAAATATCATTGTTATCTTTAGCTATTATTCTTTCTTGAATTTCACTTATTTTTTTTAAAGTTTCTTCCTCTATTTCTCTAGGGTTTAATAAATTTAATAAATCGTTATTTGTCATTCTTTTCCTCCTTGTTTTAATTTCTTAGTAAGTCCCTTAGCTTGTAAGAGACCTGTAAAAAATTAAATTCCTCAAAGGGCTATTAAAGCCCTATATTTAATTTTTTAATGTTAAAATATAACCATAACCGCCGTTATCTTCGACGTGAAATTCATTTTCTATAATTCTGTATATTCCAGCATTCAGAACTATTCCGTTGTTATATATCCTTTTAAAAATATCAGATGGTATATAAAAACTGTTCTTATACTTTCTTTTCTTATTTAATTTAACATCATCTTTTTTAGAATCTTCTGTTCTTAAAGCTTCTATATCTACACCGTAGATTTCTTTTATTTCTCTTAACCTTTGCTGAAGTTTCATCTCTCCTCCTTTTTGGTTTGGGGTTTGTTCGTTTTGTATCGTACTATTTGTTTAAAAAAATTTATTTTTATTTCTATACTTGTATTATACTTTTTAAAACGAACTATGTCAAGAAGAAATTCGTTATTTTACGAAAAAATATTTTATTTATAATTTTTTAACTGTATAATTTGAATATAAACAAATAACAGGGGGGGGAATAATGTTCGGTAAGATATTGGACGAAATGATAAAAAAGAAGTATGATAATAAAACAAGATTTGCGGAAGAATGTAACATTTCCAAAGGACATTTAAGCGATATCATAAGTGGAAGGACTTTGCCCAGAGAAGATAATTTGAAACTTATGATTGAAAAACTTAGAGCTTCCAAAGAAGAAGAAGAAATTTTAATAAAAGAATGGAGTTTTGACAAAACTGGTAATATGTTGAGAGAAAGGTATGAAAAATTAGAAAAAGAAAATGCTGAAATGTTGAAAGTCCTTAAAAGTGTTGAAAACGAAAAGACATTAATGAAAAAAATTGAAGAAATGAAAAATTATGAAGAATTTTATGATAAAGTTTTTAAAGGTCTTACACCATCAGAAGCTAAAGAGGTTTTAATGGCTATAAGTGATAAATTAAAGTTGATAGCATTGAATAAAGGAAAACTAGAAGAAGTAAAAGACGATTTCAAAGATTTTGAAAAAGTTATAGAAAAACTAAAATAGCCCTGAGATGAGGGGGTGAAGAGAATAAATAAATTCAAGGAGGGGTATAGATGTAAAAATTACAGGTTTTTATAGCTGTATCGAAAATGTTCTATAAATTTTATTTTTGAAAAGAAAAAAAGCTATATTACATTATTTTTATCCTGTATCTATGTTGAAATTTATACTGGAAGAAACGTAGATTTCAATTGACAAAGTTTAGCGCATTTGATACAATGTAGCAATCTCCTTCCTTTTTTTATTACAATTCAAGGACATAGGAAAGAGGGAGGCAAAAGCCTTATTAGTTAAGGATATGCAGACACATCAGAAATGGTGTACTTAATTTTTGAGAAAAAAAAACAACATTTTCAAGATTGGCAAAATAAATAAAAAAAGGAATTTATTATGTTGGATTGTAATATTATAAATGAATGGTTAAACTCTTTGACAGAAGCTGAAAAAGATGCTATTCTAAAGTATACTTTAGATGGGAAGAATAATTACTATCAAAAAATAAATAATCATCTTAGAGGAATTAAAACAGATAAAGATATGGAAATTTATATACACAATATTGATTCTGCTTTAAGTAAGTTTAATTTAACTTCCGATATTAAAGTTTATAGGGCTCAAGGAGATTTGAACAGGAATTTATTTTATAAAGGAGCCAAAATAACTTTTGATGACTTTGTAGCCACTTATAAATATGTGAAACAGTTTATAACTTTCAAGAACTATATTTCTACGAGTATATCTGAAAAGTGTGCAATTGCTCATTTAACAGATTATTTACATATTAGTCAACCAGATAATTTTTTTCTTCTAATTAGAGGAAACTTAAAATCAGGAAGTTCTTGTGGATATATAGAGGCTTTATCAAAGTTTAAGAACGAAAAAGAACTTTTGATCATGAGAAATAAAAAATTTAGTATTTTGAATGTATACGCTTTTGATGAAAGGACTATAACTTTAGAAGGTAACTTTAGCGAATTGGAGGGGATAGTATGAAAAATTTATTTTGGGGTAATATAGAAGAAATCATTAAAGTAAGTGGAGATATACCAGATAAAAATTTATTTATTTTAAAAAGTATTTATCCTGATGCCGAAATTATTAAAGAAACTTCACATCAAATAAATATAGGAAAAGAAAATGAAAGTTGTGGTTCAGGGAAAATAAAAGGCATTATAACATATTCAGAAAATATTTCATTTAATGAAGAAGAATACGCAGTGAATAAAGTCAACGGAACTGACACAACTATATGTAGCTATAAAATAGCGGCTTAAGGAGAAATTTCGATGAAAGAAAGTAAATTTAATTTATTAAGACAACCACTTATAAGAAAAATGGATTTTTTAAGTAACAGTGAGTTTGGAACGGATAAATCTAATTCTAATGTAAATATAAAATTAGATATTGATATAAAAATCGAGACAAGTACAACTCAAAATAAAGCTCAAGTTTTTTTAACACTCAAGCTTAATGTTGATAAAGAAATTAAAGACGTTCCGTTTATTTTAACAAGTGAAATAATGGGGCAATTTTCTTGGAATGATGAAACTGAACCTATAGAATTGACTGATTTTTTAAATTCTGTAGCTCCATCAATTTTATTATCTTATATGCGTCCTATCATTAGTAATATAATTACATATAGTGGGTTACCACCATACATAATTCCATTTTTGGATTTAAGAGTAAAAGAATAACCAATAAAAATCATCACACTTTAACAGGTGTGATTTTTTTTGTTGACTTTATTCGTAAAAAAAAGTACAATATAGAAAAAGGAGGGTTTAAAATGAAAACATCAAAAGACTTATATGAAAGTTTTATAAAAATAAAAGAGGAAAAAAAATTAACATATGATGATATAGGAAAAGCACTGAACACAAATGGAACTACTATTTTTGACAAAATAAAACGTTTAGAAAATGGTCGTTCAGTGCATAGTAAATTTTTGTTTGATTTAGAAAAAATATTAGGAGAACCAATTTTTTTTGGAAATTAAGTTCTTTTAATTACGAACTTAATTTGTCAGAAATTTTTGTTAAGATTTTAAAAGCTTCAATTATATTTTTTTTATCAACTTGTTCCATTTCTTCATCAGTCAATTTATCATTCACGGTTACCACTTCCTTATATGTATTTATAGATACAATATAATGCAAATAAGGATAAATGTCAATAATAATATACAAAAATGTAGAAGGGAGGTGAGAAGAGTGAAGAGAAAAAATAAAAATAGCCCTAACCTTGAGTTAGAACTATTAAAAAAGGAATATGAAGGAGCATTGTATCGTCAAGCACTTGAAATACTTGATTTGAAAAAACAAAATGAAGTTATTTTAAAATCTGTAGATAAAAGGTCAGAATCTATAGACAGAAGATTAGATATGCTTTTAAAAAGCATAATGCTTGTTGTTGTGCAATGCTTAACACTAACTATTATAGTTTGTTTGCTATTGAATAAATAACGCACAATGTATTAACAAGAGTAAAAAGAATAGTGATTTTAAATTGCAAATCCATTTTCTTTTCTCTTTCAGTATCTTTTTGTTCTTTTAATTTTAACAGTTCTTGATTTTTTTCATATTCATAAAGAGCTTTTTTACCTTCATTAGTAATTTTTTTTGCGGTAAATATAGTTTTACCACTAGAGTTTTTATTAGGTATTACTACAGACTCAGACTCAATTAATCTTAATTTATCAAGTATTTCTAAAGATGAACTTACTAAAAACTCATTTTCAGGAAATAATTCTTTCAAATTTATTCCATGAGTATTTTTGATAGTATTTATAAATTTTAGAATTTTATATTCAACATCATTTAATTGCATTTTTCCTCCATTTAGTTAAATTGTTTGTGGTGAACATATTATAACATTTCAGGAGGAATATATGAATACAAAATTGTAGAGGGAGGTGAGAAGAGTGAAAAAACAAAAGTCAAGAAGATATAAGAGATATCTAAGGAAAAGATTTAAAAAATTGATAGAAGAAATTTTTGAAAATCGTAACACGGAAATAACGATAATATAAAAAGCTGATATATAAAACATCAGCTTCAATTGAATTAATCATTAAAATTATCTGGTAATTTTATTTTAGAAATTTGACTTTCAGTTAAAAATTGATTCAAGATCGAGTTTAGAATTTCAGTAGTTTCATCTTTAGTATTTAAAAGGTTGAGGTATTCGTTATAAATTTTTGGTTCTGTTTCTTTCAAAACTTTTATAAGAATTTTTTGACGAAGTAAAATTCCTAAAAGTAAGGATTCGATATTATTAGATTTTAACATTTGTTTTCCTCCTTTCAAGTTATTTTGTTAAGTAGCATTAATATTATAACTTTTTGGAGGGTTAAAAGCAACCTTATAAAATTGATTTTAAAGCCTTTCAAAATTTAGGTATATAAAGTATCGTGAAAGGCTTCTAAATAAGTTTTACAGTTAAATAGTAAAGCGAGAATAAAAAATAAAAGGAGGAATAATTATGGAAAGACGGTTAAGAGATTTTTTTAAATCTAGAAACAACAAAGAAAAGAAAAAAGAACCACAAAATTTTAACGAGTACAGATCACAAGGGATAGAAAATAAATGGTCTGGATTTGGGTATGGTATATATGCAAAAGGTATTCCAGCATCATATTTATACAGAAGATAAAAGGAGGAACAAATGATTAAAATAGGAGATATGGTTAAATTTAAACTTGGCTTATTTGAAGGTAAAGGCGGAAAAATAGAAGCAATATATGAAACTGCAAAAGGTAAAGGATATGTCGTAGAAGGATTTGGCCAAGTTTGGACTGAAGAAGCTCTGGACGTAATACCAGAAAAGAAAGATAGATTATATGTGACTGTAGGTTATGATCCTGAACTTATAAAAGGGATAAGAGAGAGAATTACTGAAGCTGTGTGCGAGTTACAAGAGTACGCAACAAATGAACACTCTTATTATACTTCAGGTGGCAAAGAGATGTTGTCTACTTGGAAACAAAAAGGTGACCATGTATATGATGTTCATGTATTTGAAAAAGTAACTGAATGTAACTGGAAACAATTGAGCTAATTTAAAAAAATGGCTGTTTTTTAAAAATAGAATTAGAAAATAGCCATTTAAAATAAAAAAGCCCATGTGGGCTTAGTTATACGAAGAATTAATTTTAGGAAATTTCGTCTTCATAGTAATTATTATACACGAATTAACAAAAATAATATATATTTTTTTACTTTATATCTGTTCATCACTTCAGAGCCAAACATCTTTGTTGTGGTGGGCAGATACAAAATAAAAATAAGAGAGATGTTTGGCAACACCTCTCAAAAGGAGGAATAAAATGAGAAGTATAGAAGCTAATGATTTAGATAGTATGATATATTACCAAGTTCCAAAATGGCTTATGGATTTATTGATAGAAGGAAAGATATCAATAGGGGCTTTTAAAACTTATGTTTTGATGTATGAAAGAACTAGATTATCAGCCAGAAATAAATGGATAGATGAAAAAGGAAAGGTATATATCAAATACTCATACGAGGAACTTATGGAAGATTTGAAGTGTACAAGTAGAACAACTGTATCAAACAATATAAAAGACTTAGAAAAATTTAATTTGATTGAAAAAGTTAGATGTTTTAGTTCTAGTAGCATTTATTATCTAAAAGTCAGAAGTACAGAAGATTGTACTAGTACAGAAAGTTGTACTGACAGTAGTACAGAAGATTGTACTACCATTAGTACAGAGGTCTGTACCGACAGTAGTACAGAGTTGCTGTACGCTAGTAAGAATAACTTTAATAAGAATAACTATAAAAAGAATAACTATAAAAAGAAAGATGATGATACTAAGTTAGATAAACTAAATAAGATAGAGGATATGCCTAAGAAAGAAAAAGAGGTTCGTCCTTTGGACTCATCATCAATCGAATTTAAAAATAATTTTATAAAACTTAAAAACATAGTTGCTGAATCTACAGGACAAGAAGAATTTAGAATAAATAATATAATGCAACCAGCTAAATACAAAGGGGTTGACCTTAATACTCTTATAGAGAAAATAAAAAAATCTGATTTTCTGATGGGAAAAACAGAGAAGAAACCAACTATAAATCATTTCACAGTAAAGTCTTTGCTGGATAGGATTATGGCCGATGGGTATATGAGTAATGATCCTAAAAAGGATAATAGTGAAGAAGAGGGCTGGTGGTAATGATGGAAGTATTATTGAAGTGTGAAAAATGCGGTGGAATTCTACTTTATAGAAATGAAGATGGTGTTGATAAAGGTGTATTCTGCGAATGCCAACAAAAAGAAAGAATTGAAAAAAGAATAAACAAATATAGAAATATGAGTATTACAGATAGAAATAACTCACAAGATACATTTGAAAGAGCAAAAATAGGAAGTAAAGCTGAAGAAGAAATCTATCAAAAATTTAAAAAATATGCTGAAAACTTCCATATAGCTAAACAAGATAATATTGGTCTAATGTTAGCAGGTGGAGCAGGAACAGGAAAAACATATGTTGCTAACTGTATTTCGAATAAAATTATGGAAAAAGGCTATAGTGTTTTAAGTTTTAATCTATCTAGATACCTTATGGCAATAAGAGAAAATTTCCCAGAAGAAGAAAAACTTTTAAACGCTGTAAAAAGTGTTGATTTACTTTTTATAGATGATGTGGGAAGTGAAAAATTAACAGATTGGGGATTGGAGAAAGTATTTAATTTGATTGATATGAGATATAGAGCTAATTTGCCTATAATGATTACTACAAACCTTAAACTTTCAGATTTGAAAAGACATTTGAATTTCAATGAGAGTGACAAAATAGTTGATAGAATGATTGAAATGACAAAGGTATTCCAATTTGATTGGGAGAGCAAAAGAAAAGAAAAAAATAAGAATAAAGAATCTTTTTGGGAAAATATAGCATAGGAGGACTAAATGACTAGAGACGAACTTAGAAAAATATATACATTTTTGAAAAAAGAAACAGGAGTAGAGGGAGTGCCTTCAAGAAACTTAGGGAGTAAGGAAGAATGTGTAGAAGCTATAAGAGACCTTGTATGTGGAACTAGAAGCAGAGTTTTTAAAGTTTATGAAGAAACATTGAGGGAAAATCTGAGATTTGTGAATGAAAAAATAGAACTAGAAAAAGAACTGGAAAACTTAAAAAATAAAAAGTGGTGGAAAAGATTATGGAATATGTAATGTTTTTAGTAGCTGGTGCTTTTATAGCACTAGCTGCATTGGAAAGAAAGATGAGGAGAGAGATATGGAAAGAAAAATAGGAGAGGTATTTGAAAGTGATAACAAGATAAAGATAAAATGTGTGAGGGGTGCAATGAATTATTGTTATGGTTGTTTATACTGGTTCAGAAGCAACTGTTTTAGTCCAGTGGTAGCTGGAGAATGCCAGAAACATCTTAGAAGTGATAGGGAAGATGTTATTTTTGTAGAGGTGAAAGAATGAAAGAAAAAATAAAATTAGAACTTCCAATTTATTTCACGACTTCAAAATTGAAACCTCAATTAGTAGGCATGAACTGGTATAGAAATGTTCACTATCACCAGGAAAGCATGATTAAAAAGTTTTATCATAGTCTTATAGCTGGATTACTTCCTTCTCCTAGACCAAAACTAAAGGGAGAAATAAAAGTGGAGTATGTACTGTATTATAAAAATAAACAAAGTGACTTGATGAATATAGTTTCTGTGATAGATAAATATTTGCTAGATGGGTTACAAGCTATAGGAGTAATAGAAAATGACAATGTAGAAAATTATGTAAAAACAGAAATAAGAGTGGCAGAGCAAGATAAAAAAAGACCTAGATTAATGTGTGAAATAATGGAGATATAGGAGGGAGAATATGGATAATTTAGTGGTAAAAGTAGAGAATATTAATGGAATCTTAGTAACAACAAGTAATAGAGTAGCAGAAGAATTGGGAGTAAGACATGATAATCTTTTGGATAAAATAGATGACTATGTAAAAAAATTTAGTTCGCCTGAACTTTCAGGGCAATTCTATATCCCTAGTGAATATAAGACTGCAAATAATAGAACAGTTAGAAATTACTTAATAACTGAAAAAGGGATAGCCCAATTAATAGGTGGTTATAATTCTTCTGTAGAAAAAGCATTTGATTTAAATGTGGCTTATATTAATAGATTTGAGGAAATGAAAAAACAATTATCACTGGGAGTTCCGCAAAACTTCAAGGAAGCTTTAAGATTGGCATTGGAGCAACAAGAAAAAATAGAAACATTACAACTCGATAATAAAGTTAAAGAGCAACAAATACTGGAATTGCAACCTAAAGCAACTTATTATGATATGGTCCTGCAATGTAAGGGAGTATTAGCAACTGGGATAATAGCTAGAGATTATGGGAAAAGTGCAAAATGGTTAAATGATAAATTACACGAATTCGGAGTACAATATAAACAGGGCGGAGTTTGGTTATTATACCAAAAGTTTGCAGACAAAGGGTATACACAAACTAAGACACAACCTATAACTAGAACTGCTGGACCAGATGTAGTATTGCATACTTATTGGACTCAAAAAGGGAGATTGTTTATATATGGGTTATTAAAAAGCAAAGGCTATATCCCGAACATAGAAAAAGAATATAATAAAGAAGCATAGAGGCATAATATGGAAAAATACTTAATAACAGGCTTAATACTGGTAGCTATGTCCTTTTTGGTACTTGGTATAGCTATCGGTGTTGGAATAGGGTTATATTTAATAATGTGAGGTGTAGAATGAAAATAAAAGCAGGTGAAGTAGAAAGTATAGTAAAAAATATAATGGATAGATATTTATCTGGTGGAGAGATAGAACAAAACGAGTTTGAGTATATAAAAAGATATTCTAGGTATTTGAAAAACTATAAGTTTCTAAAAAAACAATAGAGGTGGCATATGGCAGATAAACAAGAAAGCCCAAAAAGCAAAAAAACCAAACAAGCAGCTGAAGAAATAATAAGTGGCAAACATAAATATTGCTGGTTAAAAATAAGATTAGATAAAAATGGAGAAGTAAATAAAATATTAAAAACTCCCTTTGAAGAAGAACTATAATAGTTATTTATTTAAGATAAAACTATTGCAAAATAAGGAATAATACTATATAATATAGAAAAGAGAAAATAGAATATATGAAAAAACTAATTTTCGACCCTGGCGGTGGATTAGATGAATTACAGATAAAAGTCTGTAGTTTTTCTGGTCCACCTTTTTTATTTTATCTCGATTGAAGCACAACAAGCATACAAAGAAATAATAATGGCTAGAAAGCTGTGTGACATGGTGTGTTTCAATGGGGGTATACCTCACGGTCGATGTCTACCCACTACTAAATTTTTCATAATTGAACTCCTTTCCCTCACACGAGGGGATATATGGGAGCAGTAGCCTAAGTTGGTGAAGGCCTGAAGCTCACGAAGGTTCGATTCCTTCCCCTCCCAATTATAGCTATCATAAACACTTGGTAGCACTTTATGCGTAGAAGCATAGAAAAACTATGGGTCTACATTAATGGTTAGCAGTGAATGATTTTAAGGATAAGGATATCTATCCGAAAACCTTTGTCCGAATTCCAAAAACTGTAAAACTACTTTCAAAAGAAGTGGTCAGTAAAATGGAAAATGGGAAGTTTTACTGTTTCAGCTGTTAGCAGTTCAGCTTTTTAATAAAAACTGCACTTGATTAATACTCTCAATAGTTGAGGGTAGTAATGAGGTAATACGAATAAGGACGAAAACAAAAGCTAGTAATATTAGTATATTGCAGCTGCAAAACAATAAATATAGAGAATGGATACGAAAAGAGGTGGTGATGTGGCAAGGAAGATAGGAGAGATATTTGAGTTTGAGGGAAAGAAATATGAGGTTGTAGAAGCTCCTAATACGAATTTTTGTGATGGATGTATTTGGGAAAAAGAACTAGAATGTTTTTTTGGGAACACTGGAAGTTGTTCACCACGAAATAGAAAAGACAGGGAAAGTGTTATTTTTGTAGAGGTGAAAGAATGAAGTTAAATGGGTATGAAATACTACAAATAATAATGATTACATTGAAATTATTAAATAAAATAGATTTAAGTTGGGGAATGGTGTTTATACCAACTTACATAATGCTGGGAGCATTTCTAATCATGATATTGATAGGGGTCTATCAAGAAATAAAAATGAAAAGAGTTTTTAATAGATGGGTAAAAAAGAGGTGAAACAAAATGACAAAAAAGGAATATCTTAGACAAGGCTCTAAACTAAAAAAAGAAATAGAGCATGATAGAGAGATATTAAAAGAACTTAAAAGTAATCTTGATGGGCTTCAAGCCATAAAGTTATCAGAGAAAGTTCAAGGAGGACCTATTAAGGATGATAGTAATACAGTCAATAGGATGAACAAAGTAATAGAACTGGAAAATAAAATAAAAAATAAAATGTACAAACTTGATGACTTCCAGCAAAAATTATTATCAGAATTAGAAAAAATAGAAAATATAGATGAGAAAATTTTAATGGAAAGTAGATATATTTTAAATCTAAAATGGGAGAATATAGCGGATAAAATTGGATATTCACTAAGTCAAACTTATAGAATTCATGGAAAAATATTAGAAAATTTTAAAATGACATTGAATGAGAGTATCAATGTGTGATATTATATAAAATATAGATTTGGGTCAAGGGAGAAATCCTTTGGCCTTTTTATATTTAAATGGATTTGATTAGTTCTTTTTTATTTGGTATAATAGTGGAAAAATATTGGAGGGAAAAGTATGCCAAGAGAAAGAATAGAAGAAATATTTTCAAAATTGAAAAATAGAAAAGAGGCTTATAGAGAAGAGATTTGTTTTCCAGATGACCATCCAATAACATATGAGTATAGAGAATATTATTTAGAAGCTGAAAAGTTGTATGAATCTTTATCAGACAATGATAAAAGAGAACTTGAAGGGAAAATGGGTTA
>OGZY01000397.1_pt1 | contig 27871 bp, 24 predicted proteins | sample 1576911 | NCBI WGS metagenome assembly OGZY01 (sample SAMEA3541488, study PRJEB24748) | human gut metagenome | biome: human gut; feature: human-associated habitat; material: faeces | place: China | collected 2012 | reverse complement strand
CCAAAAAATCTGCCGGCGCGATTCGACTCTTAGAATTGTGCGGTGTTGCCTTAAATTTATTGATTATCCATATTGTAGCATAACTGCATGGCTAATCAACAACAAACTTTCAGGGCTTGCCGGGAGTTTTTTTATAAATCTTTTACGCACTGTCCATTCCGGCAGGATGCGCCGCGTCTTCGGAAACCATGCTTTGGGCGTGATTCTGTCATTTGCCGGCTGCCTAATTCGCCTTGCGGCCGGCGTCATCCGGCTTCGTGCCCGTCGCCGCTTTCAACCGCTCCAGCAGCGCGGCATAGCGCGGCTCCTGCTTCAGTGCGTGCAGCGGTTCAGAGCTCTCCAGTACGAACAGCGCGTTTTCACGCAGAAAATCATCCGATACATCCATGATGCCGGAGGAGGAGAGCCGGTCGAAAAACAGCGGCGAATATTCCTGCGCGCGGCAGCCCGTAACAGCGCTTTCCGCGTAGGCTTCGGCGGCGTCCAGCGCAGCCGGCGTCTTGCCCGCCAGAGCCAGCAATTCGGCGCGTGCCAGCTCATAGTTTCCGTGCATGCCGGGCGCGTTTTCACCATGAAACAAAACGTCCAGACGGCAGGCTGCGTCCAACAGTGCGAGGGCCTTCTCCGTATCCCCGCGCGCACGTGCCTCGGCGGACAGGCTGTATAAGCACAGTCCCGCGTCCCGCACATATCCCCAAAGGCAGGTCTGGTGCAGCTTTTCCGCTTCCTCCGCTTGTCCCGTCTGTCTCAGGATGGATGCTTTCAGCATGCGGGCGTCGTAATCGGGCTGAGGGAGTTTTTCTACGGCGTCCAGCGCACGACCGGCTTCTCCATTCATCATATACAGGCCGGACAGCGTGTAGAATGCGGCCTCACGGGTCTCGGTGTCCGTGCTGTGCGTGCTGTCCTCAAACAGGCGGATGGAGCGTTCCAATTGCTTTTGTACGAACGCTTCGTCTTTCAGGGCCGCCATATAGCGCATATACAGCGATGCGATGCGGAATTTGAGCGCGGTGTCGCCTGGATGGGAAAGCAGAATATCTTCACAATAGGCGCAGGCTTCTTCGGCGCGGCCGCTTTCAAACAGGACGCGTCCTTTTTCCCAGATGGCTTTCAGTTCTTCCTCGGAAAGAAGAGGCCGAAAATCCAGCAGTGTGTCGGGTGTGGTGCCCAACGCCCGCGCCAGAGGGCACAGCAGCAGAATATCCGGGTAGGCACTGGCCGTCTCCCATTTGGACACCGCCGCGGCGGTAACGCCCACGGCCTCGGCAAGCTGTTCCTGCGTCAGTCCCTTTTGTCTGCGCAGTGTTTGGATGGTTTTTCCGGTTGGCATTTCCATTTCGGCAAATTCCTTTCGTTTCTTTTGGGCCCGGTTCCATCGTAACATACGAGCGCCGCGTATACAATGGAGCGGATGTTGAACGCAGATGCGGTTTTTTTGAATTGAATTCAAGCTGCGGACGGTGCGGGGCAGAGAAAACGCACTCCAACCTCCGGCATATGTTTCGGAAGGCGGAGCGCGCTGTGAAATAAAGAAAAATGTGCTTCAGGAAAGTGTGGCAGACAGCCCGGCGGCATGCTTGGCGCGCTGGGAACGGCGCAGTCTCTGCTTGACGCGGCTCACAAGGAACACGAACAGGCACATCAGCGCGGGAGTGGCGGCGGCAAATACGCCCAGCAGCGTCCACGCACGCCCTGAAAGAGGGGAAAGGCCGAACAGCGGCCCCAGCAGGACGCATGCACCGATGAAGCCCACGCCCATGGCGGCCACGATGGCAAAGCGCCATCTGGACAGAGGCCAGCACAAAAACAGCAGCACCATAAATCCTGCCGTGCCTGCCAGCAGTGTGCACACAGTGGAAATCTGCTCCATGGGAAGGCCCATCCCGGAGCCGATCCACATCACAGCCAGCAGGTTCACCACATTGACCAGCCCGCCGGGCAGTGCGTTCAGCAGCACGCTGCGCATAAAGCTGCCGCGTACACGCCCATAGGATGACTCGAATGTCAGCAGGAACGAAGGAACGCCGATAAGCAGCCCGCTGAGCAGACTGATCTGCGCGGGCACCAGCGGATAGGGCATGGCCGCAAACAGAAGAACCAACGAAACAACGAATGAGAAGATGTTTTTTACAAGGAACAGTGTGGCCGAACGTTCTATATTGTTGATGACACGCCGCCCCTCTTTGACGATCTGCGGCATGGCAGAAAAATTGGAGCTCAGCAGCACCAGCTGGGCCACATGCTGCGCAGCCTCGCTGCCTGCCGCCATGGCGATGCTGCAATCCGCATCTTTTAAAGCCAGCACGTCGTTTACCCCGTCGCCGATCATGGCCACGGTGCGGCCCGTGTCCTTCAGCGCGCAGATGAGCGCGCGCTTTTGCTGCGGCGTCACACGGCCGAACACGGCATGCGCCTGCGCCGCGCCGCGAAGGTCCGCGTCTTCAGGTACGCGGGACATATCCAGATAATGTTCCGCGCCCTCCACGCCCGCCCGGCGCGCAACTTCCGCCACGGATACCGCGTTATCGCCGGAGATGACCTTTACATCCACGCCCTGTGCCTTGAAATAGGCCAGTGTTGCAGGTGCATCCGCACGGATTTTATCCGAAAGCACCACAAAGCCCAGCGCCTGCGGATCGTGCTGCAGCGTACCGCCCTCCAGCACGCCGTGTCCGCGCGCCAGCACCAGCACGCGCCGTCCTGCCGCCAGCTGCGGCTCTACCGTACCCCGGAAGGCGGCATATCCGCCGCCCAGCACGATCTCCGGTGCGCCGAGGATGTATTCGTCTCCGTCTTTCAGCACCAGAGCACCCCACTTGCGCTCGGAGCTGAAGGGGACGGCGGCTTTGGGCTGCCAGCCGCCGCCCAAAGCGCCGAAGCGTGCCCGCAGAGCCTGCGCCGTGGCGTTGTCCTCGCCCGCGGCGGCGGTAAAGCTGCCCAGCAGCTCTGCCAGTGCGCCGCCCTCCATGCCCGGTACGGGGATGGTTTCCAGCACTTCCATGCAGCCCTCGGTGATGGTGCCTGTTTTGTCCAGACACAGCGTGTCCACCCGGGCCAGATTCTCGATGCAGGAAAGCTCGTGAACCAGCGTTTTGCTGCGCGCCAGGCTGATGACGCTCACGGCCAGCGCTACGCTCACCAGAAGGTAAAGCCCCTCGGGGATCATGCCGATGATGGCGGCCACGGTGGAACTCATGGCGTACTCCAGCCCTGTGTGAAGAAAGAAATACTGCTTTGCAAACATGATGACGAATACGGGGATGATGGCAATGCTGATGAAACGCAGCAGCCTGTCCAATGCGCGCATCATCTCCGAGCGGTGACGTTTGCGGCGCCGGGCCTCGCCGGTGATGCGCGCGGCATAACAGTCGGTGCCAACCTTATCCAGCCGTGCCGCGCACGCGCCGGTCACCACAAAACTGCCCGAGAGCAGCGTGTCCCCGGGGCGTTTTTGCACAAGCTCTGCCTCGCCTGTCAGCAGCGCTTCGTTTACCTCCAGCGTCCCGTCCGCAACAACGGCGTCCGCGCACACCTGGCTGCCCGGGCGCAGCAGCACAATGTCGTCCAGTACCAGCTCGTCTGTGGGGACGGTGCGCGTTCGGCCGCCGCGGACCACAAAGCCGTGCTGCCCGAGAGCAGTGTCACCTTGTCCAGCGTGCGTTTGACGCGCAGCTCCTGCACAATGCCGATGAACACATTGGCGGCCACAATGCCCAAAAACATCATGTCGCGGTATGCGCCAACAGCGAACAGGCAGGCGGCCAGCGCCACGAACACAAAATTGAAAAAGGTAAATACGTTGTCCCGCACGATCTGCCATTCTGTTTTGGAGAGGCTGTCCTGCGCGGCGTTGTTCCATCCGGCGGCCCGGCGCTGGGCCGCCTGTTCCTCTGTAAGCCCTGTTTCCGGTGTGGGGCAAAGCCGTTCCACGGGGCGGCGTTCAGAGCGTTTGCGGTTTTGCTTCATGGTCGTATGCTTCCTTTTTCCGCGCGGCGCGCCGCGCTGTATTTGGAACGTGAAAAATGTCCTTTGCCTATCATTACGAGGCAGAAACGGCCCATGCTACAAGCCCGCATACAAAACCTGCGACGCGCGCCCCTTTGGTTTGACATGTTTTTCGCTCCGGGTGTACTACACTCGGAGAAGAGGGGGCGGCGGCATGCGCGGTGTGATCTATGTGGATATTCTGTTTTTTGTCAATGCCCTCATCGGATATTTTCTGCTGCGGGGCGCGGCGCTGCTGGCCGGGCGCATCGCCGCCGATTGGCGCATCTTTCTGGGGGCGGCCGCCGCGGGCCTTTCTTCGCTGCTGCTGCTTTTGCCTCCTCTGCCGCAATGGCTCATGTGGGGGGCAAAAATCGGCAGCGCGGTGCTCATCGTATTCGCCAGCTTCCCGGTGCACAATGTGCGCGGCTTCCTGAAATGCTGCTTCTGGTATGTGTTTCTGAACATTGCGCTTTCAGGCGCGGTATTTGCGGCTACATACTATGGTGCGGCGCAGAATGTCAGCACCAATAACCTGTCGGTGTATTTCAATGTTTCCCCTTTGCTGCTTATCGGGTGCATTGCCGGCGTATATCTGGCCGTACAGCTTTGCGCATGGGCATTCGGCCGGCCGCAGCAGGTGCGGACCATACCGTTCACCGCCCGGTTCGAGGATGGCTGCGTGCAGGGGCTGGCGCTGGTGGACACGGGGTTTTCGGTCCGCGACCCCATCACGGGAACGCCCGCGTTTCTGCTCAGCTTTCCCGCGGTGCGCGGCGCGCTGCCGCCTGGGCTGCTGCGGGCGCTGGCGCTTTATTTCGACGACGGCGCCATGGAGACGGGAGGCATGCCGCTGCGGCTCATCCCCACCAAAACGGCGGCGGGCACCCGTGCCCTGCCTGCGGTGCGCGTACGTGAACTGGTGTTGGAGGCAGACGGCGCGCCCCGCCGCTATACGGGCGTGTGTGCGGTGTTCACGCCGGAGCCTCTGGCGGACGGCGGCTTCTGCGCCATCGTACCCGCGGAGGGAGGGGGTTGCGGAGCCTGACGCAGCCGCCGGGCGAACAAAGACGCAGCTTCCGGCCGCACAGGGCGCCGCGCCGCCTGCAGACCATACAAAGGAGAAGAAAAATGCCACTGCTTGCATCACTGCGCACGGGGCTGGCGGCCCTGTGCAGGAAATTCATCATCTGCATCCGCCTGCCGGACTACGCTTATTATATCAACGGGCCGGAAACGCTGCCTCCGCCGCTGAGCAAAGAAGAGGAAAAGGTCGTTTTTGCCGGCCTGGAGGCCGGAAACCCCGACTGCCGCGATGTGCTTATCGTTCACAATTTGCGGCTGGTGGTCTACATCGCAAAAAAATTCGAGAGCAAAACGGCCTCTGTGGAGGACATGATTTCCATCGGTACCATCGGGCTCATCAAGGCGGTGAATACTTTCGTCCCGTCGAAAAACATCAAGCTGGCCACTTATGCCAGCCGGTGTATCGAAAACGAGATCCTGATGTACCTGCGCAAGAGCAGCAACAAGCGGCAGGAGAGCAGCATCGACGAACCCCTGAACACCGACTGCGACGGCAACGAGCTGCTGCTTTCGGATGTTCTGGGGACAGATGGGAACCAGGTGGGAGCCGATTTGGAGCAGGCGGCGGAAAAAAATATGCTGCTGGAGGCGGTGGGCCGCCTTTCCGCACGGGAGAGGCAGATCATGGAGCTGCGCTTCGGCCTTTCGGGCGGGGCGGAGCATACGCAGAAGGAAGTGGCGGATATGATCGGCATTTCCCAAAGCTACATTTCAAGGCTGGAAAAGCGCATCATCAAACGGCTGAAAGGCGATTTGGAACGCATTTCCTGAACAGAACAAACGTAAAACGGCGGGCCGGGTAATTTTCCCAGCCCGCCGTTTGGATTGTACGCCGCCGCAGGGCCAATACTCCGGGCAAGACGTTTTGCTTGGAGGAGAGGATACTTTGTATTATCACAAGGTGGAGATCTGCGGCGTGAATACCGCAAAGCTGCCGGTCCTGAAGGAAAAGGAGAAAATGGAACTCATCGTCAAAGCGCAGGCGGGCGACAAGGAAGCCCGCCAGAAGATGATCAACGGGAATCTGCGGCTGGTGCTGAGCGTTGTGCAGAAATTCACAGGCCGGGGGGAGAATCTGGACGATTTGTTTCAGGTGGGCTGCATCGGCCTCATCAAGGCCATCGACAATTTCAACCCAGGGCTGGGCCTGCGCTTTTCCACCTACGGCCAGCCCATGATCATCGGCGAGATACGCCGTTTTCTGCGGGACAACAACGCCATGCGCGTCAGCCGTTCGGTGCGGGATGTGGCGTACAAGGCCATGCAGGCACGGGAGCTGCTGCAAAAGAAGCTGGGGCGGGAGCCTAACGTGCGGGAGATATCCGAGGCGGTGGGCCTGCCGCAGGCGACTGTTACGCTGGCGCTGGAGAGTGTGGTGGAGCCGGTTTCCCTGTATGAGCCTGTATACAGCGACGGCGGCGACACCATCTATGTGATGGATCAGGTGGGCGAGACAGGCTGTGAGGAAAATTGGATCTCCTCCATCCAGTTCCGCGACACCGTCAGCAAGCTGTCGGACCGGGAGAAAAAAATCATGTCCCTGCGCTACCTGGCCGGTAAAACGCAGGTAGAGGTTGCGGGGGAGATCGGTATCAGCCAGGCGCAGGTGAGCCGTCTGGAAAAAAACGCGCTGGAGCGCATCAAAAAACAGCTGTGACACCGCATGAAAAACGCGCCCCGGGACAAAATGTTCCGGGGCGCGTTTTGGGTTTGTTTGCGTCGGCAATGCGGCTATTCCGCGGCAACCGTGGCAGCCTGTTTCTGCCTGCTCAGTTTTTTTTCGCTTTCCACGCCGTAGCTCAGCAGCGCGCGCTGCAGCGTACGCACATTTTTGAAGTGGATCCCAGTGATATCCGCGTCGAAAGCGGCGGACGCATTGGCGGTGTTGTCGTCAATGAAAATGGATTCCGCTGCCGAAAGACCGTATTTGGCCAGAAGCGCATGGTAGATGCGCAGGTCGGGCTTGGTCAGCTTTACCTCACAGGAAGCAACTCCGCCGTCGAACAGCTGCCAGAATTTGCGCTGCTGCAGCATTTCCAGCACGTCCCAGGAAATATTAGAAAGGTAAAACACGCCGTATCCGCGCTTTTTCAACCGCTTGATGAGCTGCACGGTGTCGTCCTTGGTGCGCAGCATATCGTACCAGTCGTCCAGAATAACGCCCACCTCAAAGGAACGGCGCAGAGCCGCGCCCTTTTCGCGCATGATGCGGTCGCCTTCCTCGCGGGTGAGCAGGCCGGCGTCCATCTGCAGCCATTCCTCGCTGCCGAAGGTAATGTCGTAGAGCTGGTCCTCCACACGTTCGTTCATGAAATGGTCGACGAGGAATTCGCGAGGGTCAAAATCCACCACGACGCCGCCCAGATCAAAAATAATATTTTTATACAAAACGTTCACCTGTCCTGTGCGGGGGAACGCGTTCCCCTGGATTCTGCGCGCCTTGTCCGGGGCGCCCGCCGCCGCGCGCGTGGACGGCCGGGACCCAAAAAGCGGCTTTCGGCAGCTTTTTCACTATTATACAACATTTTTTGCGGTATAGAAAGGGCTTCGTTCGGAATAGGTATGGAATGCCGGCGTGTAGCCGGAGAAGGGAGGTTGTCGTTATGACAGTATATAAGCTGTGCGAACGGGACGTTGTAAATGTTACCACAGGCCAGAACCTTGGTAAAGTGGATGATATTTCCTTCGAGCCGGAGACGGCCCGCATCACGGGCGTTATCCTGTACGGGCGGCTAAAGCTGTTCGGCCTGCTGGGCCGGGAGGAGGACACGGCCATCCCGTGGGGAGACATCGAAAAAATCGGGACGGATGTTCTTTTGGTGCGCACGGCGGTATCCGCGCCGCCCAGAAGCAGAAAAAAATTGTTTGGAGTGAAATAAAATGGGTTGACAAGGTGTTTTATAATAATGAAGTGGAAAACGTAAAGTTTTTGAAAAGCGGAAGCTTGGCATTTGAAAATCGGGAGGACGTTTGACGTGCAACAGATCGGACCCGGTGCGCAGCCCACGCGTTTTGCGAAGCTGCGCGCCTCTTTCTGGCTGAGCGCCGTATGGTCGGTGCTGGTGCCAACTGTTTTTTTTGTTACGATGGAGTGGATCCACCGCGGTACGCTGGGCGGCGATTTCTGGAGTGCCCGCGTGCAGCCGCATCCCTGGGGCTTTATTTTTGAGTGGCTGTTTTTGGTGCTGCTGTATGTGTTCATCAGCCAGCTTTCGGGCCTGCACTGGCTGGCCACGCTGCTTACGGGCATCATCAGCAACGTGCCGGGGACCGTCACCTATTTTAAGCTGGAGATGCGCGGCGAGCCGTTTCTGCCCTGGGATATCACCCAGGTAGGGGACTTTGCCGGCGTGGCCGGCAAGGTGGAGCTGGACATACAGCCCACGATGCTGTGGACGCTTGCAATTTTCCTTGTGCTTTTGGCAGCGAGCTGCTTTTTGTGCATGCCCTATAGAAAAGAGACGCGCTGGCGCTGGCGCATCGGCAGCGCGGCGGTTTCGGGCTTTTTGTGGTGCCTGCTGGTGTTCGGCGTATACCTGAACGCCTCCATGTGTGAATTTTTCGGCATTTATTCCGATATGTGGATGCAGGACCGTTATTACAAAAACTACGGCGTCATCACGGGGTTCATGACGAATCTGCAGGTGCTGGACATCGAAGCGCCGGAGAACTACTCTGAAAAATCGGTTCTGGAGCTGGCCGCCCGCGTGGAAGAGACGGCCGAAACGGCGAAGCCGCTGTATAAGGAATCCTACGCGGCCACGGCGGACGCGCCCGAGCAGCGGCCCAATATCATCTTTGTGATGAACGAATCGTTTTGGGATGCCTCCCGCCTGGAGGGCATATCCTATGACCGGGAGCTGACGCCCAATCTGACGGCGCTGAAAAACGAGGCGGCCTACGGCTACTGCTATACACCGTCTTTCGGCGGCGGAACCTGTGATGTGGAATTTGAGGCGCTGACGGGTTTTTCAGTGGAGCATCTGCCTGCGGGCAGCAAGCCCTATCAGCAGCATGTCACCCATGATATGTTTTCTCTGCCGCAGTATCTGCGGGCGCAGGGCTACGATACACTGGCCGTGCACGGATACTACCGCAAGTTCTGGAGCCGCAACACTGCGTACCCCTACCTCGGCTTTAACGAGTTCATCGCCGCCGAGGATTTTGTGAACCCGCACACCCGCCGCGGCTTTATCTCGGACGCAGCCATGACGCAGCGCATTATTGAGGAATACGAAGCGCGGGACGGCGGCGCACCGCTTTTCATCCATGCGGTGACGATGCAAAACCACACGACCTACGACGCAAGCCGTTACGCGGCGGACGAACTGGTGAAGATCACGGAGCATCCCGGTCTTTCCACGCAGACGCTTTCCCAATTGCAGGATTTTGCAACGGGCGTGTATGAGGCGGACGCGGCGCTGGGCGCTCTGGTGGATTATTTCCGCAATGTGGACGAGCCCACCATCATCGTGTTTTGGGGCGACCATTTCAACCCCGTGGGCAAGGGCTACGAGCTGTTTGAAAAGACGGGCTATATCGAAAAGGGAGATACCGGAAGCCCGGACCTGCACCGCACGGACCTGCTGATCTGGAGCAACTACGGCGGCGCCTCCATCGACCTGGGCACCATCGCGGCCTATGATATCTCGCCTGTAATGATGGACCTGTACGGCCTGGAAAAGCCGCTGCTGTTCGAGTATCTGACAGACAGCCTTTCGGTGATGCGTGCGCGCACCCGCGGTGTTACCGTGGAGACGGACGGCTCCTTCAGCGAGGAAATGACCGAGGTGCAGCGGCAGTGCTATGACGGCCACTGGCTGCTGCAGTATGACCTGATGTTCGGCAAGCCGTACCTGGAAGATTACACGCCGCAGGAATGAACGGCAAAAAAACGCGCTGTACAGCGAAAAACACTTGTAATCCGAGCGCGGGTATGGTATACTGATTCGGCAATACGCACGCATGTCTTTGGCGTCCGGTGCCTTCGGGTGGCGCGCCATGCAGGACATGCGGAGGAAAAAACAAATTTTAGGAGGACACAATTATGGCAGTAGTATCTATGAAACAGCTTCTTGAAGCCGGCGTGCATTTCGGTCATCAGACCCGCCGCTGGAACCCCAAAATGGCGAAGTATATCTTCACCGAGCGCAACGGCATTTATATCATCGACCTGCAGAAGACTGTGAAAAAGCTGGATGAGGCTTACAGCTTTGTGCGCGACACGGCCACCGCCGGCGGCAGCATTCTGTTCGTGGGCACCAAAAAGCAGGCGCAGGATTCCGTGCGTGAGGAAGCCACCCGCTGCGGCATGCACTATGTCAACGCGCGTTGGCTGGGCGGCATGCTGACGAACTTCCGCACCATCCGCCGCCGTATCGACCGCATGGAGCAGATCAATAAAATGCGCGAGGATGGCACTTTCGACATGCTCCCCAAGAAGGAAGTTGCGAAGCTGGAGCTGGAGTTGGAGAAGCTTGAAAAATTCCTGGGCGGCGTGAAGACGATGGATAAGCTGCCCGCCGCCATGTTCATTGTGGACCCGCGCAAGGAGCGTATCGCTGTTGCCGAGGCCCGCAAGCTGAACATCCCCATCGTGGCCATTGTCGACACCAACTGCGATCCGGACGAGATCGACTACGTCATTCCGGGCAACGACGACGCCATCCGCGCTGTAAAGCTGATTGCGGGCGCAATGGCGGACGCTGTGCTGGAGGGCCGTCAGGGCGAGCAGATGGACGAGGCCGAGGCTGAAGAAGAAGTCGCGGCTGCTGAATAATCGAACAGGGGGAAAAGAAAAATGGCATTTACCGCTTTAGATGTTAAGAAGCTGCGCGAACAGACCGGCTGCGGCATGATGGACTGCAAAAAGGCGCTCACCGAGTCTGACGGCGATTTTGACAAGGCTGTCGAGTATCTGCGCGAAAAGGGTCTTGCCGCCGCCGCGAAAAAGGCAGGCCGCATTGCCGCCGAGGGCATGGTCTACGCTGCGGCCGACGTGGCAAACAAGGTGGGCGTTGTCATCGAAGTGAACGCCGAGACCGACTTTGTTGCGAAAAACGACAGTTTCCAGACCTTTGTAAAAGAAGTTGCAGACGTTGTCATGGCGCAGAATCCCGCCGACGTGGAGGCTCTGATGGCCTGCAAGCTGGGCGAGCAGACGGTAGAAGCCGCGCTGCAGGAAAAGATTCTTGTCATCGGCGAGAACATTAAGATCCGCCGCTTCGCGCGCTTCGAGGGCGTTTGTTCCGCTTATGTGCACGGCGGCGGTACGCACGGCGTGCTGGTCCAGTTCGACACCGACGATGCGACAGCTGCGAAAGCTGAGTTCACGGCGTTCGGCAAAGACATTGCCATGCAGATCGCCGCGGCCAATCCCGGTTATCTGTGCGAGGCCGAGGTGCCCGCGTCTGTGATCGAGAAAGAGAAGGAGATCCTGCTGGCGCAGATCAGCAACGACCCGAAGCTGGCCGGCAAGCCCGAGCCTGTGAAGGTGAAGATGGTCGAAGGCAAAATCGGCAAGTTCTACAAAGAGAACTGCTTGGTGGATCAGGCATATGTCAAGGAGCCGGATATTTCTGTCTCCAAGTATGTTGAGAACACCGCTAAAGAGCTGGGCGCGGACATCGAGATTGTCAAGTTCGTGCGTTTTGAGAAGGGCGAAGGCCTGGAGAAGCGCGCCGACGATTTTGCGGCCGAAGTTGCCAGCATGATGAAATAAGCGTATCGCTCGGATACAGGCCGCCCGCACGGAAGTGTGGGCGGTTTTTTGACGCCAGGCCTGCGCGCCCAATATTTAACAGATTCGTCATTGCTTTTTTGCGTTTAATATGTTAAAGTATTAAAGCAATATCGGGAATGATATAAAAACGGAACCATCAAAAAGGGCGAGGTGCATCATGGCAGAAAAAAATACCCGCAGAAACAAAGACATGGATGTGCTGTTCAAAGCGATCCTTTCTTTGGAAACGCTGGATGAATGCTACGATTTCTTCGAGGACCTCTGTACGATGAAAGAACTGGCGGATATGGTGCAGCGCGTGGAGGCGGCCAAGATGCTGCTGAGCGGCAATACATACGAGCAGATCGTCAAAAATGTCGAGATCAGCACAGCGACCATCAGCCGGATTAATCGTTGTATCCAATATGGAAGCGGCGGTTACGAGAAAATTCTGAATCGTGCTGAAAAAGCCAGTAAATGCAAGGCTTTGATAAGGATGGTTGAGAAAAACAAGTAAAATCAAGGCTTTGTGGACAGTGACAGACAATGCAACCATCAAAAATTGAATAAGTTTACAGAGCAGGGATACTATTTTCACGAATGGTATCCCTTTTCTGTTGTCTTCCGCTCCCACATAAGCGAAGCATGGCACAAGCCGCAGGCACAAAAAACCTGTGGCTTTTTTGTTGCCCATTTTAGGAAGGAGCCGGATAAATGAATTTAAGTGAAGCTGAAAAAAGGATGATCTATCAGGTCGAGGGCACCAGCCAGGGAGCCGCCCTGAATGAGATTTACATGACCTGGCGCTATGCACCGGACAAGGCCATGAAGGACACGGCGGAAGGCCTTTTGAAAAAGCTCCGTCCTCTCTCCGATAAGGAGTGCATGGATGTGATCCGGAATGTTCAGAAGAATTACCGTCTGCCCGGCAAGGCAAGGACCATCGGGGAAATGCTGGCGGAGGCTAGGCAGCAGTCCGGCACCCAGAAGCTGGCCGGTCACGATATCATGGCCCTGGAGCGGTTCGATCCCGATACCCGCCACATGATCGTCTTTGACGTCCTCTCCCATGAGTCCCCCATGGGATACAAGGGTGATAAAATGCGCCTGTTCCTGACCGAAGCCGGATACGGCAAGGCCATGGAGAACCAAGACAGGGGATTTATCAAAATAAAGAACCATGCGAAGGTCATAGCTGGCAATCTCCGCTATGACCACAAAGACCGTGAGTTGTAGGGAACTGAAAACTGTATCAAAAAGGGTAGAAAATCCGTTGTTCCTTCCCCTGTGTGCCACAATTCAAAGGAGACGTGGATGTTTTCCCATGGGGAGGATACCGGAAGGATACAGACGGACAAAACACCGAAAATCAACACTTTTCAAACCATGAGGAAGGAGGTATCAGGCATGGCAGTTTTCCGCATAGAAAAGACCCGTGATTACACGGTCATGTCAAACCACCATCTGCGAAACACAGACCTTTCCCTGAAAGCGAAGGGCCTGCTCTCCCTTATGCTGTCGCTGCCGGAGGATTGGGACTACACCATGAAGGGCCTTGCCCGTATCTGCAAGGACGGCATTGACAGTATCAGCGGCGGTATCCGGGAACTGGAGGCACACGGGTATCTGATCCGTGAACGTATCAGGAATGAAAACGGGCAGCTTGGCTCAATAGAGTACACGATCCTGGAGCAGCCTAAACCGCCCGCACCTACCATGCGCCCCCTTGACGAGCGCGGCGCATGGGCGGCGAAGTCCAAAAAGGAATATGACCTTGACGAGAACGGCGAGCGCATACGCTTACCAAGCGGCAGATACAAGACACACAAAGTTGACCTCACAGGCTGGAACGACAAGGGCAACGCGCTTTTATGGCGCAAGGCATGGGCGGATATTTCAAACGCCTACCTTGAACGCGCCGGACACCCGGAGCGTATCGACTACCGCAGCAACGCCGAGCGCGGCATTGACGAGCTGCCCACCGTCCACATGGGCGTAGCGGCCTGTCAAATGGAGAAGAAAGGCATAGCCACCGAGAAAGGCGAGCTGAACCGGAATATCCGAAAGGCAAACCGCCTTATCCGGGAAATCAGGGCGCAGATTGGAAAGCTCAAAGAATGGATTGGCGAACTGTTCAAGGCGCGGGAAACCGCCCCGGAGCAGCCCCCGCAATCCCCCGGCCTTGCAAATCTGCTGATGAAGTATTTAAGCGTTCAGAGAGAAAAGAGCCGGAAGTATTCGCAGAGTTGGCAAAGGCAGCACGCCGCCGATGAACTGAAAACCGTTGCAAAGGCGGTCAACTATCTTTCCGAGCATGGTATTTCTACCCTTGCGGAGCTGGACGCTGCCCTTTCCTCTGTCAGCGACCAAGCCGACGCTATCCGGGAGGGCATGAAAACCGCCGAGAAGCGCATGAAAGAATTGCAGAAATTGATTGAATACGGGAAGAACTACACCGAGTACAAGCCCATTCACGACGAGCTGAAAAAGCTGAAAAATGGCTGGACGAGCAAGCGTGACAAGTACGAGGAAGCCCACCGCGCCGAGCTTACGCTATGGAACGCAGCGAGCCGCTATCTCCATGCAAATCTGCCGAAAGGGACAAAGACCTTGCCTATCTCTGAATGGGAAAAAGAGTACGCCACTCTCAGCGGGCAGAGAACAGCGGAATATACCAAGCTGAAAGAAACCCGCGCCGAGGTTGCCGAGCTGCACAATATCCGCAAGTGCGTTGATATTGCACTGAAAGCCGACCAGCCGGAGCAGACCCGCGCCAAGCGGCACGACTTAGAACGATGAATGGAGTTGAGATTTTTGTACTACACCCAAGAACAGATAGACCGGGCGAATCAAGCCGACCTTGTTTCTTTCCTGCAATCACAGGGCGAGCAGCTTACCCGCGCCGGGAATGAATACCGCTGGAAACGGCACGACAGCTTGACCGTCCGGGGAAACAAATGGTACAGGCACAGCCAGAGCAAGGGCGGCGGCCCCGTTGATTTTGTTATAGAGTTTTTCGGCAAGAGCTTCACCGAAGCCGTGGAACTTCTCACAGGAGAAAAGGGAGCCGCACCGCCGCCGGACAGACCTTGCCCCGCGTCCCTTTCCGACTTCCGGCTACCACCCCCAAACAGCGACAACCGAACAGCGAGGAACTACCTCACAGCAGCCCGCCGCATTGATGAAGATGTGACGGGCTTTTTCTTTGCCCGCGGCGATATTTACGAGGACGCAGCCCACCACAACGCCGTATTTGTGGGGCGGGACGAGGACGGAATACCGCGCTACGCCCACAGCAAGGGAACGGCGGGAAACTTCCGGCTCGATGTGAAAGGCAGCGACAAAGCCTTTAATTTCTGTTACCGGGGCGAGGGCGACAGGCTTTTTGCCTTTGAAGCCCCCGTTGACCTGCTCTCTTTCCTCTGCCTGTTCAAAAAGGAATGGCAGAAGCAGAGCTATTTGTCATTGGGCGGCGTGGGAGAAAAAGCCCTATTGCGTTTCCTTTCTGACCGTCCGAACATCAAGACCGTTTACCTCTGCCTTGACAGCGACCAAGCCGGAAACGACGCTTGTAGCCGCCTTGCGGAGCTTGTGCCGGAGGGCTTGACCGTCCACCGCCTTGTGCCGCTGTTTAAGGACTGGAACGAGGTATTGCAGCACCGGGCAGAAATCACAGACGGGAAGTATATCCAGGAAGCAGTTTACGGCCTGAAAGAGCCGCCGCAGGAAGAAACCGTCGAGATTATCCGCATGAGCGAGGTTGACACGCAGACCGTTGAATGGCTATCTTTGAACGCCTCTGCGATTTCTATAACGGCTATGACCCCTCCATCGGCGTACAGATGACGCTCAGCAGCCATCGGGAGGAACGGCCGGAGGACCTGTTCGGCATGGCCGCCCAGGGCGACCTTCTGGACGAGATCCGCGTCGAGGCGTCGGGCATCCTGCAGCGGCAGTATGAGCGCGGCAACAACGGCTATGTGAAAAGCAAGTACGTCACCTTGACCATCGAGGCGGAGAATATTCAGGCGGCGCGGGCACGGTTTTCCCGCATCGAGGCGGATACCCTGAACCGCTTCAAGGTCATGGGCGCCAGCGCGAAGGTGCTGAACGGAAAAGAGCGGCTGGCACTGCTGCATGGGCTTCTCCATCCGGAGGGCGGAAAGTTCGCTTTCGAATGGGACTGGCTCCCGGCAAGCGGCCTTTCCGTCAAGGACTTTATCGCCCCGTCCTCCTGTGCGTTCGGAAAAAGCCGCTGTTTCCGCGTCGGGGAAGTGTACGGCGCGGTATCCTTTTTGCAGATATTGGCCCCGGAGATCCAGGACCGCATCCTGACGGACCTTATGGACACCGAAGGAAACCTTCTGGTGACCATGCACGTCCGGGGCGTCAACCAGAACGAGGCCATCAAAATGGTCAAGCGCAAGATCACCGACCTGGACGCCATGAAGATTCAGGAGCAGAAGAAGGCCGCCCGGAGCGGCTACGATATGGATATACTCCCCTCCGACCTCTCTACCTACGGCGGCGCGGCGAAAAATCTTTTGCAGGATCTCCAGAGCCGCAACGAGCGCCTGTTCAACATGACTTTCCTGGTGCTGCATATGGCGCCCACAAAGCAGAAGCTGGAGATCGCCGTATCCCAGTCGGCCGGCGTCGCCCAGACCTATAACTGCATCCTCAACCGTCTGGACTTTCAGCAGGAGGACGGGCTCATGTCCTCGCTGCCCCTGGGCCTCAACCGTATTAAGATCGAGCGCAGCCTGACCACTTCGGCTCTGGCGGTATTCGTGCCCTTCGTCACCCAGGAGCTGCTCATGGGCGGGGAGGCCATGTATTACGGGCTCAATGCCCTGTCCGGCAATATGATCCTGCTGGACCGCAAGCAGTCCCGCTGTCCCAACGGTCTTGTGTTCGGCACACCGGGCAGCGGCAAATCCATGAGCTGCAAGCGGGAGATCACCTACGTTATGCTGACCACAAAGGATAACGTCATCATCTGCGATCCGGAGGACGAATATTCCCCGCTGGTGAACCGGCTGGGCGGTCAGGTGGTCCGGCTGTCCCCCAACAGCCGGGACTATGTGAATCCGCTGGATATCAACCTCAACTACAGTGAGGAAGAAAATCCGCTGGCGCTGAAATCCGACTTCGTGCTGTCCTTCTGCGAGCTTATCATGGGCAGCAAGACAGGGCTGGAGGCCATTGAAAAAACGGTCATCGACCGGGCTGTGCAAGTGATCTACCAGCCCTACTTCGCGAACCCCCGGCCGGAGAATATGCCTGTGCTGGGCGACCTGATGGACGCGCTCATGGCGCAGGGCATCCCGGAGGCGGAGCGTGTGGCCCAGGCGCTGGATCTGTATGTAAACGGCTCACTGAACTTTTTCAATCACCGTACTACCGTGGATATCCATCACCGCCTTGTCTGCTTTGATATCAAGGGCCTCGGCAAAAACCTGAAAAAGCCGGGGATGCTCATTGTCCAGGACGCGGTGTGGAATACCGTCACGGTGAACCGCTCCATCGGGCGGGCCACCTGGTATTTTGTGGACGAGTTCCACCTTCTGCTGAAGGAGGAACAAACTGCTGCGTACAGCGCCGAGATCTGGAAGCGTTTCAGAAAATGGGGCGGCATCCCCACCGGGGCGACCCAGAACCCGAAGGATCTGCTGTCCTCGCCGGAGATCGAGAACATTCTGGAAAACAGCGATTTCATCTATCTTCTGAATCTCTCCGCAGGCGACCGCAGGCTGATGACGGAACGGCTGAACATCTCCGCCGAACAGCTTGCCTATGTGACCAATGCGGACCCCGGCAGCGGCCTTCTGTTCTTCCAGAATGTCATCCTGCCGTTCCGGGACGAGTTCCCAAAGGATACGGAACTGTATAAACTCCTCACAACGAAACCCGGCGAGGTGGAGCACGACAATGAAAACGGATAAGGAAAGGATGGGACAGGACATGAAATATGTGATCGACAGCAAAACCTATGAAACGCATATCGCCGGCAAGGTGCAGCTGTACGGCCTGCTGCATCAGCTGGCTTTCCTTGCCGGGAAGGTCAGGGACGATGAGGATATGGAAAACCTTCTGGACACCATCCGGCGCTACGGGGAGATCGCGGAGGAGGCCTTTGATGCATGGCGCATCCCCGGTCGTTACCTGGTATTCGGGGACCGGGCGGACCTCGCGGAGCTGAAAGCGACGGAGCTCGTGCCCCTTGCCGCCGTGCTGAAAGAGCATGACGCCATGAAAAAGGAGCGCGCAGCCACCGCCCACGATCCCGCCTATATCATTTCCGGCAGCGCTTTCCGTATGCTGGTAGGCGACCTCTTTGACCTGCTGGCGCAGTATAGCTTTCTTCGCAATCGTGTGTCGGAGGTCAAAACGGAGAAACAGCTTGCGCGGCTGCAAAAGAAGCTCTCCGGCGAAAATCCGGCCATCCGTAGGCTGTACCGCAGGTGGGGCATCCCGGACGGCGGAGGTGTCGCGGGATATGACGTGCTGGAGGAAAGCCTGCGCCGCACTCATCTTACCCCCTGTGACCCGGATGGCAGCGGGGGTGCCGATGACTGACCTGACCCATGTGAGCCTGTTTTCCGGCATCGGCGGTCTGGACCTGGCGGCGGAGGCGGCGGGCTTCCGCACCGTCTGTCAGTGCGAGTGGGCGGACTACCCCTATTCCGTTCTGGAAAAGCACTGGCCGGAGGTGCCGAAGTTCCGGGATATCACCACATTTACGAAGGAGGCATTTTTTGAAAAAACAGGACTTAAAACCGTTACCGTCATCTCCGGAGGATTTCCCTGTCAGCCCTTCTCCACCGCGGGGCAGCGACGGGGCTTTGCGGATGAACGCTACCTGTGGCCGGAAATGTGCCGCGTTATTACCGAGCTGCGGCCCCGTTGGGTGCTTGGGGAAAATGTTGCTGGCTTCATCAATCTGGGGCTCGACAAAACGATATTTGACCTGGCAAAAGCGGGATACGCTGTTCTCCCATTCGTATTTCCGGCTTGCGGCGTCGGCGCATGGCATGAGCGCCAGCGAACTTTTATCGTCGCGGCTGATGTTTCCCACGCCCCTTGCCTCCGACAAGAACACCTGCAGGGACGCGGCCAACCTGGATGTGTACCTCTCCGACAACGGGATCTTCCGCAAGGTGAACAAAAACGGCGCCGTCTGGAGCCTGAGCCTGTCGGCGGCGGTGTTCTACCTGACGCCTGCGGCGTCGGAGGGCTACCGTTCGACCTTGAAACCCACGGCCTTTCGGAACAGCGCTCCCTCTGCCAACCTCTCAGCGCAGGTGATTCGGCAGGAGCAGCCGGTATCCGAAACGGCGGCGCTGAACCCGGACTGGGTGGAATGGCTCATGGGCTTCCCCCGGAAATGGACGGACGTATCCTCTGGGCAGCAGAGCCGGAGGACGTTCCCCGCATCACCGAAAACACCGCAGACCGCGCCCTGCGGCTGAAAACCCTGGGCAACGCGGTCTGTCCGTCCCAGGCATATCCCATTTTCAAGTACATCTCCATGATCGAGACAGGCGAGTGCGCCGGCATTTGCCCCTACGGAAAGGCGGGTGAAAAAGCATGAAGGAATGGAAAGCCTCCGAGAAGGAGGCGCAGAAAATGACCCGTGACGGAACCATCTCCGTCAATCTGGTCACGGGCGAGGCAAGCCATATCTCAGACCGTCCCCCGGAGCAGGACTATTCCCCCTCCGGCGATTCGGCGGCGCTGACAAAAAATGTTGTTCACCGTTTGGATGACCGGCGTATCCATAAAAGCGAAAAGAAAAAGCACCGGAACCGGCGCAGGGCCTACCGGGAGGGCAGGGCGGCAGAGGACCGTCCATCTTCCCGGCTGCAATTTTCCGAGGAAGAACGCGCCGCGCCGGAGCTGCAAAAGGTGATCCGTAAGTCCGACGAGGCGGCAGATAAGCTGGATGCTGCAAAGGCGGCCATTCCTAAAAAGCGCGTTCTGAGAACGGAGCGCGTTTTTGACGAGGAAACCGGAAGGGACCGCACAAAGCTGGTTTTCCGGGAGACAGACAAGCCGGCGTCCTTCCATATGACACAGAATCCATTGAACCGTCCCCTGCGGGAGATCGGCCATGCCGCCCACGCGAAGGTGCGGGAGGTGGAGCAGGAAAATGTGGGTGTGGAATCCGGGCATCTGGCGGAGCGTGGCGCGGAGAAGGCGGTGGGCTATGGGAACCGGAAATTTCAAAGCTGGCGGGCGGACCGCAAGCTGAAACCCTGGCGGGACGCTTCTCTGGCGGAGCAGGCGGCAATCCGGGCCAACGCGGACTACCTTTACCAAAAGGCGCTCCATGACGATCCCCAACTTGCGACCAGTAATCCCATTTCCCGCCTGTGGCAGAAGAAACGGCTGCAAAAGCAGTACGCGGCGGCGTACCGGGCAGCGCACAGTGCCGCCGGCACAACGGCGCAGACGGCGCAGGCCACGGCGAAGGGCGCGAAGAAAGGCGCGGAGACGGCAAAGAAAGCCGGTGAGTTCGTTGCACGGCACAAAAATTTCTTTCTCCTTGTGGGCGGCATTGGCTTTATGCTGATCCTGCTGATGGGGCTGCTGCAATCCTGTTCCTCCATGTTCGGCGGCGGAGTGTCCAACATCCTGGCCTCCTCCTATCTCTCCGAGGATACGGACCTGCTGGGCGCGGAGGCCGCCTACTGTGCCCTGGAGGACGAGCTGCGGGAGTATCTGGATACCTATGAGCAGACCCATGACTATGACGAGTATCACTACGATCTGGACGACATTGAGCATGACCCTTATGTGCTGTTGTCCATCCTGTCGGCGCTCCACGAGGGAGAGTTCACCCTGGATGAAGTACAGGGCGATCTTCAAATGCTGTTTGAAAAGCAGTACATCCTCACGGAAACGGTGGAGGTGGAACAGCGGTACTACATTGAAACGGACACCTGGACGGACGAGGACGGTAACACCCATACGGACAGCTATCGTGTCTATTACGATTATTACATCTGCACGGTCCGGCTGGAAAACTTCAATCTTTCCCATGTGCCGGTCTATATCATGGACCAGGAAACCCTTTCCATGTATGCGGTGTATATGTCTGCCCTGGGCAACCGCCCTGATCTGTTCCCATCCTCCGATTATGTGGGCAGGTACATCACAAATCCGCCAGCGGAGTATGAAGTTCCGGCGGAATATCTCTCCGATGAACGGTTTGCGGCGCTTATTGCGGAGGCGGAAAAGTATCTGGGATATCCCTACGTCTGGGGCGGCAGCAGCCCTGCCACCTCCTTTGATTGCAGCGGCTTTGTCAGCTATGTGCTGACAAACAGCGGCCTTTGCAATACGGGACGGCTGGGCGCCCAGGGGCTTTACAACATCTGCACGCCTGTATCCAGTCCGCAGCCGGGGGATCTGGTGTTCTTTGTGGGCACCTACGATACGCCGGGTGTGTCCCATGTGGGCTTTTATGTGGGGGATGGGATGCTCCTGCACTGCGGCGACCCCATCCAGTACACCAGCCTCAACACGAGTTACTGGCAATCCCACCTGTATGCCTACGGCCGGCCGCCGTATGATTGATGCTGTCAGCATAATATAACGATCTGAAAAACGAAAGGAGTTTTGCAATCATGGCAACGACTGAGAAGATCCGGAAGGATATTGAGAAAACAAAGGAAAAAATCGCGGAGCAGCAGAAACGCCTCCGGGCGCTGGAAGCCCAGCTCACGGAGGAAGAAAATCTGGAGATCGTCCGTATGGTCAAGGCGGTCCATATGGATAACAAGGAGCTGACCGCCTTTCTGCGCGCCTACGCCAGCGGCATGATCTCTCTGCCGGATGGGATGCTGGACAATGGAGAAACGGAGGGTGCGGAAGATGAAGAATAAGCGCGTGATCCGCATTTTCTCCGCGCTGTTGGCCGTCATGCTCTGTATGACGGTCTTTTCTACGGTCGCTTTTGCGGGCGGCGCGGAGCCTAACGATTCCTTCGTACAGGAGACCGGCGCCGGCAGCGAATCGAACCTGGAGGACACCGGGGAAGTTGACCTGTCCGAAACGCTCTCGATCCTGTTCGGCGCCCTTCTGAACGATGGAGAGGAGCCCGTCAGAATGGGAACCGTCACCACCAATGGCGGCAGGCTGAATGTCCGCACGGGTGCGGGGCTGGACAACTACGCCTTTACCCAGCTTCCCAACGGAACCGTCGTTGAGGTCATCGGCACGGACGGCGACTGGTACAAGATCCGTCTGCCGGAGAAGATCGGCTATGTCCATTCCGGATATATGACGCTCAGCGGCGGTGAGGCGGATACAACCGAAAGCGGTCTCTCGCTCTCCTTCGATATGGAGGACCTGTCCGCACTGCTGGCGCTGTTCACTGGTGGCGAAGAAAGCCCCGCACTGACCCCGGATGGAAATTTGACGCTGATAGACGATATCGGCAGCAGCACCGGGAGCGGCAAGCAGTTTATCACGGTGGAAACAAAAAGCGGCAATGTGTTCTATCTCATCATTGACCGTGACGACGAGGGCGAGGAAACCGTCCACTTTTTGAACCAGGTGGACGAGCGCGACCTTATGGCGCTCATGGACGAAGAAGAAACTGAGACCGCCCCTGCTGTCTGCACCTGTTCGGAGAAGTGCGCGGCCGGCGCGGTGAATACGTCCTGTCCCGTCTGCAAGACCAACCTCTCCGAGTGTATGGGCAGGGAGACTGCTGCGGAGCCGGAGCCTGAACCGGAGCAACCGGAGAAAAAGAGCGGCGGCGGTCTGCTGGCTGTGCTGGCGCTGCTGGTGCTGGCGGGCGGCGGCGCTTTCGCCTATGTGAAGTTCATCAAGCCGAACCGGGGTACCGTGAAGGTCAGCTCCGATCCCGACGACTACGATTTCCCCGACGAGGAATACATCAACGAGGACGAGCCTGCACAGCAGGAAGAAACGGAGGACGGCATTGAGTAAACTTGTGATCTGCGAGAAACCGAGTGTGGCAAAATCTATCGCGTCGGCCCTGGGTGCTTCATCCAGGGCCGATGGCTTTTATGAGGGCAACGGCCTGATCGTTTCCTGGTGCGTAGGCCACCTGGTATCCCCGATGGAGGCGGCGGGCTATGACGGGCGTTTCAGAAAATGGCGCTATGATGATCTCCCCATCCTGCCGGAACCCTTCCGCTATGTGCTGGCAACTGGCAAGGAGGACGCTTTTGAAAACCTCCGCCGTCTTATGAACCGGTCGGATGTGGATACGGTGGTGAACGCCTGTGACGCGGGGCGCGAAGGGGAGCTGATCTTCCGGCTGGTGTATGAAATGGCTGGGTGCCGCAAGCCGGTGGAACGACTCTGGATTTCCTCTATGGAGGACATGGCGATCCGTGAGGGTTTTAATGACCTTCGCCCCGGCGTAGCGTATGACGCCCTTTATCAGTCTGCCCTTTGCAGGCAGAAGGCCGACTGGCTGGTGGGGATCAATGCCACCCGCCTTTTCTCCGTCCTCTATCACCGCACCCTGAATGTGGGGCGCGTCCAGACGCCCACACTGGCAATGCTGGCGGAGCGCGACGCAAAGATCAATGGTTTCCAGAAGGAGAAATACCATTATGTGCGGCTGAAGGTGGACGGCTCCGAGGCGGTTTCGGAGAAGATCATCTCCCCGGAAGATGCCCAGGCAGTAAAGGCGGCGTGTTCCGGCGCCTCTGCGGTGTGTACCTCCGTCACCCGTGAGCAGAAGAAGGAACAGCCCCCGAAGCTCTATGACCTGACTACCTTGCAGCGGGAGGCGAACCGTATCTTCGGCTACACGGCGAAGCAGACCCTGGACTATGCCCAGAGCCTCTATGAAAAGAAACTGCTGACCTATCCCCGGACGGACAGCCGGTATCTCACCTCCGACATGGCGGAAACGGCCTCCTGCGTCATCCATCTGGCGGCGAAGGTGCTGCCCTTTGATGGCTGCGGCAACATCTTCCCCCTGGTGGAGCTCATGGTATCGGACAGGGATGTGACTGACCATCACGCTATCATTCCCACAATGGAGATTGAAAATGCGGATATCAAGGCCCTGCCTGTGGGTGAACGCAATTTGCTCCGGCTGGTATGCTGCCGTCTGCTGTGCGCGTCGGCAAATCCCTATGAATATGAGGCAGTCACAGCCACCTTTGATTGCGGCGGCCATACCTTCACGGCGAAGGGCAGGCGTATCTTTTCCGAAGGATGGCGCGAGATCGAGCGTATCTTCCGTTCCTCCCTGAAGGAAAAGCCGGAGGATACCGAAAGCGGCGGCGTACTGCCCGATTTCACCGAGGGGCAGACCTTTGAGGATGTGGTGGCCGGCCTCACCGAGCATTTCACCCAGCCCCCGAAGCCTTACACGGAGGATACCCTTCTGTCGGCCATGGAGAATGCGGGCAAGGACGATATCCCCGACGAGGCCGAGCGCAAGGGCCTGGGGACCCCGGCCACCAGGGCGGCCATCATCGAAAAGCTGGTGGCAGCCGGTTTCGTGGAACGCAAGGGCAGGAACCTGATCCCCAGGAAGGCCGGTATCAACCTGGTCACGGTATTGCCTGAGCCGCTGACCTCCCCTATGCTCACCGCTGAATGGGAGCAGAAATTGACGGAGATCGCAAGAGGCGGCGCTGACCCGGATACCTTCATGGACGGTATCCGCACGATGGTCCGGGAGCTCGTGTCCACCTACTCCTGCATTTCCGAGGACGGCAAAAAGCTGTTTGCCCCGGAGAAGGATGTGATCGGTAACTGTCCCCGCTGCGGTAAGCCGGTGTATGAGGGAAAGAAGAATTTCTTCTGTTCGGACCGGGCCTGCGGGTTTGTCCTCTGGAAGAATGACCGCTTCTGGACTTCCCGCAGGAAGGAGTTGACAAAGAAGATGGCGGCGGACCTTCTGAAAAAGGGACGCACCAATGTCAAGGGGATGTGGTCCGAAAAGAAGCAGGCCGCCTATGACGCCGCCGTGATCCTGGATGACACGGGCGGCAGGTATATCAATTTCAAGCTGGAATTTCCAAAAAAGAAAAGCAAGTGAGGAGGTACTGATTTATGCCGCATTTTGAATATGATAAGGACTATCCTTTTGCCGCCTTTATCACCAATCTGGGCAAATACAACGAGGGCGACCTTGTGGGCGAGTGGGTAAAGTTTCCCACCACCGCCGAAGAAATGAAAGAAGTGTTCAGGCGTATCGGCATCGGGCAGAAGGATGACTTTGGGCAGCCCTATGAGGAATGGTTCATCACCGACTATGACTGCTATGTGGACGGCCTCTATGACAAGCTGGGCGAATATGAAAATCTGGACGAGCTGAACTATCTGGCGTCGAAGCTGGATGAAATGAGCCAGAGCGAGTATGCGCAGTTCCAGGCTGGTATGGAGCTGGGCGACCATTGCGGTAGCCTGCAGGAGATCATCAATCTCACGGAGAATCTGGACTGCTACGAAATTTACCCGGATATCGAGGACTACGACGATCTGGGGCGGTATTACATTGAGGAGCTGGACGTCATGCAGGTGCCGGAGCATCTGAAAAACTACATCGACTATGAGGCATACGGCCGGGATGTGGCGATAGATGAAAACGGCACTTTTACCGACCAGGGCTATGTGCGGGATACCGGGGACCGCTTCTGTGAGTATTATGACGGCGAGCGCGGCAGCATCCCGGAGGAATACCGGGTGATGACCTTCCAGGAGGAAAGCGAACTGACCGAGGATGAAAAGTCGGAGTGGGCCATGGATATTGCCTTTGACCTGGACGAGTATTTCCGGCAGCGCGATCCGCAGTACGCGGCGGAGCATCCGGAGGCGCACGCGGCGAAGGAGGATATCTACGAAAATCTGATGGCGGGCCGCATCTCCGCTCTGGACGAGAAATTAGCGGCCCTGGGACAGACGCAGGAGGACTATCTTCCCTCCGAGCTGGAAAAGTTCAAGGACGCCACGGGCTATGAGGAATGTCTGGACTTTGACCCGGCTGAGGTCAGGGCGGCGCTTCAAAACCCGGACAAATCCCATATTGATGAAATGATCTCCGTTGCGGAGCAGGCGGAACGGGAGTATGTTGCCCAGGGGGAATCGACTCAAGAGGACAGCTTTTCCATCTACCAGCTGAAACGCGGGGATGAAACGCTGGATTACCGTTTTGAGCCGCTGGACGCGATCCGGCGCAACGGTCTTTCTGTTGATCCGGCGAATTATGAGCTGGTCTATACGGCGCCGCTGACGGCAAAGGATAATCTGGAAAGCATCTATACACGGTTCAACATCGACCGCCCGGCAGACTTCAAGGGGCACTCCCTGTCCGTTTCGGATATCGTGGTGCTCCATCAGGACGGCACCGACACCGCCCACTACTGTGACCGCTTCGGATTCTCGCAGGTGCCGGAGTTTCTGGAACCGGACCGGGCGAAGGAGGTTACGATCCCCACACCGGACCAGATGGCGACGCGGGAGTGGATCAGCACGCCCAGGGGCAGCTTCACCGTGACCGCCATGAGCCGGGAGCAGATGGAGGCGGCCGGCTATGGAGTTCACCACGCTTCCGAGGATGGAAAGTATCTGATCATGGGAAACGGCACAAGGGCATTTGCCGTGGCAGTGGAACAGCCGGAAAAGGACAATCCCCTCCGCACCGCTGAAATGACCATGGAGGATGACTACGGCATGATCGACGGGATCATCAATAACGGCAGGCGCGGTGAGGAACTGGAAAAGGCCCAGGAGCACACGGAGCGGACGCAGCCGGAGAAACAGCTGTCCATCCGGGAGCGGTTGGAGAACGCCAGACAGGAGTGTGCGAAACAGAAAGCGCCGGAGATCCGCAAGCCCGGCCGTGACGTTCCGGAGCATGGCGATCTATGAGCCGCAGCAAAAAATGGAGGATGGAGTGGGCTTTCTTCCTGGGCGAGAACGGCAGACGGCAGTACAACCGCCTCTGCATGGGCTGTACCCACGGCTGCAAGCAGAGTTTTCGGGCAACTGTGATAGAGTGTCCGCAGTTTCAGTCCCAGCGCTTTAAAAAAGGCGGGAATAAGGGTGGGAAAAAGGCAAAATAACCGCCTGTGGCAGCATTTTCCGATCATGCCCTTATGATTTCCCATCCGACCTTTTCTCTGCTGCTCTGCGAGAGAAAAGCAGCAGTTTTCAACACTTTCCCATAGCAAAAGCGGGAGCATGGCCTTCGGTGGATCCGTTGGCTGCGCTCCCGTTTCTTTTTTTGCTTATTTTCTCTTTTGGGATTGGATAGGAATGGATGGATAGCCGCCGCAGCAGGCGTTGTGGAACTGTGCGTAAACCGCCAGGATTGCGAGGCTGTGGGAAAGCTGTTTGCAGACCTGTGGGAAAAGGCTTGTCTATTTCCATCAGATCGTGAATGGCTTTTCCATCGGCGCGAGCGGCGGTTTTCCACATTTCCATAGCGCACAGGCTTTATCCCACGATCAGGCGGTAGGCCGTGACGGGGACATACCATGCCGCCACCAACAGCCGCCAGACCAGGACGGCGCCGCCGATCAGTCCGGCCAGAATGAAGTTCAGGACGAACAGAGCGATCCCGCCGCCCAGGGAACCGCCGCCCGGTATGATCCAGAGCCGCAGACGCCAGATGCCGAAGGGCAGACCGCAGAGGATCCAGAGCCAGAGGCAATCCAGTTCACCGTTTTTCACGCAGGCGGACCGGAAGATGCAGTACAGCAGCGCGGCGGCAGCCACGGGCAGGATGGTCTTGCGGAAAAAGTCTTTCAACGCCTCGCCTCTTGTCATGGTGATCGCCTCCTTCATCATGTTTCTGCTTTCATTATACCGGACGCTTTGATAAAAGCCCAGGAAAAACGCGAAACCCGGCGAAAAAGTTTATTGCCGGGTCATTCCAGTTCCATGTGCTTCTGCCGTTCCTGCCGGGGCGAGGCAAGGAACTCCTCCACGTTCCGGCGCACGGCTGCGTAATCCTGCTCCTCCTGCCGGACCTTCTGCTGTTCCGCTTTCAGCGCTGCTTTCCGGGCGGCAAGGGCGTGCCCCCATACCCGATTTGCCGGACAGAAAAACAATCTGTATAATGGAAAGGGG
>OGZY01000364.1_pt1 | contig 29416 bp, 27 predicted proteins | sample 1576911 | NCBI WGS metagenome assembly OGZY01 (sample SAMEA3541488, study PRJEB24748) | human gut metagenome | biome: human gut; feature: human-associated habitat; material: faeces | place: China | collected 2012 | reverse complement strand
GATTGATGGTTTTAAAGGCGGTTAATAGCGCCAGACCAGTGACAATGCCCGGCAGCGCAATGGGCAGCAACAGTAACAGCGAAATGGCGTTTTTGCCGAAAAAGTCTCGTCGCCACAGCGCGGCAGCTGCCAGCGTCCCTAACACCAGCGCGATTAATGTCGCCAGCGCCGCCACTTTAAGTGACAGTGTCACGGCATCAAGGATATCACTACGCTGTGCTGCCACGCTAAACCAGCGCAGCGTCAGGCCTTGCGGTGGAAAACTAAACGCCGCATCTTCAGTGTTAAACGCATAGGCAGCGATAATCAGGATGGGAAAATGTAGGAAAACCACGCCGCCCCAGGCCGCCAGTTTGAGGAAAAACGGTGCGCGTTCAGAGTGCATCGAACGCTCCCAGACGTTTCACGAACGCCAGGTACAGTGCGATGAGAACAATCGGCACCAGGGTGAATGCCGCCGCCATCGGCATATTGCCAATCGCCCCCTGCTGGGAATAAACCATATTGCCGATAAAATATCCTGGAGGGCCAACCAGCTGCGGGACAATAAAATCGCCCAGCGTGAGTGAGAAGGTAAAGATAGAGCCAGCGGCAATACCCGGGATTGCCAGCGGCAGCACCACATAGCGAAAGGTTTGTCGTGGACGTGCGCCGAGATCAGCCGACGCCTGCAACAATGACGGCGGCAAACGCTCAAGCGCCGCCTGAACGGGCAGGATCATGAACGGCAACCAGATATAGAGAAACACCAGAAAGCGCCCCAGCCCGGAAGTTGACAGCGTATTACCTCCCACCGCCGGTAGCGTGAGGAACGCAGTCAGCAGTGGTTCCAGCCCCAGATGTTGTAAAAACCACTGCGCCACGCCATCTTTTGCCAGCAATAACGTCCAGGCATAGGCTTTAACAATGTAGCTCGCCCACATCGGCAACATTACCGCAATATAAAAAAACGCTTTCATTTTCCCGCTGGTATAGCGCGCCATATACCACGCCATTGGAAAAGCCAGAATGGCGCTGGCGATAGTGACTGCCACAGCCATAGTCAGCGTGCGGAGAATGATGTCGTAATTCGCCGGATTAAACAGCGCACGGATATTCGCCAGCGTCAGTTCCGGCGTTACCGACATGGTGAAATCGTCAAAAGTATAAAATCCCTGCCATAACAGTGTCAGCAGCGAGCCGAAATAGACAATGCCAAACCACATTAGCGGGCCAAGCAGCAGTAAAAACAGCCCCAGCCCCGGATTACGCCAGAAGAAACCGGACACCTTACCCAGACCTGGACGTGAAGGTGATTGCAATACATTCATCGCCATTCACCTCTCCTCAACCAGCGGCACCATCACATCACGCGACCAGGAAACCATCACCTGTTGTCCGGGCGTGAGCGTGGCAGGCAGTTCTTCGCCTGTCATATTGGCCTGACTCACAAGCAGTTTTTCACCGCCGTTCAATTTCAGTTCAAAACGAGTTGCCGCGCCCTGATATTGCACCGCCTGGATCGTGCCATTGGCCTGCAGTTCACCAGGGGTGTTGAGGCGGATATGTTCCGGTCGCAGGGCGAAGCTTCCCGTCATGCCACAAAGTTTCTCTGCCATCAGTCCATCAAAAACGTTGGATGTCCCGACGAATCCGGCAACAAACGGCGTGCGCGGGCGCATATAGAGATCGCGCGGGGAATCGACCTGCTCAATGCGTCCATTATTGAAAACCGCCACACGATCGGACATCGATAACGCTTCGCCCTGATCGTGGGTAACGAAGATAAAAGTGATACCGAGAGACTGTTGCAGCTTTTTCAGCTCAAGCTGCATTTGCTCTCGCAATTTGAGATCCAGCGCGCCGAGCGGTTCATCCAGCAACAACACACGCGGTTCGTTCACCAGTGCTCTGGCGATAGCAACCCGCTGGCGCTGACCACCAGAAAGTTGTGACGGTTTACGTTGCTGTACAAACCCCAACGCCACTTTCTCAAGCGCCTCTTGCGCCATTGCATGCCGCTGCTTTTTATTCACGCCTTTGACCATCAGCCCGTAGGCTACGTTGTCAAGAATCGACATATGCGGAAATAGCGCGTAGTCCTGAAAGACAGTATTCACGTCCCGCTCCCACGGTGGCAGATTGCTGGCGGGTTTACCAAAGATAGAGATAGCCCCGCCGGAAAGCTGTTCGAAGCCAGCAATCAGGCGCAGGCAGGTGGTTTTGCCGGAGCCGGACGGCCCCAGCATAGAGAAGAACTCACCATCTTTTATCGCAATACTGACGCCATCTACTGCGCGCACGTCACCGTACAACCGTGAGACGTTGTCAAACTCCACTGCGTACGTCATAAAACACCCCAGCGAAGTTAGCGACCGCCCATAATGGCAATGTAATCCTGCGTCCAGCGACTGTAGGGAACAAACTTGCCCCCTTCTGCTACAGGCGTTTTCCAGAAGGCGATTTTATCGAAATAGTTAAAACCGTTTGTTTCACAACCTTTCTCGCCTAATAACGGACTGGCTTTACACCCTTGCGGCACTACTGGTAACGAGCCAAACCAGGCCGCCACATCGCCCTGCACTTTTGGGGTTAATGACCAGTTCATCCATTTGTAGGCGCAAACCGGATGTTTCGCTTCGCTATGTAGCATGGTGGTGTCAGCCCAACCGGTAACGCCCTCCTTCGGGAAAACGGTAGCGACAGGCTGGCCTTCGGCTTTCAGGGCGTTGGCCTGATAGGGCCATGCACTGGAAGCAACCACACCCTCGTTTTTGAAATCGCTCATTTGCACGGTAGTGTCATGCCAGTAGCGATGGATCAAACTGTGTTGAGCGCGCAGCACTTTCAGCACCGCCTGGTACTGTTCTTCGGTGAGTTGATACGGATCACTGATGCCCAACTGCGGCTGAGTGGCTTTAACGAACAACGCAGCGTCCGCAATGTAGATAGGGCCATCATAAGCCTGAACGCGGCCTTTATTGCTCTTGCCGTCCGGCAGATTCTGCTCAACAAAAACCACTTGCCAGCTATCCGGCGGCGTCGGGAAGGTTTTAGTGTTGTACATCAACAGGTTCGGACCCCATTGGTAAGGTGTGCCATAAACTTTGCCACTAACGTTAAACCAGTCGCCTTTAACCACGCGCGGATCGAGCGTTTTCCAGTTGGGAATCAAGGCGGTATTAATCGGCTGCACGCGTTTGCCCATAATCAAACGCAGCGAGGCATCGCCGGATGCCGTAACCAGATCGTAACCCCCTTTGGCCATCAGACTGACCATTTCATCGGAAGTCGCGGCGGTTTTCACATTCACCGCGCAGCCTGTCTCTTTTTCAAATTGCGTTACCCAGTCGTATTGTTTATCAGTTTGTCCGCGTTCGATGTATCCCGGCCAGGCGATAATATCCAGTCGCCCTTCCGGTTTATCTAAATTGGTAGGCGGTTCGGCGGCGTGAGCGGTCATTATTGTCATGCTGAGCGCACACAGGCTGCTGCGGGCAAATGTCTTGCTCATAAGGTCTTACTCCTGTCGTAATTAATTGTTCAGCCGCCGTGCCGTAAAAATATCTCCTTGTTTAACCATAGACGGCGGCTTGCAGGCACACCTTCGCCCCTGAGAAAATTTAATCAGGTTGTGAGCTACCGCGCATTATGCCGTCTGTAAGGTTATCTTCTGGAGTATAGACAAGGGGTTAGGAAATATGACTGCTATTCGAAATTCATATTACCCAATCTAAGAGGAATTAAATTAAACGCTATTACAGCCGTTCTTGAATAAGTTTGCCTAATTGTTTTACCGCCTGTTCTTCACGTTCTCCCCACTGCCACGCGGTATTAAAACGAAAAAAACGTGACCAGTTTTCACCGGTAGAAAACATTTTACCCGGCGCAATACTGATATGATGCGTCAGTGCCGCCAGGCTTAATTCGCCGGCATCTAACGGCTCGGGGAGCTCCAGCCAGAGAAAATAACCGCTGTCATTGTGATGAATTTTGACTTCCGCAGGCAGATAACGCAGCAAAGCCTGCCAGGCGCGTTGTTTACGTTCCGCAAGCTGGCGACGCAGGCGACGAAGATGAGCATCGTATCGGCGAGTAGAAAGGTAATCCACCAGCGCAAGCTGCATCGGTGAGCTGGTGGAAAGCGTACTCATCAACTGCAAGCGTTGAATTTTACGTGCATGTTTTCCGGCGGCGACCCAACCAATACGAAAACCAGGCACCAGACATTTCGAAAACGAAGAGCAATGCAAAACACCATCGTGGCGATCCCACGCTTTCGCAGGCAGCGGTTTTTCCCGTCCAAAATAAAGTTCGCTGTAAACGTCATCTTCAATCAGCGTTACGTTGTACTGATTGAGTAACGCCACCAGTTGTGCTTTTTTTTGCGGCGTTAAGGTAAATCCGAGTGGGTTCTGGCTATTAGTCATCAGCCAGCACGCTTTCACCGGATAATCCTGCAACGCCAGTTCCAGCGCCTGAAGATCGATCCCTTCTTTAACATCCGTCGCCACCGATAACGCCTTCAGCCGTAGCCGCTCCAGCGCCTGCAACGCACCGTAGAAACAAGGATTCTCTACTATCACCCAATCGCCCGGTTCAGTTACCGCTTGCAAACTGAGGTTTAATGCCTCTAACGCCCCGGCAGTAATGACAATTTCATCAGGAGAAATGGTGATGCCCTGTAAGGCATAGCGACGAGCAATAGCCTGACGCAGTTCTGCGTTTCCTGGCGGTAAGTTTTCAATCACGCTCATCGCCGTGGCGGTTTTGCTTACCTGCGCCAGCGAGCGGTTTAGTTGTTGGAGGGGGAAAAGTCGCGGGTCGGGAAAGGCCGAGGCAAACGGAACGACCGACGGATCGCGACTGGCCTGCAACATATCAAAAATATAAGTGTTGATATCGACTGCTTCATCTCGAGTGACTGGAATGACTGGCGCTTTCGGCATTTTTATTGCCTGTGGCGCAACGTAATAACCCGATTGCGGTCGCGCGATAATATATCCCTGACTTTCGAGCAACTGATAGGCATGGCTGACAGTCATAAAGCTCATGCCAGAAAGCGCCACCTGGTCACGCAACGAAGGCAAACGATCGCCGGGTTGCCAGATACCCGACGCAATCTGCTCGCGTAATTGTTCTGCAAGCTGCTGGTATTTTTTCATTATCGAATCGTAATTATGTGCAGATGATTCGGCAGTCTATATCAGTTGTTAAAAATGACAACTTTTCGTTAACTGTAATTAAACCATCACCAGCGATAACTCTTTGCCAAGCGCCTTTGCCGCAAGCTGGACGGCGTCGATTTTTGTCGCATGGTGCAAGTTAAATAGGCGAGTAATCTCCTGTTTAGGTTTGCCTAATATCATGTACCCACAATAACACGAGGGGGTACAACAATGAACATCGGTAAAGCAATCATCAACTACGCAGCGCGTCGCAACATGGACATTACCTTGATTGGGGATGAGACCGTGGCGTTCTGGGAAGCGGATAACGATTGTGAATGGATGTTCTCCTACATGATTGGTAATGATGGTTTCCTCCACTTTAAAGGCAATGTGTATCTGCCGCAGGATATTAAAGAAGAATTACCAGCGTGCATCGATACAGACAAGAAGCTGAAAGAAGTAATCAACTTTATCGCTAAAGAGTTTATCAGCAAGAAGTAATGTCTAATTTGGCGGGTACTATTCCCGCCGATTTAAACGGAATACAGACAATGTTCAATATTATGACTCGTAAATTTGGTGAGATGACTTTCGAGAAAGCTGGTGTTGCTCGTACCGAAGAAGAAGCAATGGCCTTAGTTCTGGTAGCACTGAGATCATCAACTGAGATTATCGACGCTGAATATGTAGCCGCAGAAGGTGAGATTAACGAGATTAAAGCGGTGGCTAAGGAATTAGGTGTTAAAGGTTTCCGTAAGCTGAGACTATCCCGCGAGTCATATGTAATTGGTAAGCAAGGACAATACCTAGATGAGAATACCGTGATTATTCTACTGAATAAGATCACCCGCTACGGTTGGAAGATTGAGCAATATAAAACGTGTTTCGAATTATACGAAAAAGGTTTGCTGGATACTCTGACCATCGTTCGCGCTTAATTAATTTCTAATTTGGTGGGTGTAATTCCCACCGCTTTTTAAATGGAGAATCAAACATGTTAGCTTTTATCTCATTCGTGGGAGGTAGTCTCACAACCATGATTAGTCTTTCTTATATTGTCGTTAGTATGGGGTGAGCAATGAAACAATTTCATGATGGCATTTCATCTAAGACATTCAAGAAAGAATATTCGCTGTGTATTAACTGGATTGATTTGATTGGTGCGGTTGTGTTTGGGCTGATTATTAGCATTAACTTTTAATGATATAAATATATCGTAATTCAAACAACAAGAGGAAATTCTACTATGAAAAAGATTATCGCTGGTGTTGTTCTTGCTCTGGGTTTGGTTGGTGCTGCGAATGCTAATACCTATACCTATTATGTGTGCAATTCCTACTTCGAATATAAAGGAGATGATACACGCTACCTGAGTGATGGCGACCGTTATTATCATGCGCCGTCTGGCAAATACCGTGGTTTTATCGGTGTAAAGGTTCGAGTGAATGATGATAATAGTCAATTTGCTTTCAACGATCCGGTATTTGATAAAACAATCAAAAGCCCAAAACTGAAAGAAGATAAGAACGAGAAAGAAGAATATTATGGTTCCGAAGATGGTAAATCCTACATCAAATATCTGCATTCTGTAGATGGCGCGCCTATATTTGATGTTAAAAAAGGTGATACGTCTTATTCCCTGATTAGCTGCCGTGAAATTCTTTAATCTTTAATCACCTAGCCCCTATCGTTATAATACGCGGTAGGGGCGTTTTTGTTTGGAAATGGTATGAAAACTAAACTGTATTCGTATATTCGCTTCTCGTCTATGCGTCAGAATGATGGTTCGAGTTATGAACGACAAATCAGGATGGCTAGAGAGATTGCGGTAAAGTATGACCTTGAACTGGTAAATGATTATCAGGATCTGGGTGTATCTGCGTTTAAGGGTGCTAACTCCAAAACAGGGGCGCTATCTCGTTTCCTTGATGCAATAGGTAGATCCGTTCCTGTTGGTAGCTGGCTATTCATCGAAAACTTGGACCGTTTATCCCGTGCCGATATTGTCAGTGCACAGGAGTTATTCCTTTCAATCATCCGTAGGGGGATAACCATTGTTACTGGCATGGATAACAAGATCTACTCGCTTGATACTGTTACCGCTAACCCGATGGACCTGATGTTCTCCATCCTTTTATTCATCCGTGGTAATGAGGAAAGCCAGACTAAGCGCAATCGTACTAACTCAAGCGCACTGATTAAGATTAAAGCTCATCAAGAAAATCCACAAAATCCGGCTGTTGCAATCGAGGAAATTGGAAAGAATATGTGGTGGACTGATACCACATCTGGTTATGTGCTTCCTCATCCGGTCTTCTTCCCTATTGTTCAGGAAGTTGTGGAATTACGCAGGAATGGACGGTCAACCGCCGAGATACTGGATCACCTTAACGCGACATACACACCACCACCAGCCGCAAGTCACAAGAGGCATTCAAACTGGTCACGGGCAATGATTGAAAGGTTGTTCCATACCCGCGCTTTGATTGGTATCAAGGAAATCTCTGTAGATGGCGTTAAGTATGAGTTAAAGGATTATTATCCTCGTGTGCTAGATGACGCTGAGTTTTATCACCTTAAGAAAAGCATTGGTGTTAGAGCATGTAACTTTGGAGACAAAGAAGAAGCTAAACCTATTCCCTTGCTTAGTGGTGTTGGTCTATTGAAATGTGAACATTGCGGTTCCGCTATGGTTAAGGTGAAAGGAACAAACAGACGGCCTAACCAATATCGTTATTCATGCGATGCAATGCGCTCTAGTCGTATTGAATGTGTGCATACAAACTGGAGTTTTCGCGGCGACCAATTAGAGAAAGCTGTATTGCAATTGCTGGCTGATAAAATCTGGATTGCTGAAGATAAGGCTAATCCGGTTCCGGCTTTGAAAGTACAGATTGATGAAATATCACGCAAGATTGATAACCTGATTACCCTTTCTGCTATGACAGGAGCAACGAAGGAGCTAGCCGATCAGATTACTACCCTCAATAGCGAGCGTGAAACACTCTACAATCAACTTAAGATGGCAGAAGAGGAAATGTATTCTGTTGACTCTCAAGGCTGGGAGAAGCTCGCAGAATTTGATTTAGAAGATGTTTACAACGAGGATCGCATTAAGGTCCGGTTTAAGATTAAGCAAGCTCTAAAACGGATCGGGTGTAGCAGGATTGACAAGTACAAAAACTTGTTTGTACTGGAATACATCGATGGCAAGACCCAGAGAGTTGTAATAGAAAATTCAAGAGGACCGAGGAAAGGCCGGATCTTCGTTGATTTGAAGACTATCAATGATAGGCAGATTCTGGAGAGTAACGGGCTTGTTCTGCATCCATGTTTAGACATGCTGACAGATAAGAACTGGAAACCAGAAGAAGAAATACCAGGTCCATTACAAGAATTTGGAATTTAAGCTAATGAAGATGATTAAGATTTTAGGTTTAATTTTATCTATGAATTCTTGCTTGGCATTGGCAACCGTAGACCAAGAAATGCGTAGACCGCTAACCTATAGAGAAGATGCTTTCATTGATGGAGCACATAAGACATTGAAATTGCTATGTCAAAAGACCACCAGTAATTACGATGAATACAGAAAATGTTATGAGGAATCACTAGACATTTATTCTGATGAGGTGAGAAAGATTTTCATAGAACAAGAAAATAAATCATAGGCGGCCTAAATCGCCGTATAACGAACCAAACGCTTTAAGGGGTACATTTGTACCCCTTTTTAATTTAATTGCGTTAGAGAGTCTATAATTGGCTTAAATCAAGCTCTAGGTCTTCCGGTTCTTTCATTACTTCAACCAGAGACGGATCTACTTCGTCAAAAACGACTTTATCGTCTGCGGTATATTTGTCTATAATGAAAAAATGGTCAGAAATATAGCTAACGTCGCCAGCATATTCTAACAAAAAAGCGCCCACCAGAGGCGCTTTTGTTTTATCCATTCCACCGTGATTTTTTTGATCTGGAATCAATATGCGTAAAGGTTTTATATTTTCCTAAGCCGTATTGAGTAGGATATTTCCCATCAAGATAAGCATGAACAATATCAGGCGAGACACCCTTGATAACAATGTCAGCCGCACGGCCTCGAACATGATAGCTATTGGTTGCGCCGCCAACATTCTTATTATGAGTCGGACAACGGTTCCCACTGTTAATAATTACTGGCTTCCCGAAGTGCTCTCGTACATCCTCAAGAATTACCAGTAATTCAGCGTCGATTGTATCATAATCACATTTTCCACATTTACATTTAAATTCCTTGCGAGAAAAATGTTTGCTTAACATATTACCCCCTTAGATCATTTCGAAGATATAACCAATAAAGCGCATACCCTTGATGTAATAAGGAGCAGTACCTACACACACCGCGCGTGCATCGCCCAGACAGTTAAAGCTATAAGGATTAACCACATCAACTTCTTGCCCTACACGAAAACGATATTTAGGACGTTTAGCCAATGTAGCGACACAAAACACGGTCCCTTTTTCATGATCGCGGATACATTCTTTATATTGTTTATGTTTAACTCTCTTCGCCTCAAAATCATAGGTCATTGATTCTGGGCTAATGCCATTAATAAAAATACCGGAAAGCTGATCGACCGGATAAGTAGGAAATTCAGTGAAAATATTTTTAGCCATGTTATACCCCCATAAGATTCTATGAGGGTATTTATGGATTAAACGTATCTCATGCGCGATTTAATGTGCTTATTAATGTTCTTAAGCATCATTTCCTCGTTGCTTTCCCACGATCCTAGCGTCGAATAACGAGTAGAAATTTTATCCGACTTAACGGCAACAATTCGCTTACTCTGTTTCTGGATGCGTTTCTCTAAGCGACGTTTTGCCACCGCCGATCCATTCTTAGCGCGTTTGGTTCGGGATTTCTTAGGCTTGTACTTCTTCATGATAAAAGTCCCTTCCTTGTTCTCTACCTTGATGAAGTTGCCGTTTTCGATGTTACGCATCATCTTACCGCCTTTGATGGCCTTAATGTTCCCGTGGGAGTCTAAGACCTTACCGTTGGCGATTGGCACTAGCTTATTGATTTTGCCGCCATCGAAATAGTGTTTCAGATAGTCATCCTGACTGCCGATCTTCTTGTCCTTATCCCTTGCGCCCTTGATGAAGATTTGGTGTCTGGTCCCTGATCGGTTCTTGTAGTTGGTATTACCTACAGCTTGCTGAGTCCAGCGAGTAGGTCTATCAACATTCTTGTTAATCTTCTTCTGTAGTGCACGAGCAGCAAAGATCGCCCCTTCCCCTATCGCCCTTTCGAATGTATCGGTTGCCTTTTCAGACCATTGCCGTAACGCTTTCTTAGTCCTTAGAGCGTTTCGTTTATTGGTACTGGTTGCCATGTTAGCCCCCTAATAACGAAAAGACCCCCGCCAGTGTCCTTAGCAATTGTTCATCCACGGCCATAGCCGGGAGTTCAAGCCCAAAGGACGTAAGCAGAGGTCTAATTGCTACGTTATAAGTGAGGGCGATAATCAAGAGATAACCAAAATATTTCTTAAGTTTATTCTTCATATATTCACCCCTTTATTATTATTTTTGTTTGAGTATGTCGAGAACTTGGTCAAATTTGGCGTCCATCGCAACCACTTTCTTCTCTATACCGTGTAGTGTTTGTTCCATTTGGTAAACACGTTCAGCAATCTGAGTATGGTTATTCTGCATCGTCTCAAACTTCTGGTTTAACAATGCGTCGCTGGATTCCAATTTCGACAATCTATTTTCAGTTGCTAATTGATTTCGGTGAAGTCTCCAAAGACCACCGCAAATTAAGGCGATAACACCGATACCGCCATATATAATTTCAGTCATTACGCCCCCGATATTTTTATAATTTCATGGCAGAATTATTTAGATAAAAATAATCCCGCCTAACTCAAAAGAATTAAGCGGGATTAATTATTAAAATTAAATTTTTAAGAAACAGTAATACCCGTAGTGGCTTTTTTAGTTACCATTACAGTTAAATCACTGATCCATGTGCTAGGCGTCCAGTTGTTGATTGCGCTTGATTGCACTTCAAAGGTCAAGGTCACAGCACCTTTACCCGCTGGCATATCAATAACACCTGAGTAAAGACCAGTATTACCGCCATACGCCCTATTATACAACTCTGACCCATTCTTACGAACAATCAGGCGACAGGTGTCGTAATAGGTATTATTGTTCGACCCTTCACGCGCTCGCAATCCACCAAAACTAATCGCCGGAATAACGATTTGACGATCGAACTTGTGATCATCTTCAACGCGAACGGTTACTGTACCTTGCGGATAGCCGCCATAACCATTATCAACGTTAACATCACGGTGTGGGAACTTACGACCAATCACCTTAACGAAATCACCCTTAACCTGAGTAGCTTCAAGCATACCCTTAATAACACAGCTAGAGTTAATCGTGACGTTGTTCAGAGTACCAGAATCAGCCGTGATATTACCTTTAACGGTAGCGTTCATGAACGTAGCGGACCCGTTCTTGTTGATATGCCATCCGGTTGATCCGTTCCAGTTGGAAGACTGGATATAGTTACCAATTTTGGCGTTATCAATTGCACCGTTTACGATCTTGGCGTTAGTGATTGCCCCGTCCTGAATCTTCGCGCTGTTAATTGCGGCATTGCCGATCTTGGCAGTAGTAATCGCCGCATCATTAATCTGGGCTGTACCAATTGCAGCATTACGAATCATCGCATTATCGAGATAAACCTTGTTACCTTCGATACCAAACGGACATACCCCCGATCCATTCTGTGGAGCTACCGCGATTTTATCAGCCGTAAAGATGATTCTTGTCGGTTCTGCCGGATCATTGGTTGCGCTCATATGAATACCAGCCACGCGACCATCTGCATTAACCGCCAGATTGTATTTGCTGTTAATGGTTCCTTTCAAAGCATCGATTTTTACATCTGCTTCCTGATTCACACCAGCAATCTTGCCATCCATTTCTACCCGAACTTGATCAATCTTACTTGCGCTTGCTGCCTCACTGGTTGCAATTGCTTGTTTCAGGGTTGTAGCGGAGGCGCTAACTTCTTTGGTGATATCGCCTTTCAGTTCAGCTTTAACCTGATCAATCTTAGTTGAACTTGCCTTATCACCAGAAGCAATCAGACTCTTTAAGGTATCGGCTGAGGCTTGAACAGTTTTACCCGTCTCGGTAGTGATTTGCTTATGCATTGCATCAATTTTAGCATCGGCATTAGCGCCAGCTTGCTTAATAGCATCCGCGATAGTTTCATCTAAGCGATCTTGTAAACCGATCAGGTCTTCCAGTGCTTCTTTGTCCTGATCGTCCCAACTAATCGTAGACTTCATTTGCATGAAATACGGTTCAGACCAAACAGCATCATCCATACCGAAAATATCGTAGTGAGCACCACGGATATAATAATCACCGTCAGCAATATCAAAGGAAGTATGGCTAACACTATTCGTACTTACTGCCCTTGCATCTGAGAAAGTGTTGTCGGTTGCATACTGGATGATTGACCCTGCATAGTCATGTTCTACGTCATCCGCCCAGCTAACAAACGCAGTATTAAAGCCACCACGCGCACTAAAACCTTTCATTGGCTTATGTTGTGGGTTGATAGCCACTAAACGCGCTGGGGCGCTCTCTGAGTTGTTATAGCCCTTAGCTGATACTTCTACCGTAAGTTGACGCGAAAGGCCGTTAAACTGGTTCATATCAAGCGTATAAGTCCATGATTCAGGATCGCGGGTACGGTACTGAATAGACTTACCAGCCTTGTTAGTCACCTTGATAATGTATGCTTCAAACAGGTCACTAAACTTGTTAGTTTCACCGTTGATCTCAACATCTAATTGTTGCTGATTTTCCCATTCGATAATCAGATCATTACCTTCGAAAGTTCCTGGCGTGCTACCCTGATTTTTGATTCGAATAACCGGAGTCGGCAATTCATAGGTAACAGTAGGATTCTGGTTAATCAGTTCTACCCAATCGGATCTCGCGATGATACCGAAAGCACAAACTCGGTAATCGTAGGAACGATCTTTTGCCAGTGCATTGACACTGAAAATTTGCTGTGAAGTCTGTCCCAACTTAATCCAGTTAGGTGATCCGCTTACACGGTAATCAATCTGGAAGCCGTAGCGGTTAAAATCTTCTGGTGCATCCCATGTCAAAGTAACGTTTTTACCGTAAATCGTCTCGCCAGTTGCCTTAATTCTGAAATTAGTAGGCTTCTGTACTGTCATTGAATCCGGTAAACCACTTGGTCGGTTATCTGGGTTAGCCGCATAGTTCAGGTCAGTATAAACCTGAGAATTATATTCTGTAGCGGTGATAGTCATCATCCCAGCAATACCAGAATCAATCGAGCGATCAATTGCAGTAATACGCCATAAGGAATTATTCAGCTTCAATTCATCATAGGTTACGCTGATAACGTCCCAAACTTCGGCAGTGAATGCGTCAGTAGTCATAAAGCTGATAACCTGAGTGATACGAGATTTATTTCGCTCAATACTCGCAAGTTTATCAATCTGGGCTTTAGACTTAACAAAACGATATTCAATATCTTTAGCGATAATTCGACCATCTTGACGAATAGTAGCATCGTTTTCAGCATCAGCCGGATAACGTAGCATTTGCTCTGAATAGTCGATTGATGGTTCTTGATACATCGCGTTAATGGTATTGAAATAACCGTTAGTGCCACCTGTTTTCAGTGATACCTTACCCATCATGATATTGTCTTCATTGAAGGTATGCTTAACAATATCAGGAGCATCCAGTTTCAGCGTAATACGTCCAAAGGATTCGAACATCACCCCGCCGAAAGTCTGCATAAGGCTAGTCAAGTTCTCTTTAAAGCTGGCGTTCGGATCACATGCACCGTTTGAATGCAAATCCATCTGGCGTACTTGCTTACGTACTTTCAGGAATGAATCAACGTTGATGTTTTCAATTGGTACACTAAGACCATATTTTGTATTTGTCAGATAATGGAAAATCTGGTCCACGCCGTTAGTGCTAGCCTCAATAGCATTGGTTTCAAGGTTACGAATCTTTAACCCGCAAACGTCTACCGCTACCTGGCTATTTGGTTGGAGAATATCAACACCAGCAGCAAGAGATTTGTCATCACGACGCAACACAATACACATGGTCGCAATACCATTGCCTTTGTAGTTGTCGTTCCAGTCTGACCCTAAGTGACGTTTTGCCAGTGACAAAGCGGTGTTAGGATTCTTACCAGTGCGGAACTCAACCTCTAAAACTTTCCGGTATTCTTCTTTAATGTTGCCTTTGTCCAGTACACCATCACGGATCGTCATGTTCTTACCAACAAGAACATTTTTGTTATCGATGAATAGTGCTTTGTAATGGTCGATTTCACCCTCTGCAATTGCGAAGATTTGCACTAACTTATTGTTTTCTTGCTTAGAAATTGCTTTGTAAACGCAGATTGCACCCGTGCGGGTAGTACCGAAAAGAACGGGTAATACTGTCTTCGGATCGTTTGATGTTCCTAGTGTCACCGCATTATCTGGGCTTTGTACTTTCGGTGTTTTTGGTGCGCCTACAGTGGAAGCGATCAAGGTCATTGCACCAGCAGCCATACCGATAGCGACTGCGGTCATAACAGAAAATGTTGCAGCAGCAGCCATCCCAGCAGACGCACCAGCAATAACCGCGCCTACCAATATTTCAAATCCCATTATTCACCCCCGAATCTATAAACTTGTTCATAGTCAATGTCTGAAACAGGAATGGTCATCCAGATACCATCTTCTTCAACGAGGCCATAACCGGAATAATGAGGAACTACGGAATAATAATTACGGTTTCCTAATTTGTGGGCTGTGACCAGTAAGTCGCCGTCCTGTAAATCATCAGTGACTAATTTGAAATGTTTCTTAATTGGTTGAAGGATGTTTGAATATCCGCTTAATTCTTTGCAGATTTTCAAGCCTTCTTCTTTAGTTGAATATTTTTTATAAAGAGAATTATATAGGTCAGTACCAGCGAGAATATCGATGATCTTACATGCAATGAGATTGCAATCATTCTCGCCTTGAACGAACTCCTGACCTATTAAAGAATTGATGTAATCGGTGATAAGCCTAGTTTTTAGCATGTTGAATACCTCCATGCTGTTATTTACTAGGCTTAGGGAGAAGGGATTATTTCTTCGATGAATGCCACTTGCTTTCGCTTTGCCACTTCCCGGCACGGGAGAAGAATAGATCGTTCTCGTTTCCAACATAGGATCGGTGGATACCATCGGAGGCATGACTACGAGCGTTTTTATCTAGAACTTCCCAGATACTATTAAGCTGAAATTCTGATTCGTTTTTACACTCATCATCTTCATGTTCGATGTTAATACCGATGGAATCGACTACCCCACGGAAAACAGGGTAAGTAGTTTCAACCTTGCCCGTGTTGGGGTTAAGGAAAACCATCTCGATTTTCACATCAGATTTATCGAATTGCTTGTTTCGAATCAGGGTAATGTATTCTTCGCGAACGTTAGAAACAGTTACGTTGATCCCGTTGTTGTTGATCTCCTTCTCTTCGGTATTCGATGAGATTTGAAGAAAATCACCCGTTGCGAGATACGTAAATCCGTTATAGTCCAGATCGAAATACCCATCTGTAAGCCGTAGAACGTCCCCTGACGCGGTTACTACTTCGATAATGTGAAACATCGATCCAGTAGAGAAAAGCTGCGGTAGAGTCAATCTAGACACATTCTGACCTGTCTGGTCGTTGTAGACCTCGATGAAGTCCAGATTAGTGCATAGTTTGCTGAATGATTCCTGAATAGTTGCCATTATACATTCTCCACTAATTCGAATTTCATCTTGCCAATCTGGGCGATCTTCCAATCGATATTTTCAGTTTTGAGAACAAATTCGCCTTCTACGTTCTGATACTTGATCACCTCACCAGCCAGGACGTTTTGACGCAAGTTAGGGAAGAGTTTCATTTCACCACCTGATTTCACGTCTTCGGTGATCGTGTAGATTTTCTTGTGGTTCTCAAACTGGATGATAGTTCCCGCTTTCAGTGTTCCGGTGAAGTTGGAGATTCTCACCTTACGCCCACCGCGAGCAGTACCAGCAGCAGCCGTAACCATCTGGCGTACATCACCTGTATATTTTGAAAAGTAAGACAGTGGCACACTAAAAGGACGACCAAAAAGGTGACGTGCTACAAATTCTTTTACTTCGTTAATATCCTGAGCCATGAAATTAGCTGTAAATTCTGCTTCATAAAAATGAATGCCAGTAAAGCGACGCTGGAACTTACCAGAAATAGATTGCGCCTTGAAGAAAGGTTGTTTTGATTTAAGAGTAAAATCTGTGATTTTAATATTCTTGGATTTGAACATAGAAAAGCCCCCATAGTTTTATGATTATTTATGACTATGGGGGCTTTTAATTACATCTTACGACGCTGTGCGTCTTCTACCGCCTGAGCAACTAACTTAGCGTGACGTTTGATAGCATCCATAACCATCTTGTCTGAGCTATTAACGTTGCCGTTAATGTTCAAAGGCGCATTAACTTCAATCGGCTGAGAGTTACCACCGCCTGATTTTTGAGCAGATAAGAAGTCTTTCAAATCACCGTTAGTACGCTGATCAACTACTCGTTCACCCTTATCAAGCAACCATGTACCCTCACGCGGGATGTTATCGATACCATCATGAGCCATACCGCTAACATTAGTAGACTTGATGTTTGCAATGTTCCCCATGTTCTGAGAAACAGCCAATGCAGCAGCAGCGATCTTTTGACCTGTGGTTACGTTGGTCGGATCGTTCCATGCATCGGTAGCAGCCGTCCACATGTTCACCGTCGCTTGTCCAATTGAGAATGCTTTATGAGCATTGAAAGCCATCTGCATAGCTTTTGTGTTTTCCTGCCCGAAGAGAGTCATTGCAGCAGCAAAACCGCCGTACATATCATCAGCTATTGACTGACGAGCATCAGCATATTTCTTTTCAATTGCAGCCATCCGTTTTTGATGGTTTTCATTGAGTTTTTCTAATGCTTCCATCCGTTTAGCCGGATCATTAATACCGTCAATCTTGAGTTTATCGGTCTTATAATCTTGTTCAGCATCCGATTTCTCTTTATCGATTGCATTAAATTTAGCAAACGGATTATTTGAGTCTTGATAATCATAACCACTAGTTAATTGATTGGTTTTATAACCATCCATTCCCTGTAAAGAATTTTCAATCTGAGAATAGTTTTGCTCGGTATCGTTCACACGACGCATATATTCTTCGTAGGAGATAGCTTTACCATCAAGTAACCGTTTATGGCTTTCTAGCTCGTTGTCCCTGATTTGTTGCAATTGTGTTAAAGCATTCAGAGCATCAATCGGATCAGCACCCAACATCATTTTATAAACGTTTTCAGTATTCTGATCGATTAGCGCCTGGCGTTTCGCGGCTGCGTCTTCCTGAGAGATTAAGCCCAGAGCTAACGCGTCGTTCACATCTTTTAAGCTGTTTTGCAACTGGCTATTTTGAGAAGTGATAGACGCTGCAACTTGCCCTTGCAATTTAACATCAAGTGCATTCAGTCGCTTGATTGCATCCTCGCGTGCTTTCTGTGCTTTTTCTGCGGCTTCCTTAGCCTTTTTAGCTGCCTCTTCCGCTTTCTTTTTGGCTTCTTCCTCGGCTTTCTTCTCGTTGCCAGACTTACCCAATGATTCTGGTCTTACTGGTTTATTTGGTATAGTCAAATCAGTGTTAGGATCTGCCTTGCGTGTCAGATGTTCACCTGCATCTACGACAATCAGAGCACCACTTGAAGTTTTATAAGACCCACCAAAACGTTTCTTAAATCCTTCAACATCAAAGCCAGCAGTACGAGGATCGACACCAGCACCACGGATCGCGGCCTTTTCCCAATCTGCTAGATTATTCCAACGCTTTTCTTTATTGTACTTGTCAATAATCTTTTGAGCGTCTTTATGGTTGGCGTTAAGAATACCACCAGTTGCGGTCTTGCCTTCTTTATTCAGTCGATCTAATGCCCTGAATAGAGAACTCTTTTCCCAATCAATATTAAACCATTCAAATAACCAGTTTAAGCTATCAACCAAAGGACCAGTAATGGTCATGGCTGCGCCTTTCAGGTTATTTTCCAGCTTATTAATATTCTGAGAAAATTTATCATATTTTTTAGCGTTTTCTTCGGTGACGTTAACAGATTGATTCTGAATAGCGATCATCGCCTCTTGAGCACTATTATATTTCTCAAGCTGGCTGGTCATATGGCTTGAATCACTGGCTAAAGATTCCATCATGAACTTGATTTCAGCCATTGATTTTCCGGCTTTCTTCATGTCATAGAACACTTGGATCGCCGCTTTCATACCACCTTGCGGATCTGTCATGAAGTGAGCATAGTTTTCTAACTTAAGACCAACCGATTCTAAGTCATCAGCAATACCACCACCGTTAGCCCATGCATCACCCATCTTATCTAAGGTGTCTTTGTTGATATCACCGAATTTTTCAACTGTTAGGCCAGTACCAGAAAATTCCTTTTCTAGTCTTTGAAGGGATTCAATCGAGAGTCCGGTCGCCTTAGATACTTCTGAATACTGTTTAACGTATTCCGCACCAGCTTTAGCGGCTGCAACCACTGCGGTCGCAACTAAGCCGATACCACCAGCAGCCAAACCAGCAGAGCCAGCGATCCCACGAAGAGATCCAGTCAAACCAGACAAGCCACCACCAAAATCAATACCACTTGCCTTTTCAGACAAACTATCGAGAAGGTCGGCGGCTTCACTGGTACTTCTCCTTAGACCTTTATTATCCCCTTCTATTGTTACTATATGTTTTGTCATAAATTACCCCGTTTGTGCGCTTCTGAGTTTCTCAAGCAAAGATGGATCGAACATGCTCAATGTTGCAGCTTTACGTTCTTCTTCTTTCTTGCGTGCAAGTTCTTCCAGTTCTTCTTTAGTTTTAAAGAGTTTTTCTTCTCTAATTAATTGGAATTGGCTAGGCTTGAGTTTCTTTGCAGTTTCACGAGTCATTCCTTGCGACGTCATATACATGGAATATTGCAACATCGCATTCTGCATATCATGAAACGCGGGGCTTTGTGGTTCTAAGTAGGTGTCGAAAATGTATAATTTCCAAAACAGAGTGATTGGCATATTATCCATTTCATCTTTACTAAGCCCCGATCGCATCATTTGCCGAAAATAGAAATTCAGAAGCGGGTTTACTTTACCTCGTTTTCAATTACTGCCGGATCTTGCATCAATGACGCTTGAGCAACCAAACCGATTAATTCACTGCGGACGTTAGTATACAGTGCCTTAACTTGTTCCATAGATTCAAATACCGGTTTACCGTCTTCATCTTCAATACAACGAAGAATCGAACGTTCATCACGGTCTTCTTTATCAGTATTGAAAACATGTTCGTTAAATTCTTTTACTGACATAGGGCGAGCATAGAACGTGAATCCGCCGATGGTCAGAGATTCACGTTTCGGAGAAAGAGCTTTCAGCATTTCATTAATATTCATTCTTGTTTCCTCTTAAGTTAATTCGATATGTTTATTTAGAATTTAAGAGATTTTCAAAGTCTGCTTAGTGCCAGTCTTCTTAATGTTGGTAAGGAAAGCAGCCGGAGGATTGCTTAACCAATAGTAATGAAAACCACTTTGCATACTGTTATAAGGAACAGTGACAGCAGCACCACCCAAATTAACGGTTATATTCCCCGCTCTACCGTTCTGGAGATATACAGCCATAGTAGGAGTACCGCCATTGAATTGACCAACGATAACGCCAACCAGACGCCCTACGCCCACGTTTTCGGGGTTCTCCATAGATCCTTTGCTTTGCATACCGGAAACAGGATAGTTTGAAGCAGTTACACCCCAGTTATTACCCAATGAAGTAGACCACGATGCAGTAGCTACAACCGTATCCATACCACGACCAGCCATTGCCGACATATTACGCGGAGCCGGAACTTTTAAAGCTGTTAATGCTTCTTTCATCCATCGCTTACCCGTCACCGATACAGCAGATGACCCGATCCAGCCAGGAACTTTAACGACATTTGCCATTTTGATTACTCCAATAAAAAAGCCCCACCATTAAGGCAGGGCTTAAAATTAATTCTTAGCCTTGCGGCCTCGTTTTGCTGTGGCTTTCGCCGTAACTTCTTCTACTTCTGGAATCACCACCGCTTCATGTTCCGGCAGTGGTTCCGGTTCTGGTAAAGGAAGTTCTTCGTTAGTTCATCCGGCAGTGAAGATTTGCTGTTTCAGCGGAGCACCATCAACAGCAAAGGTAAACTCTTTCGTTACCACTTCTTCATCGCCACCGTTCATAGCAACTTTAGAAATAAAGCCGTTGAAAGCAGTGCGAATACCAGTCTGTTTTCCGGCGTCAACATAGTATTCAACTTTGATTTGAATACGCGTACCGTCTTCGGCAGCCTTTATGAGCTTCTCATGTACCGCATCACCAGGAATGTAGTTAACGGTCAGAGTCAGATCAGGAACGTTCAGTTTACCTACCAGTTTACGGTTATACTGAGAAGAGAAGGATTTAACTTCTACAGTACCGCGCTCGATACCAGTTTCAGGAAAACCAGCACACTCTTTAATTTCTTCGTATGCTTCATCGGCAAGGTCGGTGTTAGTGGTATCGGCGTGATAGAACAGACTTACCAGACCACCAGTAAAAATATCTTTGAATTGCTGAGACATAGAATTACCCCTTAATTAAAATTGTTATTACGGGGGAACTAGTCCCCCGACTTTTATTATTTAGTTGCTTTCAGTTCGGCAATTTCTTTCTGTAATGCTTCGATCTGTGCTTTATATTTGGCGTCCATTTCCTGCATAGCCTTGATGATTAAAGCATTGACAGCAGAGTTAGAAATAGTCTTGATTGCTTCTGGATTTTCTGGATCTTCGGTGGATTGAATACCTACTGCTTCCGGCAATACTTTTTCCAGATCCTGAGCAATAATACCTACTTCGCGTTTAATCACCGTGTCATCGGAAAGAGATTTAACTTTATCGTAGGTGTAGACTTTCAGTGAGTTTACTTTCTCTAATGCACCGTCCTGTAATTCTTCCTTGTTAATCTTCAAACGGGAGTCAGAGCGAATGTAAACATCGTTAAAGCTACCGTTACGACCTGCGGTAAAGTCACCAGCAGCGTTAAAGTCAAAGTTAGTATCGTTAACATGCAGACGAACAAGAGCGTTACCGATAGTACCGCTAGGAACGTGTACACCCATTGCTGCAATGTGATATTTACCCCAATGAGTAGCTTTCCAGATGTTATGAGCGGAATCGGTTGATTGAGGGCAATCAACTTGCAAGCCGGATGCACGATCGCGCCAACTAGACCAGCTACCACCAGAAACGTTACCACGAATCAAACCTTTATCAGATCCGCCGACGCTACCAGATTCAAGATGAATCATCTTATCCGCAAGTTTCCACGTCTGGGCTTGTTTCTGACCACGGAAGCGAATAACACCAGCATCATCAGAATACATCAAACCTAGTTCTAATCCAGTTGGATCTCTAAACCAGATATGCTTATTACCAGTGCGACGAAATTCAATATCAGCACCGTTAAGCGTGATATTACCGCCAGTGTGAATTGCTTGAGGCTTAACAGTACCGTTGATGGCAAACTCAATTGCCGTAGTACCCGGACCGCCCGGACGTTGGGTATACCAATGCCAACCACTTTCATCACCACATTCTAATACTTGTTTACGACTATCGTTACCCCAAGCACGAATATTAAAGCTGGATGTAGCTGTATTTTTACCCCAAGTAAACTTACCACCAACTTCAAGATCGCCTAAGAAGTTTGCTTTAAGAGCACCAGTACCCATCGCACGCTCTGTGCTAAAATGTCTACCTTGACTATCTTCTAGGTACAAAACGTTATCACGGGCATTATTACTATCACCCCAATGATTAAATCGAATATAATCACGAGATCCGCTTCTCCCAGCAGAGAAGGTTAAAAACCCTTTCTCGATATATGTATCGCCAGCAAATCGAGCAGCACGGCTATCTCTTTCGAGAACTAATGCGCCTTCGTTACCATCACCACCTAAAGTAACTTTACCGTTAGTCAAATCGTAAATGAATGGTCGGTTTCCGTTCCAACCACCAAATCTATCATTTTCGGCAGTAGACAACAGATAAACTTTACCACCATCATTTCGCCAGAATGCACCATACTTACCGTAAATCATACGGAATGCATCAGCGTTAGCGGAATAATATTGACCATTGGTATATACAATTTTTGTTTTTCCTGTAGTCAAATTTACTTGTCCACTACCTTCCAAATCAAATGAGTTAGCACCAACATCATTACGCCACACAAAACCATCACTAGTACCATCCGCATGACCGATATAACCACTACGTTGGTTTTTACCATCACGACGATCCCACCACGCCATATATGCAGCTTGACCAGTCTGGCGATGTAAAGTCATCGCATTACCACTACCGTGCAATTCCATTTTACCAGTAATTACATATCCTTTATAATTACCCGGTATTGCACTATTAGAATCAATTCTAATAACTTCTGTAGAATCTGTAGCACCGGTAGCAAGACGATATACAGCACCCTGAACGGTTTCATGCCAAACCATTTCGTTATAGTTGCTACGGAATTTACGAATATATTTCCGTCCAGTACCTTTATCGTTACTCAAGTGAACAATGTCATAGCTGTTTTGTGTGTTATCATCAAAACTTAACACACCACGTTTATTTTCAGTATTAAAAAGAGTTACGTTGCGACCACCGATAACACCAACGGAAGGTTTAATTAACGTGGCTTCCGGCGTATCATAAACCGTCAAACTTACATAAACAGATTTCCCATATTCGACAATAACGTTATCGGTATAACGCTGATATTTCACGTAGATATCATAGTTATCACCGGAAGTATTGACAGCAAATACCTCAAAATCTTTGTTTGTATTTCTACGGTATGCAATTACGTTAAGACCTTTAGGTCTATCGTTACCACTACGCAGAAGAATTTCTACTACGTCAACCTGATCATATGCCGTAACGTTGTAACCATTACCACCATGAATACGGAAAAACACACTACGCCCGTTTTGTGGAATTGTTGCGGTTGCCAATTTGAAATATGCAGATACGTTTTCGCTAGAATTGGGAACAGACATAACGACGTTTTTAACAAACATCTTATCAACTTCGGCTTTGGTGTATGCGCCAATCTCGCCAGGAGTCGGCTTATCACCTTCGTGATACATCTTATAGCTAAAGTTCTTCTGTCCTTCTCTATCAAAACCATAGGTTTCAACACGAGATCCACCAGACGCATAACGGAAAGTAAATCCGCGACCGTGCGCTTTACCGGCAGAATGAGGAACATTAAGAGTTAGATCCATGAGTCCATCTTGACCATTGGTACGGAAAGCACCAAAGTAGTTAAGATCTCTCGCTGTCTGGTCTTCCAAATAGTTAGCTGTCTTGCTTAACAGATACCCACCATGCTTAGTATTGGTATTCTTCTTGATGTAAGCAGCATCGGCACTACCTTCAATAGAATCAATTCGCTGGTTAGCTGCGGCAATTGCGGCATCGGCACTGGCCTTGTTATTTGCAACAGTTCTTTCAATGGCTGTCTTATTCGCAGAGACCGTACTAGTAAGATTGGTGATCTTCGTGTCCGCATCTTTCTTATTATCCGCTACCGTCTTTTCTATTGCTGATTTATTTGCTGCGACAGTATTCGTTAAGTTGGTAACGTTGGTATTCGTCTGATCAACTCGCGCATTAATATCTGTCTTGTTCTTGTTAATTGTCGCGTTGATAGTATCGCGGGTTGAAGTAATAGTCTGATTCAGTTCAGTCTTAGCAGCCGCCAGAGCGTTAGCCGCTTCGGTTTTATTGTTACCTACTGTGGTAGTCAAAGCATCAATTCGCTTGTTGGCTGCGGTATCGCCAGCAGTGATTGAAGCATTGAGAGTATCACGGGTAGAAGTGATAGTCTGATTAAGTTCAGCTTTAGCCGTAGCCAGATTATTAGCGGCTTCGGTTTTATTTGCTGAAATGACTTTATCTGTGTTGACCTTGTTGGTGTCTACTTTCGTATTCAGTTCAGCGTGTTTTTCTGGAGAAACACTAATTTGGACTACGTTATTATTTTTATCTTTGGTGTAAATCACATGGTCCGCCAGTTGTAAGGCGATCTCGCCCTGTGATAATTGTTCCGGCGTTGGTTTTTTACCAGCCGTTTGTGTGCGTTTAAATTGGATCGACTGCATCGAATCACCTCACTATAAAACAGGAATAAGGGAGGCGTTAACCTCCCAGCGTTCATGTTTTATTTAGGTAGGAGAATCCTTAGTATTCGCCGAAATCGATCCGGTCAGTCTTAGCCACTGCGCCAATTTCGCTAGGTGTCGGTTTCTCATTGGTGGAATATACCTTGATCCATTCAGAGCGACCGTTTTCCTGAATATTTCGGACGCGTAAACGTGGTGCGCCAGAAGTATTACAGGTTAATTGCCATGCGCCATGCTCATTAGCTTGAAGGTGAATTAATGATGTGTCGGCTGAATATGGATTACCGCTAGCAGTTCCCTTGTAAGTTACGAAACGGTTTCCGGCTAAAGCATCACTATCAATCGGACCTGTGAATGGATGTACACCTGCACCTACGCCATAATCCCCGCGACGGAGAAGACGACCCTCCGTTGCAATACCGCGATCCAAAATCCCGCCATCTGGTTCAAGTTTAAATTCCAGTGTTACAGCTTTGTTATCACTACCACGGGTTTTGTGTGATGTGACGTAAGCATCATAGATGACATAGTAACCAGTGTTAGCAGCACTATAGCCAGAGTTCACAACATAGAACATACGGAAGCGTAAAGGTGTTTTATCCTCTACCGCTTTCATCAACATTGCTTGATGTTCGTCATCCAGAACACGGTTTAACGTGAGTGTTGTCGGTTCCAGTCTACGATAACCAGCAAGTTTCCCCGTAGCGTCCTGATCGTACTCTTCCAGAGTTTCTATCTCTGTGGATTCGGTTAGCGTAGGAAATGCTGCAACGTTCTCGATGGAACTAAAGCTAGGATCGAAAAAGTCGACCTGATTGTCTATCTGGTTAGAGATCGACACTTCAACATGTGACCCCGTGAAAATATCTAAGTTATCTTGTGTAATATTCATTATTACCCCTTAAAAACGCGCTAGATAAGAAAATTTAAGGCTAAGTGTCCCAACGATACCCCCATCACTAGAATCATCGTCATAATCGGTATTAGAAGCTACTGGAGTGATATCTGAAATAGAGAAGCCCAAATCTTTAAAACGTGGATTATCCGGCTGAATCTGGATTATCTGGCAAATACCCTCATGAATTTTGGTTTCATGATTCTGAGAATACAACTGCATTTCGATAACGCATTCAGCTTGCATTGCATTACCACCACGGACCCTATTGTAAGTCTCATTCATTCCGGTAATCCAACAAACCACGTCATCACTAAAGCCTTGCTGAGTTTGTTCTACGTTTAAAGCCAGACCTAAATCTTGTTCGATAATATCCTGCAAGGCGCGTTTGATTTTCAGTCTAGGCATATTATTAACGGTAGCGAGCATGTGTACCCCCTGCACGAGCAATAAAGCAATCAGAAGTATTATCACCATTGCGCTTAACGTATTGAACTTTGAAGCGTTCACCGTCTACAATGACAACATCACCCTGATTTAAGTCTCCCTCACGACAAAATAGAAATTCTGATTCTGTAATTACCCCTTGTTCGTCGGTAGTGGTAATTTCATGATAAGCACGAATTGATTTACCACCTTCCACCGAAAATACAGGAGCACTTTTAAACATTCGATTTAATTGTGATTCTGATAATTTGAACATAGTTACCCCCTTTATGGAGTATTTACATACAAAAAAGCCCCACCGTTAGGCAGGGCTAATTATTATTCTTTAGTTTTACGCTGTTTTTTAGCTGTGGCTTTCGCCTTAACCGTCTGGGATTCTTCTTCCGGTTCAGGAATCAGATTTTCTTCCCCCAAATCGGGGGAAGGTTCAGATGGTTCTACAGGAGTTCATTCAGCGGAGATGTGAAGAACTTTCAGAGCTTCCGGCTGTGCTACAACGTAGTCCAAATCTACAAAGATACGAGGCACTACCGCACCACGATCACGGTATGTAGTTAGATCCATATCCAGTTCCAGACCGCCCCACTCACCGATAGTAATACCGGAGAAGTCACCCAGAACGATGTGGTCTGCCGGAATAACGCCAGAAGTAACTACTTCGTAACCAGCCAGTTTGCCGTTTTCGATGATATAACCGGAAACGCCGTTATCTTTCAGGGTAGATTCCAGTTCAGCAGCAGTTGCACCGCTCATCGCAAACTTGATCGCCTGAGCAGGAACGCCAGCGTCAGTCAGTGCTGCAATTTCTTTCAGGAAGTCTTTATAAGAGAAAGCAGCTTTCTTGGTAACGCGGCTAGCGTCTACCAGTTGCTTAACCAGACCAGCCGGACCACGAGCATTTTCTTTATCAGACAGAATCAGTTGTTCCAGTTTGATCCGAACAGATTTGTTAATGTGATCGGTGATCAGGGTAGCGATGCCCGGAACGGTTTTCAGCGACTGACGGCTGATCGGGTTGCCACCAGCAAAAGTTTTCGGAGACAGTTTCACGTTCGAAAATTCCGCATGTGACTCGGGGGCAGCGCCATTTTCGTCAACGAATCCGAAAGCGTCAACGCTGGATTTAGTCATTTTTGGAATAGCGGTCGGAGAAGTCAAGCCACTATAAACAGTCACCCCGAGGCGGCCTAAAACACTCTGAGGCAACAGCATTTCGATGTAGGATTCAGTCATCAGTTTTTCGTCAGTGATAGCAACCAGATTAGCTTTGGTGTTGCCATCAGCAGCAGCACGCATAGCAGCAGCCGGAACGAATACAGAGCCACCACGAGCAGCACGACCACGCTGCATAGTTGCAGTAGCAGCCATTGCGGAATATTCAGCTTCGTTAGCGCCGAGCACGTCGCCATCTACCAGGGAGCGGATTACGTTATTAAGATCGAAAGTTTTTTCCATGATTTGTTCCTTATTAATTTGTTCGTTATTACGTTGAGCATTGGTAATGTTATTTAGTGCCTTAGTGCGGAATGCTTCCGGCGTAATTTCTTTATTTGCCAATGCGCGTTTAAATTCTTCATCGTCTTCGTTAATATTTAACTCGCGTGCAATTTCGCGAATTTCTAATTCGTCTTCTTCGGAACGTTCAGCCACTTCCTCGGTTTTTTCTTCTTCAACCGGAGCAGCTTCACGTTCTTCTTTTACTTCTTCTGTTTCCCGAACAGTTGAACTATCATCATCAACACTTTCAGGATGTTCAGCGTCTTTTCCGTCTTCGAGATTTTCATCTTCTTTATTCTCTTCAACTTGGCGCTCTTGAGTTTCTTCAACTTCCGGTTCTTTATTTTCTTCTACCGGAGTTTCTTCAACCTGAGCGGATTCTTGTTCTTCTTTGATTTCTTCAATTTGTTCTTTAGTCATATCGCGTTTAGCCTCCAAATTAACTGTGATAGTATTTAGAGAGCGATTTAAACCGACCGAATCGTCCGCCGGGACCGTAACAAAACTTAATTCGAAAGGAACAAACTTAGTAACAATCAATTGTCCTTTGGCATAATCGATGTGATATTCTTTAATGTCATAACCGACAGAAATTTTTTCCATCGTACCTTCAATGACTTTATTACGAATATCATTAGCCAAAGTGCCATGCTTAGAGAATCTAACGGTCGCACGGCCTACTTTATCCGCATCGATTCGAGCGTTACAAACGACACCTAAATGATTATCGAAATTATGATTAAACAGCAACGGAGCGTTATTATTCAGACGAGACAGATCAACCGCTTCCGGTGTATGTACCAGAATTTCATCTAATACCACCATTTCTTGATTTTGCTCATCCCAGAATTGGCGCTGATAAGGCTGTTCACTGGAGAAAGCAATTTCAAATTCGTATTGATCGTTATGCCCTTCGTTAATAACTCCACCGTAACCGTTAAGTTCGCGGCGAAATTTAAGCATTTAATCACCTTTAATTAATTGGGGGCATTGCGCCCCCCGTTGGTTATTAGGGATCGGCTGGGGAATTTTTTTCTTCACCCTCACCATCAACGATAATATTTAGTGCGCTCTTTTCGGCTTGAATCTCTGAGAATACTTTTTCAGGATCGTCACCACGTTCTAATATAACGGCAGTACGTGATTTAAGTCCTTTATCAATTAAAGCAATCTCGGCGTTTACGTCTTTAATTGGATCGACGGATTCAAAACGCGGACGAATAATAGTAGTGTTCTCGATAATATGCGGAATTGCCGTAATACGAATCGGAACAATACCACGCGCGGAATAATGGCGTAGATACGCTTCGAAAATTGGCAATACCACTGTTTCAATTAATTTGTTTTGCAGTGCTTTAACGCGCGTTCTTTGAAGTAATTCGCCGTAGCGTGCAGCGCTGTAATTTATTTGGCTAGTATCGCCAGTTAAGCCCTGATTGAACACGCCAAGACCCATTGCTATGCTAGTGAACATACCAGCGTTAAATGAATTGAAATCATCGCCGCTTTGCGTGGATTGAATACTCTTGATCGTTGCCCCTTCCGGCAATTCCTGAATAGTACCCGGCGCGAAATCGTGAATAACTTCCGGCGCTTGATATTGTTCATCATCTTCACCAGTATCAAAATCGTCACCAGAATCTTTCGGACGCTCGATGAACGCCATGCTACTAGCTGAAATTCGTTTCTGGACCAGTACAGCTTCGCGGAATGCGTCTTGATGTGCGATATCCTTAATCACTGGCAGGAAGTCAGTCACGCCACGCAGAGATTCAGCCGCAAGTGGTTGATAATAATGGCATACTTGCGAAGCATCTACGCGATAGTTATCACCTGTGTAAGTCTGAGTCAGTAGGTTGATTTTACGAAACCAAAATGCAACAGGGCGCATTGTGTTCACGTCATACTCCACACCTTGATATATCGCACGTTCTTTGCTTACTTCACGGTTGAGCGTCCAGTCGCACTTATCAGCAGACAGGATAGAAACATTTAACTCATTGTTTTCTTTGGTTAAAACAATGAAGCACTCACCGCCCATT
>OGZY01000359.1_pt1 | contig 29754 bp, 28 predicted proteins | sample 1576911 | NCBI WGS metagenome assembly OGZY01 (sample SAMEA3541488, study PRJEB24748) | human gut metagenome | biome: human gut; feature: human-associated habitat; material: faeces | place: China | collected 2012 | reverse complement strand
CGAGCATTTTTGTGACAGTTGCCGGAAAATCTGCAAGCGAGGCGACGCTTAAGGCGTCAGCCGTGAATTGTGCGGTGTTGCCTTAAGAAACTTGTAAGCTCTGCTCGAGCCTATTTTAAGATTTGTCCTCTATAATAGGCTCACAGAGAGGATGGTTTCCCGTGAACGAACGTTTTGAAAATGATCTTGCATGTTATCTGCACTATGACGACGCGCCCCGCCGCCCTGCCCGGGCACGCCGCCGCAAACGGGCGCGAAAGCACTGCGCGCGGCGCTTTTTTGCGCGCTGCTGCGGTGTGCTCTGCCTGTGCGCCGGGGTGGTGCTGCTGGCTCGGGTCTGGCCCGCGCTGGTTTCCGCCACACCTTACAGCGGCGCGGGAACGGGCGGCGCGTCCGCATCTGTGAGCCTGGGCGGCGAATGGGACGCCCAGACGCGCTTGGCCATCGAGACGCTGGCCGCGGCGCACCCCGAGGTGCAGCCCATGCTGGACGAGCCCTCCCGCTGGCCCGCCGACGTGGCCGCACTGCTGGCCCGCAATGAGGAAGCGCTTGGCTTTGTGCTGGCGTATCCCAGCCTTATAGACGCCGCGCCGCCCGCCAGGGTGGAGGAGGCCGTGCGCGGCAGCTTCCCCACGCTGCTGCAATGGGACGCGCGCTGGGGCTGCACGCCTTACGGAGGCAGTATCCTCGCCATCACGGGCTGCGGGCCGACAGCGCTCTCGGTGGTGGCCTGCGGCCTGACGGGGGACGCTTCTCTCACACCCGCAGCCATCGCCGCATGGGCGCAGCGCCAGGGGTATGCCGGCGCGGACGGCACCAGCTGGGAGCTGATGCGCAGCGGATGCGAGCACTTTGGCCTGTACGCGCAGGAGCTTTCACTCACGGAAGCCGCCGTGTTCGGCGCGCTGGAAGCAGGGCAGCCTATCATTTGCAGCATGCGCCCCGGCGATTTTACCACGGCGGGACATTTTATCGTGCTGACCGGCACGCAGGACGGGCTGCTGTGCGTCGTAGACCCCAACAGTCCCGCCCGCAGCGCATCCCTGTGGGAGTACAGCCGTTTGGAGCCGCAGATCAAAAACCTGTGGGCTTATACCGCATGAAGCAGGGCCGCCATAAAATTTACCGCATGAGTTTTTTAAACAATGATGTGAAAACGGCGAATCTGTAGGCGGACAGATCCACCGTTTTGCATTTGCCGTCCCACAACTCTCGGCCTGTGACCTGTACTTTTTCGGGTGAAAACGATATTCTTAGGGAGCGAAAGGAGACAGGGACTATGAATCAACAAAAACAGGTCATTTTTTAAAAACGCTGCGAAATGAAAAAGCTATCACGCAGGCGGAGCTTGCTGAGACGCGGGGCGTCTCCAACCGGAGTATTTCCCGTTGGGAAAACGGCACGACCATGCCGGATTTCGACCTGTTGATCGAGCTTGCAAAATACTATAAGGTCGAAGTCAGCGAGATATTGGATGGAGAAAGAAAAGGCGGGCGCACAGACGGCAGCGCAGAGGAATTGATGTTGAAAATTGCAGACTATAGCAATATCGAGCGGAAAGTTTTTTCGAGAAGAATGTGTGCCATGTTTGTTATGGCACTTGCCAGCATGGCTTTTTTTGCGGCGATGGACGTAGCGGAACTTGCGGAAACGGAGCCGTATGGAACCATTGTGGGCATTGCACGGGGATTTGTGGCCGGCACGTTTTTATACGCCAGCCGGTATATTTCAAAAATGGAAACCGTCAAAATGCGTTTGGCGAAAGAATCGCGGAAACTGAAGCAATAGGAAAGAACAAAGCCGCGGGCTATCCCCGCGGCTTTTCCATATCCTTATTTTTCCGCCACAGCACGTTCCGCCTGTTCCCACAGCTTCAGCCGCCGCAGGAATGAAAGCAAAAACGGAAGGGTCACCGCGAAAGTACACAGGTCGGCCGCGGGCTGGGCGAGCTGCACGCCCAAAAGCCCTATGAGCTGCGGCAGCAGCAGAATGAACGGCACAAAGAAAATGCCCTGGCGGCACAGCGACAGGAACGTCGCCTGCCCGGACTGCCCCGTCACCTGCAGCAGCATGTTCGTCACCGTAGAAACGCCGAACAGCGGCAGAACCACGCACTGCGCCCGCAGCGCCAGCGCGCCGATGGCGATGACCTCCGCGTCGTCCCGGCGGAACAGCGCCAGCGCGCCCGGCGCGGCCAGAAAACCGGCCGCCGCCAGCACGCTCATCAGCACCGTGCCCACCAGCATTGTGAAATAAGTGGCCCCGCGCACCCGGTCGTACCGCTTTGCACCGAAATTGTAGCCCGCAACGGGCTGGAAGCCCTGCCCGAATCCCAGCATGAACGAGAACACGAACATGAAAATGCGTCCCACCACGCTCATGGCCGCGACGGCCGCGTCGCCGTAAACGGCGGCGTTCACGTTCAGCAGCACCGTGGCCACACTGGCCAGAGATTGGCGGCAGAAGGACGGCATGCCCGTTTTGATGATGCGCGCGTACACCTCTGCCTTGCGGGACACCTGCCCGATGTGCAGGCGCACCGCGCTTTTGCGGCGCAGAAAGCACGCTAGAAGAATGGCGAAGCTGACGCACTGGCTGAGCAGCGTGGCAATGGCCGCGCCCGCGATGCCAAGCCCGAACGTATAGATGAACAGCGGGTCCAGCCCTATGTTCAGCACGCCGCCCAGGCCGATGCCCACCATGGCCAGCATGGCCTTGCCCTCGCCCCGCAGGATGTTGTTGAGTACGAAGGACGCGCACATGACCGGCGCGCCGAACAGGATGTAGCGCGCGTAATCCCGCGCATAGGGCAGAATGGTGGGCGTCGCGCCCAGCACACGCATGAGCGGGTCCAGAAACAGCGTGCCCAGCACCGTGATGCCAAGGCCGAAGGCCAACGCCGTAAAAAATGCGGTGGACGCCGCACAGTCCGCCTGCCGCTGCTCCTTCGCGCCCAGATAGCGGGAAACAAGATTGCCCGCGCCCATGCCCAGCATGAAGCCGATGGCCTGGATGACGGCCATCAGCGAAAACACGATGCCCACGGCGCCCGCCGCGCTGGTGCCCAGCTGCGCCACAAAAAACGTGTCGGCCATATTGTACACCGCCGTCACCAGCATGCTGATGATGGTGGGCACGGCCAGCGTAGCAACGAGCCTTGGGATGGGCGTCTGCGTCATTTTCCGGTATTGGGCGTCGCCCGCCCCGGCCGCAGCGCTCACGCGTTTTCCCCGAGCGGCTTTATCTCGGGATATTTTTCATAAAAGCACGCAGCCGCGCAGCCGCTCTGCTGCAAACGGTCCAGCTGTTTGCCCACTTTTTTGGCCGCGGCCAGCACCGTCACCGCGTATTCTCCGCGCAGCGCCTCTGCCTTTTGCAGCACGTCCGCGAAATCCGCGTCCGCACCGTACAGCAGCGCAAGGCGCGGCTTTTCGTCCGGCACCGCGTAGCCCTGGTCCAGCAGGATGGAGCAGATGCGCTCAAACCCGATGGAAAAGCCCACTGCGGGCACCTTTTGCCCGAGGAACTTACCCACCATGTCGTCGTAGCGTCCGCCGCCCGCGACGGCGCCGGAAAACGCGGCGCACGTTACTTCGAACACCATCCCCGTGTAATAGCCCTGCCCGCGCACCAGCGAAGGCGTGTACTCGACGGCATACCGGCCGCCGGACAGCCTGCCCACGGTATCCAACACATAACGCACCGAGCCGCCCAGGCTCTTGTCCGCGCACAGCGCGGATACATCATCCAGCGAGAATGCGCCTTTTTCCAAAAAGGCCTCCAGCGCCTGCACCGCCGCGGCGGGCATCGCCTTTTCCTCAAGCTCCGCCGCCACGCCCTGCGGGCCGACCTTATCCAGCTTGTCGAACGTGACGCACACGGTGTCCAGCGCCTGCGGCGCGAAGCCGAAGCTTTCGAGCATGCCGCGCAGCAGGCGGCGGTCGTTGATATGCACGGTGAAATCGGAAAAGCCGATGGCCAGCAGCGCGCGGGCCGTCACATCAATCAGCTCCACCTCGGCATTGGGGCTTTCGTCGCCCAGGATGTCGATGTCGCACTGCACGAATTCACGCAGGCGGCCCTTCTGCGGGCGCTCGGCACGGTACACCCGGTCTGTCTGGATGACCTTGAACGGCGCGGGGAGCTGCTCCCGGTTGGCCGCGTAGTATCGAGAGAGCGGCAGTGTCAGATCGTACCGCAGGCCCATGTCGGAAAGCTCTTTTTCGCTGCCGGAGGCCAGCGCCTTTTCCAGCTTGTCGCCGCGCTTGAGCACCTTGAAGATCAGGTTCAGGTTGTCGCCGCCGTCGCTTTTGTCCAGGTTCTCCATGTCTTCCATAATGGGCGTGGAGATGCGTTCGAAGCCCGCGGCGCGGTAGGTCTTTAAGATCTCGCCCTGCACATAGTCGCGGATGCGCTGCTCGCGCGGCAGGATGTCTTTCATGCCTTTCAACGGGGTGGTTTTCATGTGGGATAAAGCTCCTTCTTCACTTCTTTTTGCCGGTTACCTTTTCCGCCTGCGCGCGCAGAGCGGCATTTTTTTCCTCGACCCAGCTTTTCAGCTGCTCCAGCGCTTCATGCTCGGCCGGGCGCATGTTGGGGAACGCCTTCAAAAGGCGGCGGGCCACGGCGTTGCGGTGGTCCAGGATCTCCGCTTTGGCGATGTCGATGCGGGCGGCGGCGTCCAGCTTTGTTGCATCCAACTTGCCGTCCACGGCCAGCGCCGTGTCGCCCAGGCCCTCGGCCAATCGGTCGCTGCCTGCGTGCAGCAGGCGCGCCACCTCGGCAATATGCCCAAGGTCGCGGTTCAGCTTGAGGATGCCGGCCACCGTCACCGCCAGGTCGCACGCAAAGGCTGCGCCTGCCGCACACAGCAGCACAATGCCCAGCGTGCGGGGCACGGCGCGCACCAGTGCCGCCACCGCGGGCTGGACGCCTTTCATAACGGCCACCACGGCCACGCCCCAGGCCAGGCTGAACTTCAGGCAGATATACCCTCCCAGGTTGAACGGGACGTCGCTGTAATCCCACCAGCTGGTGTGGAACACCTTTTTCAATATCCAGCCGGCCGCAAGCTCCAGCGCGCTGGTGAGCAGCGCGCCGCCCACGAAAAGCACCGGAAGGCTGTGGGCCAGCGGTGTCAGAGCCACCAGCACGATCACCATGCCGAAGCCGTAAATGGGGCACACCGGCCCGTTCAAAAAGCCGCGGTTGACGAATTGGCCCGTATTGATGGTACAGAAGCATACCTCAAGGCACCAGCCCAGCACCGAGTAGATGACAAAAAAGCACAGCAATTCGTAGATCGTATACGTCATTTGTTTTCTCCGCCGCGCTTATTCCGCGGGCAGCTCCGCTTCTGCTTCCGGCTCCGCCGCGGGGGCGTCGGCGGCTGCGGGCTGTATTTCCGGCTCTGCCGCGGGCGCTTTCTCCTCCTTCGGCTCTTCCTCGGACAGGCGCGTGCCGCACACCGCGCAGAACGCGTCGTGCTCACCACAGATGCGGCCGCAGCACGGGCAGACTTTCTCGTTGCGGCACACGGTGAGCTTGTCGGTGATGACGTCCATCTCCTGCTGTACCTGCTCCGCCGAGACCAGCAGCGCGTCGATGACCTGCTGCGGGGACTTTTCGCCCTCGTCGCTCATTACCGTATCTTTAACGGCACCCGTATGCATGAGGAACAGCATGCGGCCAATGTCGCTGAATACGTCCTCCTGCTCGTCGGACAGGCGGGCAAGCTCGATGTTCATCTTCACTTCATCATATTTTCCGGCAACGGCCTTTCCGGCGCTGTGCACCGCGGCCTTTGCCTCGTCGGCGGCCAGGGTGGCGGTGTTCACGATATTCTGCAGAATTTTATTCACATTGCTGTCCATGTCAAAAGCTCCTTTCAAATGCGGCTTTTACCTGTTTTTTCCACGGCGCGGGATGCGCCGTTATGTATTTTGTATTATACTACAAAATGTTATAATAAGCAAAAGGAACCTGGGCCGGCGCCGCACAATTCGGAGCGCGGGACCGCACAGGAAAATTTTGCGCCGCACGAAACAAAAACCGCAGTCCGCGTCTTGGGCGCAGGCTGTCCGGCTCCGGCCGCCGCGGTTTGTGTATTGACGGGGATTTTTGTGAAGCAGAGCGGAAAATTTACAAGCGGGGGCGGGGCGGCACAGCCGCAAAGACGCCGCCCGTGCCTTTGGCCGGACGCACGGCCCTGCGCCTGCGCAAGGCGGGCGCGCAAACGGACAGCTGCGTGCTGAAGGTGCCAGCTGTGAATCGTCCAGTACTGTTCCTGAGAGGAGGGCGGCGGATTTGCCGGAAGAACAGCGCGTGATCTTTCACTGCGACTGCAACAGCTTTTATGCCTCGGTAGAGCTGCTGCGCTACCCGGAGCTGCGCGGCGTGCCCGTGGCCGTATGCGGCAGCCCGGACGACCGCCATGGCATCATCCTGGCGAAAAACGAGCCCGCAAAGCGGTACGGCGTCCAGACGGCCGAAACCGTCTGGAGCGCGCTGCGCAAGTGCCCCGGCCTGAAGCTGCTGCCCCCGCACCACGGGCAGTACCGGGAGATGAGCCGTGCCGTCAACGCCATCTATGCCCGTTATACAGACCGTATAGAGCCGTTCGGAATCGACGAAAGCTGGCTGGACATGACGCAGACCTGGCGGCTGTTCGGCAGCTCTCCCGCCGGAGTGGCCGACGCCGTCCGCCGGGCCGTGAAGGCCGAGACCGGCCTCACCATCTCGGTGGGCGTCAGCTTCAACAAGGTATTTGCCAAGCTGGGGTCGGATTATAAAAAGCCGGACGCTGTGACGGTCATCGACACGGAAAATTTCCGGCGTATCGTGTGGCCGCTGCCCGTAAACACGCTGCTTTACGTGGGGCGCTCGGCACAAAACACACTGGCAGGGCTGGGCGTCCGGAACATCGGGCAGCTGGCCGCGGCGAAGGACGAGGACCTGCGCGCGGCGCTGGGCAAGCTGGGGCCGGAGCTGGGCGCCTACGCCAGAGGGGAGGAGAATTCTCCCGTGCGTACCGCGGACGAGCGTCCGGAGATAAAAAGCGTGGGAAACGGCCTGACGTTCAAGCGCAACCTGGTGGGCGAAGCCGACGTGCGCGCCGGGCTTTATGCGCTGGCGGACGAAGTGGCCACCCGCCTGCGCGCCCACGGCCTTTACGCTGCTGCCGTGCAGGTGCTCATCAAAAACCCGGACCTGAAAAGCATCTCCCGCCAGAAGCCGCTGCCCTGGCCCTCCCATCTGGCGCGAGAGATCGGCGGGGCGGCCCTGGAGCTGGTAAAAGCCAACTGGAGCCTGGACGCGCCCATCCGCATGCTCACGGTTACGGCGCTGAACCTGACGGACGGACGCGAGGGACGCCAGCTCTCACTGCTGGAGCCGGAGCGTCCCCGGAACGAAAAACGGGAACGGCTGGAACAGAGCCTGGACGCCATCCGCAGAAAATACGGCAAGACCTCCATCGCCCCGGGCAACGTCATCAAAAACGATATTGGCCTGGAGGACATTGAAATTGAAGAAAAACCGTGATATGCTGTTGAAAACAAACGCCGCACGGGCAGCGTGCAATAATTATACTAAAAGGAGAAATGAAAAGTGGTTAAACATATCGTAATGTGGAACCTGGCCGACAAGGACAAGGTGGCGGAGAACGGTGCCATCATGAAGCAAAAGCTGGAGGCACTGGTGGGCGTTGTGCCCGGGCTGCTGCGCGCCGAGGTAGGCGTGGGCTTCAACGGCTACGACGTGGCGCTGTACACTGAGCTGGAGGACCGCGCGGCGCTGGCCGTATACGCGGACCATCCGGCCCACTGCAAGGTCAAGGAGTTCGTGCACAGCGTCATCTGCGAACGCGTGTGCTGTGATTACGAGGTATAAGGGTCCGCCCTCACATCCGGCCCGCCGCAGTTTTGACCAGATGCGGTAAAAAACATAGAACGGATAAAATCCCCTGAATGCAGGACGACGCCTGCTGCGGGGGATTTTATGTTTTCGCTCCCGCGAACAAAGGGGAATTCCTACCGGTTTCATTATCTTTATACTTTCTTAACATCTTTCGCCCTTTCCTTATGATAATATTAATACATATGGTATTATTCCCGGACGCATGGAAAGGTGGCGAGATATGAACAAGAAACTGAAACTCAAGATCCACGAATCGCTGAGCGCGGTCATCCCGATCACCCTGATCGTACTGGCGCTGGGCATGACGGTGGTGCCCATGGAACTTTCCACGCTGATGCTGTTCCTGGCCGGGGCTGCGCTGCTCATTCTGGGCATGGGCTTTTTCACGCTGGGTGCGGACATGGCCATGATGCCCATCGGCGAGCAGGTGGGCACACAGCTCACGCGCTCAAAAAGGCTGTGGCTCATCGTTGCAGCCTGCTTTGTTATCGGCGTGATCATCACCGTGGCCGAGCCGGACCTGCAGGTACTGGCCCGCCAGACGCCCGCGGTGCCGGACCGCGTGCTCATCTTCACGGTGGCCGCCGGCGTGGGGTTCTTCCTGGTGGTGTCGTTCCTGCGCATCCTGTTCGGATGGAACCTTTCGTGGCTGCTCATCGGCTTCTACATTGTGGTATTCGCTCTGGCGGCGTTCGTGCCCGACGCGTTCCTGGCCGTGGCATTCGATTCCGGCGGCGTGACGACGGGCCCCATTACAGTGCCGTTCATCATGGCGCTGGGTCTGGGCCTGACAGCCGTGCGCGGCGACAAAAACGCCGAGAGCGACAGCTTCGGCCTTGTGGCGCTGTGCAGCATCGGGCCCATCCTTTCCGTGCTCATCCTGGGCATGATCTACAACCCCGAAGGGGCCGGCTATACGCCGCTGTCCATTCCGGACATTGCCAGCACGCGGGAGCTTTGGCTGGAATTCGGCCACGCCCTGCCGGATTACGCGAAAGAGGTCCTGCTGGCGCTGGCACCCATCCTCGCGTTTTTCGTGGTGTTTCAGGTCTTCTTCCTGAAGCTGCGCCGCAAGGCTCTGGTAAAGATCCTGGTGGGCATGCTGTACACGCTGGTGGGGCTGACGCTGTTCCTGACGGGCGTGAACGTGGGCTTTATGCCCGCGGGCAACTACATCGGAAAGCAGCTGGCCGAGCTGCCTTATAACTGGGTGCTTGTGCCGCTGGGCATGCTCATCGGCTATTATATCGTCAAGGCTGAGCCGGCTGTGCTGGTGCTGAACAAGCAGGTGGAGGAGATCACCGGCGGCGCCATCTCGCAGAAGGTGATGATGGCAGGGCTTTCCATCGGCATGTCGGTATCTTTGGGGCTTTCGATGGTACGCGTGCTGACGGGCGTTTCTCTGCTGTGGTTCCTGGTGCCGGGCTATGCGCTTGCGCTCGGCCTCAGCTTTCTTGTGCCCAAGATCTTTACAGCCATTGCCTTCGATTCCGGCGGCGTGGCCTCCGGCCCCATGACGGCCACGTTTCTGCTGCCCTTTGCCATGGGCGCGTGCGAGGCCGTGGGGGGCAATATTCTGACAGACGCCTTCGGCATCGTGGCCATGGTCGCCATGACGCCGCTCATCACCATCCAGATCATCGGCCTTGTGTACCAGTTCAAAACGCGCCGTGCGCCGGCAGCGGCCGAAGTGCACGCGGTGCAGGACGAGGAGATCATCGAATTCGGCGTATCGGCCGGGGAGGACGCAACATGATAGATTTCATTTCACCCGTGCGCTGCATGGTGACCATCGTGGACCGCGGCAAGGGCGACCGCGTAGTGGACCTTTGCCGGGCACGGCACGTGGCCGTGCAGCTGGTGATGCTGGGGCACGGCACCGCCAGCGCCGAGGTGATGGATTACCTTGGGCTGGACGAGCCGGAGAAGGACATTGTGCTCAGCCTTGTGCCGGGTGCTCTGGTGGCGCCGCTGCTGGCGGACCTGACGCTGGCGCTTGGCTTTTCCCGGCCGGGTAAGGGGATTGCATTCACCGTACCGCTTTCCGGCATCAGCGCGGCGGCAAACCGCCAGACAGACGGCGGCCGGGTGCGCGCCGAGATCAACGTGGAAAGGGAGGTTCCCCCGATGACGGAAAACAACCAGTTCGAGCTTATCATCTCCGTGGTGGAGCACGGCATGGCGGACGACGTGATGGCCGCGGCCAAGACGGCGGGCGCACGCGGCGGCACTGTGGCGCGTGCGCGCGGCCTGAGCAGCGAGGAAGCCGAAAAATTCCTGCACATCACCATCCAGCCGGAAAAAGACGTAGTGCTTATCCTGACGGCCGCTGCCCAAAAGCAGTCCATCATGAAGGCCATCTGCAACGAGGCGTTCGCCCGTACGGGCGAACGCGGCATCGCGTTCAGCGTGCCTGTCAGCGATGTGACCGGCCTGGACCTGGTCAGGCTGGCCGGGCAGGCCGAATAAAGGCGCGCCGCACTCCCGCGGAGCGGCGGGTGTTTTCCTTCGCTCCGGACAAATAGCCAAGAGCCGTCCCGGCAGTGTGTGCCGGGACGGTTGTTTTTTTGCCACTTGGCCCGCAGCCACGCCCCGGCTGAAGGGCAAGCCCGGGCCGGGCGCTGTTCACGCAGTGTGTGCAAACGCCTTGCTCCGCTTCAGCCGCACCAGCGCCAGCGCGCTGAAGCCCAGATAGACCGCAATGGAGGGAAGAGACGCCTCCACGCCGAAATCACCGCCCGTTACCAGCGGAGAAGCGGAGTCCAGCACATAATTGAGCAGCGCGTATCCGTCGGGCTCCGGGCCGATGTGCAGCACGCCGCCGATCATTACCATATTCCATACGGCGTGCATGGCTGCGCCGCACCACACCGTGCCGCTCTCATAAGCCACCAGCGAGAACAGCACGCCCACCGCAGTGCCCGCCGCAAGAAGCTGCAGTATGCCCGCAAAGCTCAGCTCCCGCCCCAGGACGTGCAGCAGGGCAAACGCCAGGGAGGGGCCGAGCACCGCAGCCGTTTTGTTCCAGCGGCGCTCAACGGCCGTCATCAGAACGCCGCGGAACACGGCCTCCTCGACGATGCCCGTGCCCGCGCCGAAGAAAAATACCGCGCCCGCCGCCACCGCCGCGGCGTCCTCCGCAGACCCAGTCTGCCAATGTCCCGGTTGACACAGCAGCGCGCCCGCCGCCAGCGCGGGCATCAGCACCGCGCTCGCCGCCCAGACAGGGCGCAGCCGCACCGGTGCAAGACGGCATTCCTCCGGCGTCACGCGCAGGCCCTTTCCGCACAGCAGCAAAAGCCCCGCCACCCCCAGCGCCGCATACAGCACGCCGGCCAGTACATTGCCCAGCCACACCGGTGCGCCCACCATCAGCGGCAAGCTTGCCAGAAGCTGCGCGCCCAGCTGCGCCGCCGCCAGAATCACCAGCGCCAGAAGCCCCAGCGCCGCCCGCCCGTTTGAAAATTTTCCCGTTTGTTCCATCCGTTCCGCTCCCTTTCGTATTCTGCTGACGAAACGACGGCGGCGGCGCGGTTTCTTCAGCGGGCCGCCGATGCATAAAGCAGCAGCCGCGTGCCGAAATACACTTCCGGCATGCGGCTGCTGCTTTGCAAACGGTATCGCCTTAAATTTCAACACTCATAACGGCGCTCAGTGCGTTGCCCGGGGCCAGCGTCTCGTGTTCCGGGGTGGTAAGGCTGCCGGGGAATCCGTTCCACGGCTCCATACACACGAAGCCCAGCGGGCACTGGCTCCACAGCACGGCGTTTTTAAAGTTCCCGTCAAACTTTACGGTGACGGTGTGGCCCAGCTCTTTGTCTGTAAAGCGCATGGGGCTCTGCACGCCCTTGTAATAGCGGGTGGTCTGCTCGTCGTCATAGGGGAAATCCACGCCTTCAAACGGCGTGTCTCTGCCCGTGTCCGGGTCGGCCGTCAGGCCGGCTTTGATATCCCACTCCAGGTTGCGCACATCGGAAACACGGAAATAGGGATGGAAACCGAAGGAGAACGGCATGTCCGTGCTGCCGGTATTCTCATAGGTCTGCTCAAAGCGCAGCTCGCCGCCCCTGAGCACATACCGGATGGTAACGCTGAACGCAAAAGGATAGCTTTCCCGCGTTTCGGCGTTGTCCGTGACGCGCACGGTGACGGATGCGCCGTCCGTCTCGCCCGTCTCCACCACCTGCCAGGGCATGGAGTGGACGATACCGTGGATGATCATGGGATAGCTTTTGCCGCCGAAGGTGTTCGCGTCCTGCGGCGCGCGCCCGCACATGGGAAACAGCACGGGCATGGCGCAGCGCGGGCGCTCCGGCTGAGAGAAGTTCGGCTCCCGCAGCCAGGAATATTCATCTCCGTTTTTGGTGAAGCTCGTCACCATGCCGCCCTTTTCGGGCACGACGGTGGCGGTGGTGCCGGCGCCGGTATCGGCCAGGACATAGGCTGTATACGCGCCCTGAGTGGTTTTTGTCACAGTAAACATTTTGCGTCAACCTCCAAATGTATTTTCATTTCCAGCCCGGCCCAGAAACTGTTTCGGGCTGATATGATATTCCGCTTTGAACGCCCGGTAAAAATTGGCGTAATCCCCAAAGCCGCAATGGCCGTATACGTCCGTGGGCGCCACGCCGTTCGCCAGCATCTGTTTTGCGATGACAAGGCGCTTCTGGATGATGTACCGGTATACGCTGGTACCCACCAGGCGGTGGAATTCGTGGGAAAGATGGTATTTGCTGATAAAAAATTTTGCGGAGAGCAGGTCTAACGACAGCTCATCCGGGTAATGCTCGTTGATATAGTGCAGCACCTCGGCCACGACAGGGCCCGCCTTGTCCTCCACCTCGTGGCGGGCCGGGGCCGCCAGCGCAAAGCGGTTCAGCCCGGCCAGAAGCTGCAGCAGGCACGCCCGCGCCACCACATCGCTGCCATAGGCCGCGGCCTGCGCACCCTCACTCTCCGCCGCGAGGCGTTCCATCAGCGTCTGGCTCTCCGCCCGCTGGGCAGGCGGCAGGCGCAGCAGATTGGTGTGGCCGGGCGCGCTTGCGTCAAAGCAGCGCGTCAAGCTCGTCTGGGGGGTGCTGAGCTGTTCCAGATACCGCTTGTCCAGCCAGAGCACCATCCGCTCATAGGGGCCGTGGTCCTTCGCGATGCGGGGCTGGTGCAGCTCCATGGGGCCGATGAGCAGGATGTCGCCGGGCAGCAGGCGGTAGATGCGGCTCTCGATGCTGTATTCCACACTGCCATTCAGAAACAGGTAGATCTCGTAAAAATCATGATGGTGCAGCGAGACCTCGCCCAGCTCGGAATCGCAGTAGCGGAAGATCTCGTATCCGGGGCGCAGCATGTGCTGGCGCTGCGTAAAATTCTGTGCCTTGCCCGCCAACCGGCAGCCCTCCTTCCGCACCGCATATGGACGGTGCCGCCGCTGTCCCCCAGCGGTCCTTTGCTTTTAGTTTAAGACAAGTTTCGCAATGCGTCAAGCAATAATAACAATTTTTATTGTAAATCCGTATGGTACACTAAAAGTATCAAAATGCCGCGTTCTGCGGCTTTGCGCACCCCAGTGTATCGAAAACAAAACGGGAGGTTTTTTCTATGAAAATGTCATTCCGCTGGTATGGCGAATCCGACCCCATTTCTCTGGAGTACATCTCGCAGATCCCGGGCATGCACAGCATCGTTTCCGCTGTGTACGATGTGAAGCCCGGCGAGGTGTGGCCCGAGGAGAGCCTGGCCAAGATGAAGGCCCAGTGCGAGGCCCACGGCCTTGTGTTCGATGTTGTCGAAAGCATCCCCGTGCACGAGGACATCAAACTCGGCCGCAACAATGTGGACGAGCTGCTGGACGTGTACTGCGAAAACATCCGCCGCTGCGCCAAGTACGGTGTAAAGTGCGTCACGTATAATTTTATGCCCGTGTTCGACTGGACGCGCACGCAGCTGGACAAAAAGGCGCCGGACGGCTCCACCAGCCTGGTGATGTACTGGGACCAGATGAACGGCCTTGACCCGCTGAAGGACGACATCCATCTGCCCGGCTGGGATTCCAGCTACTCCCAGGAGGAGGTGCGCGAACTCATCAACGCCTACGGCGCCATCGGTGAGGAAGGCCTGTGGAAAAACCTTGAGAAATTCCTCAAGAAGGTCATTCCCGTGGCCGAGGAGTGCGGCGTTGTGATGGCCATTCATCCGGACGACCCACCCTATCCCATCTTCGGCCTGCCCCGCATCATCACCTGCGAGGAAAACCTGGACCGCTTCCTGGCTCTGGTGGACAGCCCCGCCAACAGCCTGTGCCTGTGCACCGGAAGCCTGGGCTGCGCCAAATCCAACGACGTGGCCAAGATGGTGCGCAAATACAGCGCCATGGGCCGCATCGGTTTCATGCACATCCGCAACGTCAAGATCATGGACGACGGCAGCTTTGAGGAGCGCGCTCATCTGTCCAGCTGCGGCAGCCTGGATATCTACGAGATCGTCAAGGCGCTGGTGGAGACGGGCTTCGACGGTTATGTCCGCCCGGATCACGGCCGCATGATCTGGGGCGAGACGGGCAAGCCCGGCTACGGCCTGTTTGACCGCGCCCTTGGGGCCACTTATATCAACGGCTTGTTTGAAGCCTGCGAGAAGGACCGCAAATAAGGCTGCTTCTTCGGATGTTTTCCGGCCCGGCGGGGCTTGCACTCCCGCCGAACCGGCGTACAGGCCGCGCGGCCCGCTGCGCCAGCAGGTTGTCTGAAGCCTGCGGAATGGGCCGCAGGAAGCCCGCAGCTTTTGCTGATTCCGCCAAAACGCCGGGCGGCCGCATGCCGCCCGCCATTTGAATTTTGAAAGGAGCGTCATTCCCATGAACAAAAATGTACTGGATACCGATCTTTCCGGCAAAGTTGCCGTTGTCACCGGCGCGGGCGGCGTGCTGTGCAGCGCGTTTGCCAAAACGCTGGCCCGCGCGGGCGCGAAGGTCGCCCTGCTGGACCTGAACGAGGAAGCCGCGCAGAGCTTCGCGGATGAGATCACCGCCGAGGGCGGCGTTGCCAGGGCTTACAAGTGCAACGTGCTGGACAAGGCCGTCTGCTATGAAGTGGCGGACGCCGTGGAAAAGGACTTTGGCAAATGCGATATTCTGGTGAACGGCGCGGGCGGCAATAATCCGCGAGCCACCACCGATAAGGAATATTTTGAAGAGGGCGACATCGACGCCGACACCAAAAGCTTCTTTGACCTGGACGCTTCCGGCGTGGAGTTCGTGTTCAACCTCAACTTCCTGGGTACGCTGATCCCGACGCAGGCGTTCGCGCGCCAGATGGTGGGCCGCGAGGGCTGCAACATCATCAACATCAGCAGCATGAACGCCTACACTCCGCTCACGAAGATCCCGGCGTACTCCGGTGCGAAGGCCGCCATTTCCAACTTCACCCAGTGGCTGGCCGTTCACTTCTCCAAAGTGGGCATCCGCTGCAACGCCATCGCTCCGGGCTTCTTCTCCACCAAGCAGAACGCCGCTCTGCTGTGGAACGCGGACGGCACGCCCACGGCGCGCACCGGCAAGATCCTTGCCGCCACCCCGATGGGCCGCTTCGGTGAAAGCGAGGAGCTGGACGGCGCGCTGCTGTTCCTTTTGAACAACAAGGCAGCCTCCTTCATCACGGGCGTCGTCATCCCCATCGACGGCGGTTTCTCCGCCTATTCCGGCGTCTGAGTCCGGCTGGTTATTTTTGCAGCGCCAGTGCAGTTTGTTTCTGCGCTGGCGCTGTTTTTTATGCCGCGTCCATGAAAAACGCCAGCCACTTGTCTTTTTTTAAAAAATATTATATATTCATATTGACTGCACGGCGGTATGCCGCCGTGCGATTTTTTGCCCGTTGTGCCAAAGGAGGCCATATCCTATGGGACACCTGAACACATCTGCCCGCCATGATGCCCGCAATTGGCTCCGCCGCTCCTTTTACGGCCTGCTGATGGCTTTCCTTGGGGCGGTCATCGCCGCCGTGTGCATCTTTTCCATATTGAACGCCAACGGCCTGAAAAACACTGTGGGCAGGCGTACAGAAGCGTATGTGAACGATGTGGCTTTTCAGATAACTCAAAACATCGACGCTCAGCTTTCCCACGTGATGCAGGACCTGGAGATGCTGTCCGACAGTCTTGTGCGCATGGGCAGCAATGAGGACCGCATGGAATTTCTGAAGCGAAAAACGCCGATGCTCGGCTTCACCCAGCCCGTTCTGTGCGGTTTGGACGGAAAGGGCATCTGCACCGATGGCACCTCCCATGATTTCAGCGGCCTGCCGGGCTTTGAAGCGTCCGTTGCTGGGGAGCACGGCGTTTCTTTCCTGGACGATCAGCGCATTCTTTATACCATTCCCATCCTTTATGACGGGGTGGTCTGCGGTGTACTGGCCGGGGAGCGCGACAAAGCCAATATGCAGGCGCTGATCGAGACCGAGGGCTTCGAAGGCAACAGCGTTTCCTGCATCATCGACCGTGACGGCAATGTGGTCATCTCGCCTGCGGATCTGGATTTCTTCGTGGCGCTGGACGACCTTTTTGCTGCCGACGAACACCCGGAGCTGACCGCCGCTGTGGAACAAATGCGGGCCAATATGCAGAAGGATATCGACGGCCTTATTTTTTTTTACCACTCCGGACAAGACTGACGTAATTATGTCCTACGACCCGTTGGATACCTTTGACTGGGTGCTTCTCACCATTCTGCCCGCCGACATCATTTCCCACGACACCGACGCTTATATCCGGCAGACGTTCCTGCTCAGCGCCGCGGTCATCCTCCTGTTTTCACTGATTCTCGCCGCCATGTGCGGCATCTATTACAGCCACCGCCGCCAGCTGGAGCACATCGCCTTTGTGGACCCTTTAACGGGCGGCATGAACAGCGCGCGCTTCCAGTATGCCTGCCGCCACACGCTGGACGGCGCAAAGCCCGGCGCGTTTACCGTCGTTTCGCTGAACCTGATGGACTACCGCCTCATCAACGAGCTCTTCGGCCCAAAAGAGGGTAACGATACGCTGCGCCATGTGATGCAGGTACTGGAACGCCATATCCGGCCGGACGAGGCCGCCGCGCGCGGTGAGGCCGGACACTTTTTCCTGTGCCTGCACGAGCACCGGGAGGACGCCGTCATTGCCCGGCTGGAGGAAATACGCGCCGACGTCAACGCTTTCAACGCCCAGCGGGAGACGCCCTATTATCTGACGCTGCTGGCGGGCGCCTACCTTGTACAGGAGCCAGGGCTCGATATCACTGTAATGCAGGACCGCGCGGACGCCGCCCGCAAAAGCAAGCCCGCGGAGAACGGGCGCTGCGCGTTCTACGACGCGGGCATCACCGCGCGGATGCATCTTGAAAAGGAGCTTGTCAACCTGCTGGACAGCTCGCTGGCAAACCGGGACTTCAAGGTGTATTACCAGCCGAAGGTCCGTCTGCGGGACGGGCAGGTAGCCAGCGCCGAAGCACTGGTGCGCTGGCAGCATCCGCAGAAGGGGTTTATCTACCCTTCGGATTTTATCCCTGTGTTCGAGCGCAGCGGCGACATTTGCCGGCTGGATTTGTATGTGTTCGAGGAGGTCTGCGCCATGCTTGCGGGCCGCCTGGCGCAAGGCGCGCCGGTGTTTCCCGTCGCGGTGAACCTCTCGCGCCGGCATTTCCAGACAACGGATTTTCTGCAGCGGTTTGCGGATATCCGGGACCAGTACCAGATCCCCGGCGGCCTGATCGAGCTGGAGCTGACGGAATCCATCTTTTTCACTGTCGGCGATATCCTGAACGTAAAAGAGGCCATCCGGCGCATGCATGAGCTTGGCTTCCTTTGCTCGCTGGACGATTTCGGCGCCGGGTTCTCGTCGCTGGGGCTGCTCAAGTCCTTCATGGTGGATTCCGTGAAGTTGGACCGCAGCTTTTTCCTGGACGATTCCCAGCGCGCCCACGACGTGGTGGAATCCATCGTGGAGCTTGCCCGCAAGCTGGGCATTGAGACGGTGGCCGAGGGCATTGAAGCGCCGGAACAGGTGGATTTTCTGCGCAGCATAGGCTGCGACCTGGTGCAGGGTTACGTTTATGCGCGCCCCATGCCCGCCGAAGAACTGGAAGCGTGGATGCGCGCGCGGCACGGCGGCGAAGTCACGCAGGTCTGATCCCTTTCAAAACAAAGCGCCCCGGCACACACATGTGCCGGGGCGCTTTTGTTGAGTAAGGAAACCACCGGCTATGCCGATGGAGGAACCCCGTAAAAAGGCTTTAGCGTCAAGCGTCGAGTGAAGCGATCGGGAAAGCGGATTGCCCGTTTACGGGCGGCAGAGCGCGAGATGCAGACGAAAGAGGATTCGGTGCGTCTTGAGACGCCTGCCGGTAAAAGGCTCTTATAGAGCCTGCTCAAGCCACCAGCTTAGCTGGTGGTTATGACTCTGCCGTGTCTGATTCAATTCCAGTAGTCCGCCGCAAAAGCGTCCAGATGCTCCTGCGTCCACAGAGCGGGCGTGCCGCCCGTATGTACAAATATGGCTCCGCCGTCCAGCTCCCGCGCAATATCGCAAAAGCCCCGGAAGGACTTGGCCGTATAGCACGGGTCCAGAAAAATGCCTTCCGTGCGGGCCAGCAGCTCCACGGCCCCGCGCGTCTTTGCGTCCGGTACGTTGTAGCCCGGGCCTGCGTAATCGTGAGCCGCGTCGGCGTAGATGATGTCCATATCCTCCGGCGCGGCGGCAATGTCCAGCCCGTAGGCCGCGCTCATCTCATTCACCAGCGCCGCGGCCTTTTCCCTCGTGTATCCTGTTGTGGGGTTCACCGCCACGCCCGTGACGGAAAACGGCGCGCCGAAGGCTCTGGCTCCCAGCCACAGCCCCGCGAACGTCCCCAGGCTGCCCATGGTGCACACCAGCCGCGCGGGGGGAACCGGCAGGCTGTCCGCCTGTGCCAGAAGCTCGGGCACCATGGCAAGGTACCCGGCGCTGCCCACGGCGTTGCTGCCGCCCTCCGGGATGAAATAGGGCGCCCTGCCTGCGGCCTGCAGCGCAGCCAGCGTTTCCTCTATGACCGCCGATGTGCTCCGTCCGTCCGTGTACACCAGCGACGCGCCCAGCAGGCAGTCCAGCAGCAGATTGCCGGAGAGCTTTTCCGGCCGCGCGCCGTCCAGGACCAGCGTGCAGGCAAGGCCCGCCTTCGCTGCCGCGGCGGCCGTCAGACGGCCGTGATTCGTCTGCACGCCGCCCACGGTCACCAGCGTGTCCGCCCCCCGGCCAGCGCGTCTCCCAACAGAAATTCCAGCTTGCGCGTCTTGTTGCCGCCCAGCCCCAGCGGCGTCAGATCATCCCGTTTGATGTACAGCGGGCCGCAGCCCAGCGCCTGCTCCAGATTCTCCATGCGCTGCAGCGGCGTAAAGCCGCACAGCAGCGGATAACGCGGCATCTGCTCCAGCTTCATCTCAGCGCTCCTCCCGTTTTTTATCAAACAGCCTGCGCCGCGCAGTGGACTGCACGAACAGCCGTTTCAATTCCGTCTCGTCATTTTCCACAAGCGCACGTTTCAGCCCCTCCAGGCTGGCGGAAAACTGGTCGATCTCCGCGATCAGGTTTTCCTTATTCAGGAAAAACAGCTCACTCCACAAATTTTCATTGATCTTCGCGATGCGCGTCAGGTCCCGGAAGGAATCTCCGGTGTACTCGGCCAGATGGGTGTTGTCGTTGGCGTTCATCAGGCTGACGGCGATGGCGTGGGTAAGCTGGCTGACATAACCAATCATTTTATCGTGCTCGGCGCAGGTGAGCTGCGCGATGTGGGCAAAGCCCAGCGTCTCGGCCAGGCCGCGCGCAAAGGCAAGGCCCCGGGGCGTGTTTTTTCCCGTGGGCACGATGATGAAATTCGCGGGTTTGAAGATCGCGCAATCCGCGTGCTCCACGCCGCTCACTTCCTTGCCCGCCATGGGATGGCTGGCAATAAACTCCGCGTCCGGGCGCAGAAAGCCCTGAATCTCCTCCACCACACCGCTCTTTACGCCGCACACATCCGTGAGCAGCGCGCCGGGCTTGAGGTGCTTCTGGTTGTTTCGAAGCCAATCCACCAGCGCGTGAGGATACAGGCCCAGCACCACCGCATCGGCCCCGGCCAGCAGCGGCGCAAAGCCCTCCACCGCGCCCGCGGCGATGATGCCCTTTTCCAGCGCGTAACGGATGGCCTCGGGCCGCACGTCCACAGCCGTGACGGTATACCCGGCGCGCGTCAGGCCCATGGCGTAGCTGCCCCCCAGGAGCCCCAGGCCCACGATGCAGATATTGCGCTCTTTATTCATCCGTCAGTTCCACCTTTCCGCCCAGCGCGCGGACCGTTTCAAAAAAGTCCGGCCAGCTCTTGTTTATTGCCTCCGCCCCGCCGATGGCGGCGGGCACGCCCGCCGCATACGCGGCCACGGCCAGCGCCATCACCACACGGTGGTCGTTGTGGCCGTATAAACCGTCCGCTCCATGCAGCGCGCCGCCGCGCACGGTCACGGTGTCCTGTGTGGAAAACAGCTCCGCGCCCATTTTTCGCAGCTCCTGCTCCATGGCGGCGATACGGTCGCTTTCCTTCATGCGCAGGCGCGCGGCGTTGCGGATGACCGTCTCACCTTTGCACAGCGCGCCCAGCACCATCAGCACCGGCCCCAGATCGGGACAGTCCGCAAGGTCGATCTCCGTCCCCCGCAAAGCGCTTTTTTCAAACAGCGCCGCGCCGTCCGTCCGGGTGATGCGCGCGCCGCAGCGCGCCAGGATGTCCAGTATGGCCCGGTCGCCCTGCAGAGAATCCTCCCGCAGGCCCGTGACGGCCACGCCGCCCCGGGCCGCGCCCAAAACCGCCAGAAACGCGGCCTGGGAATAATCGCCCTCCACCGTGTACGCGCAGGGGAGATACGTCTGCCCGCCGGGCACGGCGATGGTGTTTTCATCCGTGAACGCGGCCCGCACGCCGAAATCGGCCAGCGCACGCAGCGTCAGGTCCACATAACTGCGGCTCTCGAACGGAGGCGTGATTCGAATGACGCTGGCGCCGGAAAGCAGCGGAAGAGCAAACAGCAGCCCGCTGATGAACTGGCTGCTGATGTTTCCCGCCAGCGTATATTCCCCGGCGGACAGCGCGCCGCGCACCGTAATCCCGTCTGCGTCCTGCGCAAAGCCGAGGCCCCGCTCCGCAAACATCCGCGCATATACGCCCTGCGGACGCTCCATCAGCCGCCCTCGCCCGGTAAAGCGTACCGGCGCGTCCGTGAGGGAAAAGAGCGGGATGAGAAACCGCAGCGTGCTGCCGCTTTCGCAGCAATCCACCGGGCCGGACACCGGCGCAAAGGGCAGGCCGCCCGTTCCTTTTAGGATAAGGGAGCCCGGGCCGGAGACAGTGCGCTCACCGCTCCAATGGGCATAGGCCGCCGCGGCGCCGCGCCTGCACTCCGGCGCGTCCATATCCGCCGCGGACGCACCCAGCAGGCGCATGGCGGCAAGCGTTGCCGTGATATCCTGCGAGGCGGAAAGGTTCAACACGCGGCTTTCGCCTTTGGCCAGCGCCGCGCAGATGAGCGCACGGTGTGCCATGCTTTTGGACGGCGGCGCGGCCACGCGGCCGGATATCTCACTTGGGTACAGAATCGCGCGCATGGGCAAACCTCCTGTTTAAAATCCGCCGCGCACGGGGCGGATTTATTTTAAATGAAAAAGGGGTTCGCCACCCCTTTTTGGCGGCATTCGCCGCGTGGCTTGCACTTTGCTGCGCAAAGATGCATGGCTTTGCCACCGCCAGCTTTTCCCCGGATTCTTCTTTTGCTTCTTTGCCTTTTTCGACAGTCTGACGCCGCGCCTGAGGCGCGGCGGGACTGTTTCGGGCTGTGTCGTTGGCGATGCGGCAGAGCAACCCCACGACGCTTTCTCCGGGCCGTTTAAAAACGGGAATTCAAAGCGTTTCTTCCTTATTCCAGAAAAGCATACATTCTCCATCGGCTAGAACAAATCTGGTTGCAACACGGTATCTCTTCATTTGATCCGTCTCGATAACAGCACGCGGGTTATTACGATCCAGCGTTGCAATAACGTTCCTCTCTCTGCCCTGAATTTCAACAAAAACCGTCCCTTTTGTCGTGCTCGACAAAAAGGTGAACGAATAACGCCCCGCCTTCCGAAGGCAAATTACCCTTTTGACGACTCCGCTGCAGGATGAAAATTTCGCTTTTGTGAAATTCCGTCTCATTCCGAACCGGGGCGAACCGATATAAAGCAGCGCTGTCTTAGCATTTATTACCAAAAATCCGTTCAGATAAAGGAAATAACCCAATCCGCCGGCCATTGCCCCAAGCGCAAAGAGCCCGCACAGCTTTCCCACGAACCCTGCTCCCTTCGATAAAATTTCATTCCCGCGCAAAGATCTTCATTCCAGAGGCGGTGTTTTTTACGCCGGCGCGGGGCCGCGGCAGGCGCAGGCCTGCCGGGAAGGCGCGCGCATTGCCTCCAGCAGGGGGCAATGTCTGCGGGCCCGGTTTTGCGAAGCAAAACAGAGGCCGATTTAAGGCCGACAAGGACGCGGCGGAAAACCAGCCCTTATTTGCCGTTGAGGAGCTTAGGGGGCTTTCCGTGTTTACATATCCCGCCCAATGACCTGGGCGATTTTACGTCCCTTTTCCACCACGGCGCGGAATTTTTCCGGCTTCAGGCTCTGGGCACCGTCGCTCCAGGCGGCTTCGGGGTTGTCGTGCACTTCAATGATCAGGCCGTCCGCCCCGGCCGCAATGGCCGCAAGGCTCATGCTTTCCACAAGGCGCCAGTCGCCCGTGGCGTGGCTGGGGTCGATGATGACAGGCAGATGGGATTTCTGCTTGAGGATGGGCACCACCGAAAGGTCCAGCGTGTTGCGGGTGTATTTTTCAAACGTGCGGATGCCGCGCTCGCAGAAAATGACGTTTTCATTGCCGCCGGCCATGATGTACTCCGCGCTCATGATCCATTCCTCGATGGTATTGGCAAGCCCGCGCTTGAGCAGCACAGGCTTTTTCATTTTGCCCACGGCCTTCAAAAGCTGGAAGTTCTGCATATTGCGCGCACCGATCTGCACAAGGTCCACATATTCCTCAAATTCATCGATCTTGTCCTCGCTCATCAGCTCGCTGACGATGGGCATGCCGGTCGCTTTACGCGCCGCCGCCATGGCCAAAATGCCCTCTGTGCCAAGGCCCTGGAACGCATAGGGAGAGGTGCGCGGCTTGTACGCGCCGCCGCGCAGCATGCAGCCGCCCGCGTCCTTCACTTCGCGGGCAATGCGCACGGCCTGCTCCTCGCTCTCGATGCTGCACGGCCCGCCGATGACGGCGATCTTTTCGCTGCCGCCCACCTTGATGCCGCCCACGTCGATGATGCTGTCCGCCTCGTGAAACAGGCGGTTCGCCTTTTTGTAAGGCTCGGACACACGCTGCACGTTTTCCACATACGGGTTCGCCCGCACCTGTTTTTCGTCGATAACCGTCGTGTCGCCCACCAGGCCGAACACATTGTAATCCGTGCCGCGGATCATGGTGACGGACAGGCCCTTCGCCTCAAACTCGCGGATGATCTTATCCAGTTCCGCCGCCGGAGTGCCCCGTTTTGTGCTGATGATCATTGCTTTCTTTCCCCTCTGCTTGTTGGATTACCGCGCGCCGCGCGGCAGGTGCGGCCCAGCGCCGCCGCGTGCCATTTCCGTGCGGCACGCTGTAGGATTATTTTATACTTTAAGTATTTTTGTTTCTGATTATTTCAATTAGTTTTTCCATGGCGTGAACATAGCCCTGCTTGCCCTCGCCCGCGAATTTACAGCAGCAGGCCATGCCCAGATAACTCACCTGACGGAAATCCTCCCGTTTTGCCACGTCGGAGATATGCACCTCGGCGGCAGGGACGGACACAGCCTTAAGCGCGTCCAGAATGGCGATGCTGGTATGCGTATAAGCCCCGGCGTTGATGACGATGCCGTCCATGCGCCCATACGCCTGCTGAATGGCCGTAACAAGGTCCCCCTCGTGGTTCGACTGGTAAAACTCCGCTTCCACGCCCAGCCGCCGCGCCTCGGCCGCAACGTATTCCACCAGGCCGTCATAGGTCAGCGTGCCGTATAGATCCGGTTCGCGGATGCCCAGCATGTTCAGGTTCGGCCCGTTAATGATCAAGAATTTCATAAAAACGCTCCTTTATGGCTTCGGCCACGCTTTCAAAGGGGCCGTCGTTTTCCACACGCGCATCGCACGCCGCGGCGTACAGCGGCGCACGTGCCGCATGCATGGCGGCCAGCGCCTCCGCACTTTGGGAAAGGGGCCGCGCCCCTCCCACCGCGAGCTGCCCGAGCGGCCTGTCGATGTAGACCACCACGCCGTTCTGACGCAGAGCGCGCACGTTCTGCGCCCGCAGCACTGCGCCGCCGCCGGTGGCGATCACCTGGCCGTTTTCCTTCCCCAGCTCCGCCGCCACAGCGCTTTCCAGGTTGCGGAAGGGCGTTTCATTGCCCGGGGAAAGGATGCTGCTGATGGGCCCGCCGATGCGTTCCACCAGAACGTCGTCCATATCCACAAAGCGCTTGCCCAGCAGCTTGGCGCAGGCTTTTCCCAGGCTGCTTTTGCCGCTGCCGGGCATGCCCACCAGGACCAGATTGGACAGCTTTCCGCGCAGCTCCCGGTCGATGCGGTCGATCTCCGCGTCCGGGAGCGGCCTGCCGAGAAAATGCTCCGCCGCGTACTTCGCCTGGGCCACCAGCATCAGCATGCCGTTGACGGCGGGCAGGCCGCGGGCTTCGGCCTGCTGCAAAAGAGCGGTGCGGAACGGATTGTAAATAACGTCCAGCACAGCTTCCAGCCGTGGGTAATTCTCCAGCGCCACAAGGCATTCGCCGTTGTTCGGATACATGCCCACGGGGCTGGTGTTTACGATCACCTGCACGTCCGCGCGCCGCGCGGCCTCCTCGTAGGTGATGGCGTTCCCGGTCCTGCGGCGGCTGACGAGCACGGCCTGCGCCGCCCCCTCGGCCCTTGCCACAGCCAGCACGGTCTTCTGTGTGCCGCCCGTGCCCAGCAGCATCACGGTTTTTCCCCGCAGTGAAATGCCGTTCCGCCGCAGCAGACAGGTAAAGCCCGCAAAATCGGTATTGTGGCCCTCCAGCCGTCCGTTTTTGTTGACGATGGTGTTCACCGAGCCGATGGCCCGGGCCGCGTCGTCGATGACGTCGCAGTAGGGCATCACAAGCTCCTTATAAGGGATCGTGACGTTGATCGCCTTAAAATCCCGCGCGCGCATGAACGCGTGGGCCTCTTCCGGCGTAGGCAGCGGGCACAGGCGGTAATCGTAGCCCGCCAGCGCCTCGTGGATGGGCTTTGAATAGCTGTGCCCCAGCCGCCCGCCGATCAATCCATATTCCATGCCGTGCCCTCCTGCCATGCCGTGCCGAAGTGCTGGCCGCACAGGTCCGCCAGGCCGAAGGCCACCAGACTGTCCTGCACTACACGCGCCCGGTGCAGGATGCACGGGTCGTGCCGACCGCTGATCTGCAGCGTGGCATTGCGCTTTGCGGCAAAGTCCACGGTCTGCTGCACCTTGTAAATGCTGGGCGTAGGCTTTACCACCGTGCGCAGCACCAGCGGCATGCCGTTGCTGATGCCGCCGTTTACGCCGCCGTTGTGGTTGGTAGCCGTGACGACGCGGGTTCCCTGCATGCGGAACGCATCGTTGGCCCTGCTGCCCGTCAGCCCCGCAAAGCCGAAGCCCAGGCCGAACTCCACACCCTTGACGGCGGGAATGCTGAACAGCAGCGCGGCCAGCGTGCTTTCCACGCTGCCGAAAAACGGCTCGCCCAGGCCCGCGGGCAGGCCCAGGACAACCGTTTCCAGAATCCCTCCCACGGAATCGCCCTCGGCGGCGGCCGCCTCAATGGCCTGCGTCATGGCGCGGGCGCGCAGCGGGTCCAGCACCGCAAAATCCGCGGCGTTCAGTGCGTCCAGCTGCTCCTTCAGCCGCGCCGGGTCGCCGGAAAAGGGCGCGTCGTCAATGCCCGCGCATTGCGCCAGATGTGTGGCGATGGCGACGCCCTTTGTTTGCAGCAGTTTTGTGAAGATGCTGCCCGCCGCCACAACGGGGGCCGTGAGCCGCCCGCTGAAATGCCCGCCGCCCCGCGCGTCCTGATGGCCGCCGTACTTCATGTGGGCGGTGTAATCCGCGTGGCCGGGGCGCAGCAGCTCCTCTGTTTTTGTATAATCGCCGCTGCGGGTATTGGTGTTTTCAATCACAAGCGTCAGCGCCGTACCCGTGGCCGCGCCCCTGTATACGCCCGAAAGCACGCGCACCGCGTCCGCCTCTGTGCGGGAAGTGGATATTTTTCCCTTGGCGCGGCGTTTTTCCATCTGCCCGCGCATGAATTCCATGTCCACGGGCACGCCGGGCGCAAGGCCCGTCACTGTGGCGCCCACAGCGGGGCCGTGGCTCTCGCCGAAGATTGTGAGCGTGACGCTTTTGCCGTACGTGTCGCTCATCGCACGCCCTCCCCGATGATGGCCTTCAGATCCTCCAAGGGAACCTTGTCCAGCCTGCATTCGCCCAGGCGGGGCACCTTTACCACGGTGATGGCGCCGTCCGGCCCGGTCTTTTTGTCGTGACGGATAAATTCAAATATTTCATCGCCATCGTAGCGGATACGGGACGGCAGGCCCAGTTTTTTATACACGGCCCGCGTGCGGCGGCGCAGCGAGGCGTCCTCGATCATGGGCAGCATGCCCAGCGCCACGCATTCCCCGTGGTACAGCCCGCCCAGATGGTTTGCGCTTTCAATAGCGTGGCCCAGCGTATGGCCGAAGTTCAGCGTGGCGCGCAGGCCGGCCTCCCGCTCGTCCCGCTCCACCACGTTCTTCTTCATCACCAGGCTGCGGTAGACGATCTCCTCGATCTTCTCGTGGGCGTCCTCTGTTTCGAACAGCTCAAACAGGCCCTCGTCCGCGATCAGCCCCGCCTTCACGGCCTCTGCAAGGCCGTTGATGAAATGGCGCTCGGGCAGGCTTTTCAACGTGTCCGGGTCCGCCACCACAAGGCTGGGCTGGTAAAAAGCGCCCACAGTGTTTTTGGTGCCCGCCAGGTTGATGGCCGTTTTTCCGCCGATGGAGGAATCGATCTGCGAAAGCGTCGTGGTGGGGCAGTTGATGAACGTAACGCCCCGCATATAGCTGGCCGCGGCAAAGCCCGCAAGGTCCCCTACAACGCCGCCGCCAAGCGCCAACACCGCGTCGCCGCGGGTAAAGCCGTGCTCCAGCATCACGGTGAGCAATTGGCCGAAGCACTCCAGGCTCTTGGTCCCCTCGCCCTGCGGCAGCACCACGGGCACGCCCTCCCGGCACTGGGCCAGTACGGTTTTCAGGTATGCCTCCGGAACTCCGGTGTCGCTTACCACCAGCACGCGGCGGTTCAGGTTGATCAGCTGCCCCACGCGCGAAAGGCCTCCCTGCTTGATAATGATGTCATAGCTGCGCACGCCAAGGCGCATCGTCAATTTCATACTCATATCCTCACACCCGCGTTTTTCTGCGCCGCGCTGTGCGCGGCTGAAAACTGTTTTCCCGCTGTTTTACCGTGCCGCCTGGCGGTCATATACGCCAAGCACACGCACGGTCCTGCACACGCCGGACAGCGTGTCCAGCAGCTCTTTCGATTTTTCCGCCGAAAGGTCGCCCACGACCTCCACATAAAAATAATATTCCCACGGCACATTGGGCATGGGACGGCTTTTGATGCACTCCAGATTGAAGCCCATCGCACCGATGAGCTGCATCACACGGGCCAGCCGGCCCGCCCGGTGGTCCACAGTGAACAACAGGCTGAACCGGTTGCCCGCAGCGTTCATCCTCCTGCCGATGACGATGAAGCGCGTGGTATTCGTCTCGCTGGTATTGATGTTCTCCGCCAGCACCGAAAGGCCGTACAGCGCCGCCGTCTCCAGCGAAGCGATGGCCGCCACGCTTTTATCTCCCGCCTCGGCTACGCTTTTTGCCGCGGCGGCGGTGTTTTGGAAGGCCTGTGTTTCCAGCCCCAGGCTGCGGATGAACTTTGCCGACTGCTGCAGCGCCTGCGGATGGGACACAGCCTTTTTCACGTCCGACAAATGCGCGCCCGGAACGCCCAGCAGATTCTGGCTGACGGGCAGGTCGTATACGTCGCACACGCAGATATCCTTGTGGGCATAGCATAGGTCCAGCACCTCGGAAACGTCGCCCGCATGGCTGTTTTCAAAGGGCAGCACGCCGTAGGCCGCGTCGCCGCCGGCCACAGCGTCGAACACCTCCGCCCAGGTGGGATACGCCTGCGCCCGTACATGCTGGAACAGGCGGGTGAGGGCAATGTGGCTGAACGCGCCCTCCACGCCCTGATAGGCCACGGTCCCCATGCCCAGCACCGCGCGTTGGAACGCGCGGGACAGGCCCATGGTGTGGCGGATGAAATCCTCGTAATATTCAGCGTAGGCCTCGTCCGGCAGCCGGGCGCAGTTTTTGGCCACGACGGCCTCCTCCCGGGAAGCGTCCAAAACAGGCAGGCCCCGGGCCTGCTTGTATGCGGCCACCCTGCGCACGGCGTCCATACGGCGGCAGAACAGCGCCGCCATCTCCGCATCCACCGCGTCGATCTCTCTGCGCGCCTGTTCCAGCTCGTTTTCCTGCTGCTCCATGGGCAGCACCTCCCCGTTGCTTCGATTTTTCGGGCAAAATCCAGGTAAAAACGGATATAAAATGTCTGGCGTCCTGCAACCCGTAAAGCGTATATACAGATGTATTATAACATTATCCGCCCGGCAGCGCTATACAAACCACACAAAAAACAAGATTTTATCCCGGCAATTCGGCAATTTTTCAAACGGCCAGGGCGGCGCCGCCGACCGATATGCTATAATGATTTCAAACCCACGCGATCATGAAAAAAAGGGGGAACGGAAAGAATGAAGATTCGTCTTGCAAAACACACCCGCGCCCTTGCGGCGGCGCTGGCGTTCTGTGTGCTCAGCGCGGTGCCGGCTTACGCGCAGGAGGACGACACAGTGGAGGTTCCCGGCGTGCCCGTCACGCTGTCGCTGCCCGCCGGCAGCCTCATCCTTACGCGCGAAACACCCGTGGACGACGCCATTTTCGAAACGTTGAACGTAGACGGCGCAGCCATACTCGAAAACATGAATAAAAACGATCTGTATCTGGACGCCGTTCTTTTTAAACCTCCTTTGGAGTTTACCCTTGTCCGCGTTCAACTCCCTTCCAACAGCCTGATCGATTGGGAAAACTCCGAGGATGCGCAATTGTGCGCTTTTGTAGAAGCCATCTACGAACAACTGGATAATATTACGGCCGACGATTGTAGCGTTTACTCCTCTGAACAGGGCATCCGCTTTGTCCGCGCCAATATCCTAGGTTCCAAGGATGGCATAACAACGCATTCCTGTCAATACATCACCATTCGCGGCGCCGATGTCTATTACTTAACAGGAATCGCCCTGTACGGTGACACGCTCACTTCTTCGGAATACGATTTTGTTGAGAAAGTCGCCGGCGGCCTGCGCTTTACCGGCCCGGCCCCACTTCCCCGGACGGCTTCCGCCGGGCTAAATGGGGACGACCCGCTCTACAAAGTGCTGGTCGGCGTGCTGTCGGCAGCCTGTCTGGGGCTCATCGCATGGGTAATCCGTAACATGCGCAAAAAAAGCGCTCCTTGCGTCCCGGCGCAGGCCATGCCGCCGGCGGCCGAGCCCTTTGGGGCTACCACGGTGGGAGTGCTGTAGGTGACCCGGCTTTATTATTGGTGTCAGCAAAAACAGAGCTAGAATTA
>OGZY01000355.1_pt1 | contig 30375 bp, 26 predicted proteins | sample 1576911 | NCBI WGS metagenome assembly OGZY01 (sample SAMEA3541488, study PRJEB24748) | human gut metagenome | biome: human gut; feature: human-associated habitat; material: faeces | place: China | collected 2012 | reverse complement strand
TACTTCCTAACGTTGAAGGAATAGATAAAATAGAATCAACATCAACTTATGGTCAATCAACAATAGTAGTAAAATTTGACTATGGAGTTAATGCAGATGAAAAAGTAACAGAGATACAAAGGGAATTATCAAAGATAACTAATGACCTTCCTAGTGCAGCTGATACACCAATTGCTAAAAAGGTAGAGGCAGGAACAGGAAACTTAACATTGGTAATAATGCTGAGTGCTCCTAACAAAACAGAGTTAAGTAGTTTTGTTGAGGAATATTTGAAACCTAAATTTGAAAGTCTGCCTGGTATAGGGCAAGTAAATGTATTTGGTAATCCAGATAAACAATTACAAATTCAAATAGACAGTGACAAGCTTGCAGCTTATGATCTTTCTCCAATGGAACTTTATGATATGATAAGAGTATCAAGTTTAAATGTTCCTTTAGGAACAATAAGTACAGGGTCTAAAGATGTAATCGTTAGATTTATGGGAGAATTAAACTATATAGATACTTTTAAAGATATGATTTTAAAAAGTAATGGAAACACTTTAAGACTTAAAGATGTAGCTAATGTTGTATTGACTACAGAAGATCCTGATGATATTTCATATCTTTCAGGAAAAGAATCAATAGCAGTAATAGTAGAAAAATCATCAGATGGAAGTACAATAGATTTGAACAAAAGAGCACTTGAAGCACTTGAAAGTCTGGAATCTATAATGCCTCCAGAAACTGTATATAATGTATTGCTTGATACATCTATTGATATTAACCAATCAATATCAAATGTTAGTGGAACAGCAGTACAAGGACTTATTCTAGCAACAATAGTATTGTATTTGTTCTTGAAAAATATAAGAGCAACACTATTGGTATCAGCAGCTCTTCCAGTAGCGGTTATATTTACATTTGCATTCCTTGCATTAAATGGAACATCTTTGAACTTGATATCTCTAATGGGATTATCAATAGGGGTGGGAATGCTGACAGATAACTCTGTGGTTGTTGTAGACAATATATATCGGCATATGACGGAATTGAAATCACCAGTAATGGAAGCATCAGATAATGCAACAACAGAAGTTGCTATGTCAGTTATAGCATCAGCTTTGACAACAATGGTTGTATTTATTCCTATACTATTTATTCCAGGAATAGCAAGAGAGATATTTAGAGACTTGGCTTATTCAATCATATTCTCAAACCTTGCAGCCATAATAGTTTCACTTACTTTGATACCTATGCTTGCCAGCAGATTCCTTACGAATAAGGCAGATATTACAAAAGAAGGAAAAATATTTGGAACAGTAAAAAGCAACTATTTAAAACTGATAAACTGGGCAGTTGATCATAGAGGAAAAACAGTTGGAATAACAGTACTTGTGTTTGTAATTTCAATGGTAACTGTACCAAGATTCTTAAAAATGGAATTTATGCCTAAGCAAGACCAAGGAAGATATTCAATAGTTGCAGAGCTAGGAAAAGGACTTGACCTTGAAAAATCTAAGGCAATAGCTAAAGAGATAGAAGATATTGTTATAAACGAACCTAATACTCAAAGCTACTTTACTATTGTTCAAAAGGACAGTTTCTCTATCAACGTTGATATAGGAAAGAAAGATACAAGAAAAACTTCTGTATTTGATATAATTACTAAATTAAGACCAATTGTTGAAAAAATTCCTGATACAAGAACAAACTTATCAGAAGATTTTGCAATGGGATCGCAGCAGAGAGATGTACAGTTTGATATAGTTGGTTCTAACCTTAATGAAATAAAAGAAGTTGGAGCAAAGGTACTTGCAGAAATAAAAAATTATCCAGGAGCAGTTGACGTAAAATCAACATTGGATCCAGGAAACGTTGAGGCAAGAGTAGTACTTGACAGAGATAAAATTAAAAGTTATGGAATCAATCCATCTGTAATTGCTCAGACATTGAGTTACTCAGTATTGGGAGGAGACAGAGGAGATACAGTAACTGTTAAGACTGGAGTAGAAGAAATAGATGTTATGGTAAGATTACCTAAAGAAAAAAGAAATGACATCAATGCTTTAAAAAATCTTAACATAAAAATAGACAGTGGAAAATTTATAAAATTATCTGACGTTGCTGATATAGTGATGGCAGAGGGATCATCAGAGATAAATAAAACAGATAGAATATATAGTGTAACAGTTTCTGCAAATGATGGTGGAGTGGGAATGAAAGCTATTCAAGATAAACTTGTAGAAGCATATGAGAATACTAATCCACCAAAATCAGTTGATTACAGATGGGGAGGAAACTCTGAAAACCTTAGTGATGCAACAAGTCAGCTGGGATTTGCATTGGGAATTTCAATATTCTTGATATATGCATTGCTGGCAGCACAGTTTGAGAACTTTGTACTTCCAGTGATAATCATAGGATCAATACCACTTGCATTGGTAGGTATAGTATGGGGACTTTTATTAACTGGACAGCCTGTAGATATCATGGTTATGATAGGAGTTATACTTCTGGCAGGGGTGGTTGTAAACAATGCCATCGTACTGATTGACTTTATCAAGATGACGAGGGAAAGAGGAAGCGAAAGACAGGAAGCAGTAATAGAATCTTGTAGAACAAGACTTAGACCTATCCTTATGACAACTATGACAACAGTACTTGGAATGCTGCCATTATCATTAGGACTGGGAGAAGGTTCGGAAATATATAGAGGAATGGCTATTACAGTTATGTTTGGACTTACATTCTCAACACTTCTAACATTGGTTGTAATCCCAATTCTTTATACATTGATAGAGGATATGAATAATGCTATTCTAAAATTCCTTAAAAAAGTGTATAATAAGGTTATGGATCTTTTACCTAAAAAGTTAAGTGGAAGAGACTAAGAAGAGGGGGGAATTGCAATGACAGATGGACATTATAACTATAAGATGATATTCGTTAATATAAACGAATCTCAAAAGGCAAGACTTGAGGATTTTTTTGATGAAATAAAATTCTATTACTATACTGTACAGAAGAAAATAGAAAGTGTATGGGATGCTAAAGTAAAACATAAAAATACACTTATCTGGCCAGGAACAGATTGTACTTTTATACTTACTGTTCCAGAAAGAAATCTGGATAAAATGCTGACAAACTTGAAAACTTTCAGAATGTCACTTCCACATGGAATAGTTATGACAGCAGGAGTAATTCCTGTAGACAGAATCATAATAGATTTCCTTAATGAAGATATAGTTCCAGATGATGAGCTTCTAAAGGTATTAAAAGAAAAGCATAAAGTAAAATAATTAAATAAATAATATATAAGGATAACTTAAATGTCAGAAATGACAGAAGGGTTATCCTTATTTTTATTTAGTAATAAATTGCATTTTTTTCTTTTTTAGTGTATATTTATATATAAAAGCTATTACCCTAAAGTAGCTTTATAGTTTTGAAGTTAAATTTTGGCTTGTAAATAATGAATTTTAGATAGAAAACAGGGGGAATTATGAAAAAATTATTAGTGGTTATTTCTCTTTTAGCTTTTGCTGCATGTGGGGATAAAAAAGCAGTACAGGCAGAGAAAAAAGAAGTGGTAAAGTTGGCAAAAACGATTGATTTAAATGAACAGAATTTAGAATATGTAAAAGATTATAATGGAGAATTGAGACCTGTTAATGAAGTGACAATTATTACTCCAACAGGTGGAGATGTAAAAAAGGTAAATTTTAAAAATGGGGATATTGTAAAAAAAGGGGATGTAATAGTTGAACTTACAGATGCTTCTACTGAGGCAAGCTACTATGAAGCCGAAGGAAATCTTTTAAAAGCAAGATCAAGTTATTCAACTGATAAAATATCTTATGAAAAATATAAGAAACTTTTTGCTAAAGAAATTGTATCAGAGGATGAATATTTAAACTCTAAAAATAAATACGAAACAAGTTTAGGTGGATTAAAAATAGCAGAAGCTAATTTTATAAGAGCTAAGGATAATTTTTCAAGATTGAAAGTAACAGCTCAAATGGCTGGAACTGTTACTGATTTAGACCTTAAAGAATTTGAAAAAGTAACTGCTTCTCAAAAAATATTAACAATAGTTGATAATAGTAGTATGGAACTTGTAATAGCAGTATCAGGGAAGGATACAGAGTATACAAAAGTTGGTGGGAAAGCAGAAATTTTTGTAGATGAATTAGGAGAGAAGTTAGAGGGAACTATAACAGAAATAAACTTGAGTTCAGACAGTAATACAAAAAAATATTCTGTTAAAATTAATGTGAAAAATGAAAATCAAAGACTTTTGAAAGGACTATATGCAAAGGTAAAATTACAGCAGGGATATATAAAAGGGCTGTTTGTTCCTAAGAAGGCAATAATGATAAAAGATCTTTATTCATATATTGTTATTTCAAGAAATAATACAGCTATTGTTTATAAAGTTACTCCTGATATTACAATAGGAGATGAACAGATGATTGAATTTCCTGACTATCAGCCAGGGGATAAAGTAGTGGTAGAGGGACAGTATCTTCTTAATAATAATGATAAAATAAAGGAGAACTAGGATATGAAATCAATTTCAGAATTTTCAATAAGAAAACCAGCTACAGCTACAATGTTCATAATATCAATGATTTTCTTTGGTATACTAGGTCTTAAAAAAATGCCAATAGAAATGCTCCCTAATATAAATAAACCAACTGTAAGAATAAGAATAAAATGGGATGGGGCAACCCCTTCTGATGTAGATAAAATGATTACAAGAAAAATAGAAGACGTTCTGCCTAATGTAGAGGGAATAGTGGAATATACTTCTGAATCTTCTGCGGAACAGTCTCTTATATTTGTAAAATTTAAGTATGGGACGGAAGTTGAAACTAAGATAACACTTATACAAAATGAGATAAATCAAATAAGAAATAAATTTCCAGATGACATGAAGGAACCTTCTATAAGAAAGAGTTCTATGTCAGATGTGCCGGCTATTACATTCTCTATGGCTGGTGGAGACAGAATGGAAATGAGAAGTTATGCTGAAAACAATTTGAAACCCATGTTGGAAAGACTTTCAGGTGTAGCTCAAATACAGGTTTTTGGAGGACAGGAACAGGAAGTATCTGTAGAAGTAGACCCCAATAAACTGGAAAACTATAATCTGGGAATAATGGATGTATATAATAAAATGAATAAGGCTAGTGTCAACCTTCCGGGAGGAATTTTAAGAGAAGGAGAAAAAGAGTACCTTATAAAAATAGAAGCAGAGATAGAAACTGCTGATCAGATAAAAGAGATAGTTTTAAGCAATAAAGATGGGCATCTTTTAAAACTTAAAGACATAGCAAAAATACAGGTTGCTCCAAAGGACAGAACATCAATATACAGAAAAAATGGAAAAGACAGTATAGTAGTTATTGTTTCAAAAACAGATGATGGAAACTCTGTATCAATTGTTAACGAAACTAAAAAAGTAATAGAAAGAAATAGAGGGTCACTTCCTATTAATACAGTATTAAATTATGAGTTTGATTCTTCTGTTACAATACTGAACTCAATATCTAATGTTAAATCAAGTGGGCTACAGGGGTTAGTACTGGCTTCTGTTATACTTTTTGTTTTCCTGAAAAGTATTTCAGCTACTTTAATAATAGCAGTGGCTATTCCTATATCTATAATTTTTACTTTCTTCCTGCTGAATATTCAGGGAATAAGTATCAACCTGATATCTCTTATGGGATTGTCTCTGGGAATAGGAATGTTGGTAGATAACTCAGTAGTAGTTGTGGATAATATATTCAGACATATGACTGAGCTGGGAAAAACAAAATTACAAGCTGCAAGAGATGGAGCAGAGGAAATGGCACTTCCTGTATTAGCTTCAACAATGACAACTGTTGCTGCATTTCTTCCTTTAGTTTTTCAGGAAGGACTGGCAAAAGAGCAGTTTAATAACCTATGTTATGCAATATCATATTCATTATTGGCATCATTGGTAATATCTCTTACATTTGTTCCAATGATAGCAAGTAAAGTAATGGACAGCAAAAAAGATCTGAATGCTGAAGGAAAAATGATGATAGGATTCAGAAAAATCTATGTGTCAACATTGAAGTGGGCTATAAGACATAGAGGGGCAGTTTTAGGAATACTTGCAGTTCTGTTTGCAGGGTCAATGTTTGTTGCTTCAAAAATAGGAGGAAGATATATTCCAACTGTTGATGAAGGAAGATATGCTGTAGTTGCAAAACTTCCATCAGGGGCTGATGTAAATAAAGCTGACAGAATAGGAAAAATTCTTGAGGAAAAAGCAGTGACGCTTCCATTGGTAAGAGACTATACAGTTTCAGGAAACAGTTCACATGCTATTCTTAATATAAATGCAGGATTGAAAACTTCAAGAGATTTATCTCTTCAGGAAATAATAAGAGAACTTAGAAAAACTTTTGTGGAGTTTCCAGATGTGGAATTAACAATAACTCCAGGATATAAATTTGGAACAAGAGGAATCTATGATTTAGAGTTTGAACTTTATTCAGATAATGAATCACAGCTTCAAATAATATCTCAGGAACTTAAAGAAAGAGTAAAAGCAATAGATGGAATATATGATGTAACTTCATCATTTGAAGGTGGAAAGCCAGAAGGAAAGTTCTATATAGACAGAGAAAAAGCTGAATATTATGGACTTGATGCCAAAACTATTGCAACAATGATACAGACACAGATATTAGGTGGAACTCCTATCAAAATCAACAGTGACAACAGTGAGATAGATGTAACACTTCAATTACAGAAAAAATATAGGGAATCTACAGGTTTAATATTAGATTCCAGAATAACTCTTCCTAATGGAGGAAATATCAGAATATCTGATGTTGCTGAATTTAGAGCTGAAGAGGGACCTTCGAAAATAGAAAAGAAAGATAAGAAAAAGAAAATAGTTATATATGCCAACTTAAAAGATGAGCTTGACTTGGCAACAGCTCAGAAATATGTAACTGCTACTCTGGAAGAGATGGGATATCCTGATGGACTGACTTATGGAACTGGAGGAAAAAGTGCTGACATGGCTGAAATGGAAAATCAGTTGAAGGCAACATTTGCCATTGCTGTATTTCTTATTTACTTTATCCTTGTATGGCAGTTTGAGTCATTTATAATGCCTTTTGTAATTATACTGTCTATACCACTGTCAACAACAGGAGCATTTTATGCTCTCTATGCAGCAGGACTTAGTATAGATGCTATGGTTTCAGTAGGATTTGTAATGCTGGCAGGAATAGTTGTAAATAATGCTATTGTACTGATTGACTTTATTAATATCAGAAGAGCTGCTGGGGATAATATGAATAAAGCTTTAATTACAGCAGGAAAGACAAGACTTAGACCTATTATGATGACAACACTTACTACAGTTCTAGGAATGGTTCCATTGATGTTCAGCAATGGAGAGGGATCAGAAATATATAAAGGAATGTCTTTTGTTGTAGTATTTGGTCTGTCAACAGCTACACTTTTGACATTGGTAGTAATACCTGTGTTTTATTATTTAATAGATGACTTTATAATTTTAACAAGAAAAGTTAGAAAGAAATTATTAAAAAAATCATAAAAAAGGAGAGAATATGGAAGATTACCTAACAATTGGAGAAATATCAAAACTTACAGCAGTTCCTATTTCTACCCTGCGTTATTATGACAGCGAAGGAATATTTTCTCCTGCTCTAAAAGATGAAAAAAATAATTATAGATACTATACAGGATTTCAAATACCAGTATTGAAGATAATAGTGCATTTAAAAAAATTAGGTTTTACAAATGATTCTATAAAAAGTCATCTGAAAAATCTTAATTATTCTCATACTTTGGATTTGATAGCAAAGATAGTAGATGAAACTAAAGCAGAGATAAAGAGACTTCAAAAAATAGAAAGAGAACTGCTTCAAAATGCAGGACAGGTAAAATATCTGATTGAGATAGAAGAAAAGATAGATGCTTTTTTTATAGAAGAAATAGAAGAGATAAAAGCTGTATATGCTGATATATCTTTAAATGATGATTCTAAAAAAGCAATTCAAACAGCATTTAAAAAATTAGATATTTCTTTAAATACAGGAAATTCATCTGAAATAACAAAGAAAATAGATGCTCCTTTGAGTAATACTACTTTGCCAATAGGAATATATGCTTTAATAATTCCTGAGAGGAATATTGAAAATGGAACTTTTATGGAAGAAAAGATTATTCTTATGCAGGATATAAAAAATATTGAAAAGAAGATGATACTTTCTAAAAATAAATATGCTTGTCTTTATTGTAAAAATAAATTTAAAAATAGAAGAGAATATATTGAAAAACTTTTGGAATGGATAAAAAATAATAATTTTGAAATTGCAGGAGATATGATTATACATTTTCTGGCAGGACCTGGTTTTATAAAGGATCCTAAAGAATTGCTATATGCAGTAAAAGTACCAATAAAATAAAGTGGACAGAGGGGTATCCTTGTCCTTTATCAAAAAGCTGACTTGAAGAAAAAATTCGAGTCAGCTTTTTTTGTACCTGAAAATAAATTTAAAGAGTATATAAAAATTAAAAAACAAGATAATTTTAAAAAAACAAATGAAATCAAGATATCAAATATATCATAATTTTTTAATAAGAGATGCTGAAGTGATAAACAAGGTATAGATACAGGAATTTTAATAAATAAAATAAAATGGAAAAACAACAAAGAGGGAAGAAAATATATAAAAAAACAGCAGGTTCAATTAAAAACTATTTTACGAAGAAAAAATAAAAATATGGAAGAAAAAAATGAGAGAAATAAAATATAGAAAAACAAATAAAGTATGATGGAATATATAAAAAATTGATAATTGTGATGTAGAAAAAGAAAAAAAATACATAAGAGGAGAGAAAAGGAAAAATGTCCAGAAGAGGGGGAGAAAAAAATGACCCCTTAAAAAATGGGGAGTTAGGAGCTGTAAAGGTTCGCCTTATTACAATAATGAGAACTCTTTTCCTTTCAAAACTCAATAAAATCGTTCTAACATTTCTTGAAAATGTCAAATTATGACTTTTTTGGTATTGACAATGTTCCATTTTAGTAGTATCATTTTTCTATACCAACCTATAAATCTAAAAACTTTTAAAATAAATTTTTTAAATAAATTTTCTACAGGGCGCTTTATTGTAATAATGCGAACTTTTTGAAATTGCTGGAAAGCAATAATTTTTACAAAAATTAAAAATTGGTATTAAATTTTAAAAGTTGGAAAAAATATGAAATTCAAACTTTGAAAAATGTTGGGAATAAAATAGATAAAGGTTAAAGAATATGAGTAAAAATACATACATTTCAAATAAAACTATTAATTGCATATTTTAGATAAAAAATATTACAAAATATATAAAAAGAAATAAATTTAAAATATTGAATTAATAATTTTAAAATAAAAGCAAAAAAGAAACATTTGAAAATGGGGGATGGGCTATGAGACACAGCAGAAATGCAAAAATAAGAATAATATATTTTCTAATGCTCTTCTTTATGTATAGAAGTATATTTGTATATTTAGGATTAAGTATAAATACAGCAGTATACGGAATTTTTATTTTAATTTCTTTTTTTTACTACTTACTAGACCTTCTCAATTTTAATAATTATCAATACAAGACAAAAGACTTTATCTATTCTACTACTATAAATTTTTGTGGATTTTGTATATTTTATTTTTTCTATAAAAAAATAGAATTTATTAACGCTTTTCTTTTTTATGACTTATTTCAAAATATATTAAGATATCTGCTCCTTATTTGCAACAAAAAAATAGTCAATGTAGCAATAATTGACAGTGGAGATTATACAGATAAAATAGCTGATATTTTAGAAAGGAATAAGCAGTATAGCTACATAGGGTATTTAAATGATGAAGAAAAAAGTAAAGAAAAGTATCTTGGAAAAATAACAGATATAGAAAAAATAGTAAAAGAAAAAAATATAGAAAGTATAATTTTTACTAGTAGAAAACAAGTAATAAATTATTCAAATATAATAACTAATCTTAAATTACAGGGAATAAAAATAATAGATTATATAAGCTTTTTAGAAAAATGTGAAGGAAAGATAGATACAGAAAAAATAGATGAGCTTTGGATAGTAATGTCAGATGGATTTTTAGTTTTAAATAATACACTGCAAAAAAGAATAAAAAGGTTCTTTGATATAGTAGTGTCAATATCGATGCTTGTAGGAACTATGCCATTCATAATTATTACCTATATACTAGTAAAAATGGATGTAGGAATTAAAAACATATTTATTAATCCGATGAAAATAATTAGAAATCCAGCATTTTTTAAGCAGAAAAGAATAGGGATAAAGGGAAATGAATTTGAAATAATCAAATTTAGAAGTATGAGGATACATGATCCAACAAAGTTTTCAAAATATGCTTCAGAGCATGATGACAGAATAACAGTAATAGGTAAGTTTATAAGAAAAACCAGATTAGATGAACTTCCACAGTTAATAAATGTGCTAAAAGGAGAAATGTCATTTGTAGGGCCTAGACCGGAATGGAATGAGCTGGGAAGAGAATATGAAAAGAAAATAAAAAACTATAAATTACGATATGCAGTTCAGCCAGGACTCACAGGATGGGCACAGGTAATGTATTCGTATGGCGCTTCATTAGAAGATGCAGAGATAAAACTAGAATATGATTTATATTATATAAAGCATCAGGATTTTGTAATGGATATGATTATATTTTTTAAAACATGTAAAACAGTAATATTTGGGAAAGGAAGATAAATGTTTGAGGGAAGAAAAGAACCATTAGTGTCAATAATAACACCTTTATATAATTCTGAAAAGTATATAGGGGAAACAATAGAGTCAGTATTGAATCAAACATATAAGAATTGGGAAATGTTAATCATAGATGATTGTTCTAAAGATAATGGAGTAAAAATAGTAAATAACTATATTTTAAAAGATAAAAGAATAAAACTATTCAGAAATGAAAAAAATGAAGGTGTATCTTTTAGTAGAAATAGAGCAATTGATTTATCTCAAGGCAAATATATTGCCTTTTTGGATAGTGATGATTTATGGAAAAAAGAAAAGTTAGAGAAGCAAATATCATTTATGGAAAAAAATAATATTGATTTAAGTTATACAGGCTATGAAAAAATAAATACAGATGGAAGTTTGCGTGGAGAAATAAAAGTTCCTAAAAAAATAGATTATAAAGAATTGTTAAAAAATTGTTTGATTGGCTTTTTAACAGCAATATATTTAAAAGAAAAATTTGAAATATATAGATTTAAAAAAACAAAAGCAGAAGATTATATATTTTGGTTAGAGATTTTTAAACAAATAGATTATGCATATGGAATTCAAGAAAGTTTGGCTTATTATAGAGTTTCTAATAATTCACGGTCAAGTAATAAATTAGATATAGTTAAATTTCATTGGAAAATATATAGAGAATATGAAAAGTTGAATTTTTTTAAAGCAGTATATTATTATTTTATTTATATAAAAAGAGGGATGGTAAGGTACAAAAAATAAAAAGCTTAAATTTCTAAAAAATTATAAATAAAAAATTAAATTGTGAAAATAGAGGGAAAGAAAATTTTCTAATATGGAGAGTGAATAAAAGAGTGATATTCAAATGGTAATGTATATATTCATATTTTTTTTATTGATTATCTTATCTAAGCTATTTACAAAAAAATATACTAACAATATTTGCTTTATAATATTGTTTATTTTTTCTGCTATTAGATTCGATGTTGGGTGGGATTTTCAGGTATACTATTCTTTAGCTACAAAATTTGATTATTTAAAATATTCAATTTTTATAACAAAAAGTGAAACTTTATTAAAAATAAACCAAGTCTGGGAAAAAGAATTATGGTTATATTTTGTAATGGAACCTTTAAATAAAGTTTTATATAAAGTAGGATGGTTTTTAAAGAGTCCACAATTAATAATAGGTTTATATAGTTTTTTAATTTTATTTTTTATAAAAAAAGGACTTGATTATAAAAAGAAAAAGGATTATGAAATATGGTTATTTTTTTATAGTTTTCCTCTTTTTTACTTTCATTCTTTAAGTACAATGAGACAATGGGTTGCTATAAGTATTATTTTTTTTAGTTATAAATATATAGAAAACAAAAAAATATTAAAATTTATTTTATGTGTTTTAATAGCTGGATTGTTTCATTATACAGCTTTCTTATTAGGAATTTTATACTTTATTTCATATTTAAATTTAAAAAAAGAAGTTCTTGTATTTTTATTTTTTATTTCTTTTTTTTCCAAAGGTTTTTTAGAAAAATTACTTTTATTGGACTTACCTGTTATTTATAAATATAAAGTCTACATTTTAACTTCAATAGGAAAAGGTGGAAAAATCATATTTTTCTTGATAATTTTACTATATCTAGGAATTTTAATAATATCTTACTTGGATAAAAAATTTTATGAACAAAATAAAAATGCAATTATTTATACTTGTTTTGGATGTTTTATTTATATTGCATTAATTGATTTTGGTCATTTAGGGCCCAGAATGAGTGAATATTTTATTATATTTATTTTATATTTTTTAGATGATACTGAAAAAGTGTTAAAGAAAAAATTTAAGATTAAAAAATATATTTTTATTTTAATTGAATTTTTACTTTTGATTTTACTTTTACATGTGGATAAAAACCATATAGTTCGTAGTCAGCTAGTTCCTTATGAAGCCTTTTTTTTGAATAAAGATAAAACGTTTCATAAAATTATAAAGCAAGGAGAATAATGATAAAAATGAATATTTTATACATAGGCTATGATTTTTCTGATGATAAGATTGGTGGGAATATAGGGCGAAAATTTAAATATAAATTATTCAAAGAAATATTAAGAGATAATTTATATGAAGTCATAATACCAATGAATAAAAGAAAAATAGAAATCTTAAAAAATTACTTAACATTATCTTTTAATGGTCAGAGTAAAGAAATAGAAAAAAGAATTTTTGAAACAATCAAAGAAAAGAAAATAAATAAAATATTTTTTGATGGCTCATTATATGGAAATATTCAAAAGAAAATAAAAAAATTGTATCCTAAAGTTGAACTTATAACATTTTTTCATAATATAGAAAAAAATTATTATTTAGAAAGAATAAAAGTAGAAGGGAAATCAAGACTAATATTGCTTCCAAGTGTAATCTATAATGAAAATCTTTCTGTTAAATGTAGTGAAAAATTAATTGTATTAAATAAGCGAGATTTAGATGAATTAAAAAGGATATATAAGAAAAAAATAAATGATAAATTAATATATCAAACATCTCTTTTTTTGGAAGATTCATACCTAGAAACCAAAAGACTTAATAAGTGTAATTATGATTATTTATTTATAGGATCTGCTTTTTACGCAAATATTTACGGAATAACTTGGTTTATTGAAGAAGTATTACCATATATAGAAGGTAAATTGGTTTTGATTGGAAAAGGAATGGAAATATTAAAAGAAAAATTTTCAAATAATGAAAAACTTGAAATTAAGGGAACTGTAGAAAATATTACTAAGTATTATTATGAAGAAAATATTATAATTTCTCCAATATTTCATGGTTCTGGAATAAAAACGAAAACTATAGAAGCTTTAATGTATAATAAGACAATTATAGGTACTAAGGAAGCTTTTGTAGGAATAGATAAAAAAGATATAGAAAAAATTGGAGTTTGTTGTGAAACTAAGGAAGAATTTATTAAAATATTATCAAATAAAAAAAATTTATGTAATAAAAGAAGATCTAGAGAAATATATTTAAAAAATTTCTCTAAGAGTACAATAAAAAGAAAATTTTTAGAAATATTTGATTTAACAGGAGAAAAAAATGATAATACGATCTAAAGCACCATTAAGATTAGGATTGGCTGGAGGAGGAACAGATGTATCTCCATATTGTGATGAATATGGTGGAGTTGTACTTAATGTTACAGTAGACATGTATGCCTATTGCACTATTGAGCCTACTAATGATAATAAGATAATTTTTAATTCAACTGATAGACATGAAATATTTGAAGGAGAAAGTAAAAATTATTTAGAAATAGATAATAATCTTTTGCTTCATAAGGGAGTCTACAATAAAATTGTTAAAAAGTATAATGGTGGGAAACCATTATCTTTTAAAATGACAACTTATTCAGATGCTCCAGCAGGCTCAGGATTAGGTTCTTCTTCAACAATGGTAGTGGCTATAATAAAAGCATATATAGAATGGTTAAATTTACCATTAGGGGAGTATGATATAGCTAATTTGGCATATGAGATAGAAAGAATAGATTTGAATTTAAGTGGAGGGAAACAAGACCAATTTTCTGCTACATTTGGTGGATTTAACTTTATGGAATTTTATTCAGAAAATAGAGTGATAGTAAATCCATTAAGATTGAAAAAATGGATAAAAAATGAGATAGAAAGTTCACTTATTCTATATTATACAGGAACTTCAAGAGAATCTGCAAAAATAATTGATGAGCAAATCAAAAATGTAAAAGAAAAGTCTGAAAAAAGTTTAGAAGGAATGCATGAATTAAAAGAATCAGCTATTGAAATGAAAAATGCAATTCTAAGAGGAGATTTTAAAAAGTTTGCCAAGTGTCTAAAAGAGGGATGGATATCTAAAAAGAAAATGTCAAATGCAATTTCTAATGAGTTTATAAATGAAACTTATGATTTTATAATGAATAATGGTGGAAAAGCAGCTAAAGTATCAGGAGCAGGTGGAGGAGGTTTCATGATGATACTTTGTGATCCAAAGGAAAGATATGCTCTAATAGAAAAATTAAGAAAAAAAGAGGGGAAAGTTATATTAGCACAATTTTCAGAAAAAGGAGCACAGGCTTGGACTTTATATGAATAAGAGGTGTATAGAATTGAAAAAATCTACAAATTTACTAATAGAAAATTTAATTATAAGATTTCCTAAATTATCTAATTGTAAGGTAGAAATAGAGAATTCAATATTAGAGATAGTAAATTGCTATAAAAATAATGGGAAACTATTGATTTGTGGTAACGGTGGAAGTGCCTCAGACTCTTTGCATATGGTGGGAGAACTTATGAAAAGTTTTGTACTGCCAAGAAAATTAGAAAATAAATACATAAGTAAAATTAAAAATATTTTTCCACAAGAAGCAGAATATTTTATAAATAATTTGCAAGGCTCACTACCAGCAATAGCTTTAGTAAGTGAAACTTCATTGATAACAGCTTATAGCAATGATAATAATTCTGAACTTGTTTTTGCTCAACAGGTATTAGGTTATGGGAATGAAGGAGATATATTAATAGCTATAAGTACATCAGGAAATTCAAAAAATGTTATTTATGCTTCGCAAATATCTAAAATTAAAGGGATGAAAATAATTTCGTTGACAGGAAAGTTTGGTGGAAAATTAAAAGATATATCAGATATAAATATAAATGTTGAAGAAGAGGAAACATATATTATTCAAGAATATCATTTGCCGATTTACCATACTCTATGTTTAGGAGTAGAAAATGAAATGTTTGGGGAGGAATAAAAATTGGAAGCTATAGTACTAGCTGGAGGTTTTGGAACAAGATTAAAAGAAGTGGTATCAGATGTTCCTAAACCGATGGCTCCAGTAAATGGAAAGCCTTTCTTAGAATATTTATTAAAAGATTTAAATAAAAAAGGAATAAGACATATTATTTTAGCTGTTGGTTATAAAAAGAAAATAATAAAAGAATATTTTAAAAATAGATATGAAAGTATTGAAATAACATATTCAGAAGAATTAACTCCTCTAGGAACAGGAGGAGCTATAAAAAAAGCTTTAAAGTTAGCTAAAGAAGAAGATGTTTTTATAGTTAATGGAGATACTTTCTTTGATATTGATTTAAAAAGAATGAAAGAATTTCACACTGAAAATAAAAGTATCTTAACAGTTGCAGTAAAAGAAATGGAAAATTTTGATAGATATGGCTCTTTAATAATAAAAGGAAATAAAATAATAGAATTTGAAGAAAAAAAGAAGAAAGCTAAAGGAAAAATAAATGGAGGAATGTATCTAATAAAAAAAGATTTATTGGATAGAATAGAGAAAGAAAATTTTTCATTTGAAAAAGAAATATTAGAAGATAAAAAAGTAGAAAAGTATTCATATGAAAGTGAAGGTTATTTTATAGATATAGGAATACCAGAAGATTATTTTAAAATAAAAGAACAGAACAGTTTGAAGTAACTTAGAGGGAGAAAATAATGGATGTTTCCATAATAATTGTTAATTATAATACTTTGAAATTAACTGAAAATACTATAAATTCAGTAGTAGAAAAAACTAAGGATATAAATTATGAGATTATTTTAGTAGATAATGCATCAACTGATGGCTCAGTAGAATACTTTGAAAAAAACTATAAAGATAAAATAATTTTTTTGAAAAACGAAGAAAACTTAGGATTTGGTAGAGCAAATAATAAAGGAATAGAAGTAGCAAAAGGAAAATATACATTCCTTTTAAACTCAGATACATTACTTATAAATAATGCAATAAAGATATTATTTGATTATATGGAATTTAATTCAGAAGTAGGAGTATGTGGTGGAAATTTATATGATGGTGAATTAAATCCAGTACATTCCTATTTAAAGAAAATTCCATCAATAAAAACAGAAATAAATTATTTTTTTAATATTTTAGGAAAGATAGTTAAAAAAATTTTCAAAAAAAGAGATGATTTTAATTATTCAGAATCGGTAAGAGAAGTAGGATACATAACAGGGGCAGATATGATGATAAGAAAAAATATATTGGAAAAAGTTGGAATATTTGATGAAATATTTTTTATGTATTCTGAAGAGGCAGAATTAACTTATAGAATAAAGCAAGCTAGATATAAAATTATGTCAGTTCCAAAAGCTAGAATAGTTCATTTGGAAGGGAAATCAACTAAGTTTAAAGAAAATAGATATCATATGTATTTAGAAAGTAAATATAAATATTATTATAAAATTTATGGAATAAAATCTTGTAAAAATTTTTATTTAATTTCTCAGTTAGGATATTTGCTAAGAGGAATATCTACATTCAATAAAGATTATTTTAAAATATTGAAAATAAATTTTAAAGAATATAAAAAATTTCAAGAAAAGAGAAAAGAGAGAAATGGATAAAATGATATGTAGAGAAAATAAATTAAATAAAGGATACTTTTTATTAGGACTTTTTTGTGGATTGTATGCATTAAGGCTTTATAATATATCATTAGTTTTTTTCCCTCTCTTTATTATAAGCTTTTTTAATATAATAGAATTTTTACAATTTTATAAAATATCTATAAATATGATGTTATTTTATTATAGTTTTATAATAATCTCTTTACTTTTCAGTTTAATATATGGGGATGAAACATTTATTCAAAATTTTATTAGTTTAGAATTTTTTAAAATTTTAGTTTTTATATTCATTAGCATTTTTATCAAAATAAAAAAAAATAATATAAAATATTTTTTTTTAGGATTAAAAATAACAATTTTTATAAATTTAATATGGGGACTATTAGAATTTATACTCTGGAAATTTAATAAGTTTTCTTTAAATGAATTTATTTTTGGAAATATCTTAAAAATTGATAGTGGAGGACATGTTTGGAGTAACATTATTAGAGATAGTGATAAAATTAGGCCATGTGGTTTTTCATGGGATCCCTTAAACTTAGGTATTTTGTCTGCTTTAGGCTTCTTTTTGTTTAAAAAGAAAAGTTTAAAATTTTTTAGTTTAGTAATATTATTATTGAGTGGATCACGATCAGGTCTAGTTGGAATAATAGGAAGCCTTATTTTTTTTGAAGTTTTAAAAAATTTAAATTTAAAAAGTAAAAATTTTTTTTTCAAGGTTTAGTAAAAAATGTCATTTTATTTTTATTAGGTTTAGTATTTATAGTTGGATTTTTTAAATTTAGAATAGCTCATAATAATATGGGAGATAAGAGGAGAAAAGCATATTATATATCTGCTATAAAATCAACTGTAATAAAAAATAATATAGGGTTATTTTTATTTGGAGGAAGTCCAGTTTGGTCAGGGGCAATATTAACATTAGATAAAAATTTAAGTAAGAGTACATATTTATCTCAAGAAATGATAGATAAAATATACTGGAAAATAGAAAGTGATTGGGCACATATTTTAACAGGACGAGGATGGATTGGATTCTTTTCATATATTTGGATTTTTTATCTTTCTTTCTTTAAAATCAAAGATGAAAAAATGAAAAAAATTATATTATTATTCTTTTTCTCTGGTTTGGGATACTATTTTGAAAATAGTTTAATTATAAATATAATATTAATTTATATAAATCAAAATTATAGAATAAAATTTGGAGGAAAAAATGAAAGGAATAATATTAGCAGGAGGAAGTGGAACAAGACTTTATCCAATAACAAAATCAATATCAAAACAGATAACACCAATATATGATAAGCCAATGATATATTATCCTCTATCAGTTTTAATGTTAGCTGGAATAAAAGATATTCTGGTTATTTCTACCCCAAGAGATCTTCCTATGTTTGAAGAATTGTTAAAAACAGGTTCAGATTTTGGTATATCTTTGAGTTATGCAGTACAGGAGCAGCCTAATGGACTAACAGAAGCATTTTTAATAGGAGAGAACTTCATTGGAAATGATTCATGTGCTTTAGTTCTTGGAGATAATATATTTTATGGTCATGGGTTTACAGGAATGCTCAAAGAAGCAGAAGCAAGAAAAAAAGGAGCAACGATATTTGGATATTATGTACAAAATCCTAGGGATTTTGGAGTAGTAGAATTTGATGAAAATAATAGAGCAATATCATTAGAAGAGAAACCAGAGAAGCCTAAATCTAATTATGCAGTACCTGGACTATATTTCTATGATAATACAGTAGTAGAAAAAGCTAAAAAAGTAAAACCTTCAAAAAGAGGAGAGTTGGAAATAACAACACTAAATGAAATGTATCTTAATGAGGGAACTTTAAATGTAACAAGTCTAGGAAGAGGAATGGCATGGCTTGATACAGGAACACACGAAGCTCTACTAGAAGCAGCAAACTATGTAAAAACTATTCAAAGTAGACAAGGAGTAATGGTAGCTTGTCTTGAAGAAATTTCATATAGAAATGGATGGATAACAAAAGAAAAAGTGTGTGAATTAGCAAAGCCACTGCTTAAATCTAAATATGGAGAATATTTGATGGATCTCATTAAATAGAAAAAGGGGTTAATATGAGTAAATTTAAAAAAATAGAAACAGGAATAGAAGGATTATATATATTAGAACCAACTGTATTTGGAGATGAAAGAGGATTTTTTCTGGAAACATATAATAAAAAAGAATTTGAAGAAATAGGGATATTTGATGAATTTGTACAAGATAATCATTCTAAATCTAAAAAAGGTGTACTTAGAGGACTTCATTTTCAAACTAGACATTCACAAGGAAAACTTGTAAGAGTAATAAAAGGTTCTGTATATGATGTAGCTGTAGATATTAGGAAGGGCAGCAGTACATTTGGAAAATGGTATGGAATAGAATTAAGCGCAGAAAACAAGAAAATGTTTTTTATACCAAAAGGATTTGCTCATGGATTTCTTACTTTAGAAGATGATACAGAATTTCAATATAAGTGTACAGATTTTTATGCACCACAATATGATTCAGGAATAATGTGGAATGATAAAGATATAAATATCAATTGGAATTTTGAAAAATATGGATTAAAAGAAGAGGATATAGTTTTATCAGAAAAAGATAAAAAACATCAATCTTTTAAGGAGTACACAGAAAAATATATTGGAGAAAATGTATTGCTTACAGGAGCAGATGGACAGCTAGGTCAGGACTTTCAAAAGCTTTTTGATAAATCAGGGATAAAATACACAGCTACTGACTATAAAGAATTAGATGTAACTAATAAAGAGAAAGTAAAAGAATTTGTAAATAGCAATAATTTTACAATGATAATAAACTGTGCAGCATATAATAATGTGGATAAGGCAGAAGAGGAACCAGAAAAATGCTATGCTTTAAATTCTCATGGTCCTAAGTATCTGGCAGAGATATGTAAAGAAAAAAATATAGTATTTGTAACATATTCAACAGACTTTGTATTTGATGGAGAGAAGGAAATACCATATATAGAAGAAGATATTCCAAATCCATTATCAATATATTCAAAAGCAAAGCTAGAGGGGGAAAGATATTCTCTGGAATATGAAAAAAGTTTTGTAATAAGAACATCATGGGTATTTGGAATGGGGAATAATAATTTCTGCAAACAGGTAATAAATTGGAGCAAAGGAAAAGATAAATTAAGAATAGTAGATGATCAAATATCCTCTCCAACATATTCAAAGGATTTGGCAGAATATTCATGGAAACTTGTTCAGACAGATAAGTATGGATTGTATCATCTATCAAATGATGGGGAAGCTTCTAAATTTGAACAAGCCCAATATATATTAAAAAAAATAGGCTGGAAAGGAATACTTGAAAGAGCAAAGACAGAAGACTTTCCTTTACCAGCAAAGAGAGCAGAATACTCAAAATTAGATAGTAGTAAGATAGAAAAAATAATTAATAAAAAAATACCCCACTGGAAAACAGGGATAGATAGATTTCTAGAAGAAATGAAAGAAAAGGGAGAGATATAGATGAAAACATATCTTGTAACAGGGGCAGCAGGATTTATAGGAACAAATTTTGTAAAATATATGCTTAAAAAATATGAAGAGAATGTAAGAATAGTAGTTTTAGATAAACTTACTTATGCAGGAAATATAGAAAATATACAAAAAGAGATAGACTCTAAAAAGATAGATTTTGTAAAGGGAGATATCTGTAACAGAGAATTGGTGGAAGATATATTTTCCAGATATGAAATAGATTATCTAGTAAATTTTGCAGCAGAATCTCATGTAGACAGAAGTATATCAAATCCTCAGATATTTTTGGAAACAAATATATTGGGAACACAAAACCTGTTAGAGATATCTAAGAAATTCTGGAGTATAGGAAAAGATGAAAATGGATATCCTGTATATAAGGAAGGAAAGAAGTTTCTGCATATATCTACAGATGAGGTATATGGATCACTGTCAAAAGAGTATACAGAAGCAAAAGAACTTGTACTTAATGATAGAGTAAAGAAAGTAGCAGAAGGAAGAAAGAATCTGAAAACATATGGAGATAAATTCTTTACAGAGGAGACACCACTAGATCCAAGATCACCATATTCAGCCTCAAAGACATCAAGCGATATGATAGTAAGAGCATATGCAGAAACATATAAGTTTCCAATGAATATAACAAGATGTTCAAATAATTATGGACCATATCAGTTTCCAGAAAAGCTGATACCACTTATTATAAAAAATATACTGGAAGGCAAGAAACTGCCAGTATATGGGGATGGAAGCAATGTAAGAGACTGGCTGTATGTAAAAGATCATAATAAGGCAGTAGATATGGTAATAAATAATGGAAGATTAGGGGAAGTATATAATATTGGTGGTTTTAATGAAGAAAAGAATATAAATATAGTAAAACTGACAATAGATACTATAGCCAAGATAATGAAAGAAGAACCTGAGTATAGGAAAGTATTGAAAGCAGAAGTAGAAAATATATCATATGAATTAATAAGTTATGTACAGGACAGACTGGGACATGATGCAAGATATGCAATAGATCCAGAGAAGATAGTAACAGAATTAGGTTGGTATCCAGAGACATCATTTGATGAGGGAATAGAAAAGACAATAAGGTGGTATCTTGATAATGAAAAATAATTATTATTTATCAATAGCTATTCCAACAAGAAATAATAGTTTATTATTGGAAACTGGAATTTTTAAAATAATAAAAAAAGAACTTTCATTACTAACAAAGATTTATAGTTTTATAAATTAAATATTATTAAAATAGAAAAGTAATTAATTGAAGGGAGAAAGATGATGAACCCTATTTTAACAATTTCGATTCCAACATATAATAGAAAAAATGAATTGAAAAGATGTATAAATATATTATTACCACAACTTTCAGAACAGGTTAATTTATTAATATTAGATAATGCTTCTGACTATAATATATTTGAAATATATGATGAAATTTCAGAGAATTTAAAAAAATTTATAAAAATAAAAAGAAATAAAAATAATATAGGAGGAAATTCAAATATAGTTAAATGTTTTGAAGAAACTGAAAGTGAATGGATGTGGTTACTAGGAGATGATGATATTCCTTCTGAAAATAGTGTAAAAACAATTTTAGAAGATATAAATAAAATAGAAGAAAAAATAGTTTTAATGAAATATTCTTCTATAATTTCCCAAGAAAAAGAAAATAAAATAATTCTCGGTTTAGAAAATTTAATAGATTTTCTGTATGAAACTAACCCAGAAAAAAGGTATGGAAATTTATTATTTATTTCTACATCTGTTTATAATGTAAAAAAGATAAAACAAATGAAAAATTATATGCTATATGGATATCAATTTTCTAATTCATATATGCCTCATAATATTATTTTATTTTTTTATCTTGAGTTAAATAGAGGAGAAGGAGTGCAATTTTTAAGAACTAATATAATAGAACTGGAGAAAGAAAGAGATACTTATTCAAACCTTATTGTAGGATTAGGAAGTATTTATGGAACAAAAACATTATTTTTAGATATTGATAAAAAGAGAGAAATTAAACTGAGGAGACTATTTACTCTTTTTACTAGTTCGATAAAAGGGAATTTTATTGAACTTTATCTTAAAGGATATTTAGAAAATAAAATAAAAAATTATAAAAAAGTTTATTATAATCTATATAAGGAATCAAAATACAGATATTTAGTGAAAGATAAAGTTATGTTTTATATATTGTACTTTATTATAGATAAACCATTTTTTATAAAATTATTATCTAAGTTAAATAAAAAATTTAAAAGTGCAATTGAGAAAGAAAATAAAAATATTTACCATAGAATTTAAAATAAGGAGTAAGAATGGATAGTTTGAAACAAGAAATATTAGAAAAAGTAAAAGAGTATCACAATATAAAATTTGGAGATAAAAAAGGCTTTATTGAAGGAGAAACATATATCAACTATGGTGGAAGATTCTTTGATGAACAGGAAATGATAAACCTTGTTGATTCTTCTTTAGATTTCTGGCTTACCTCTGGACCATGGGTAAAAAAATTTGAAACTAAAATGGCTGAGTATTTTGATATAAAGTATTGTTCTCTGACTAATTCAGGTTCATCAGCTAATCTTCTTGCATTTATGGCTTTAACTGCTCAAGAACTTGGTGACAGAAGAATAAAAAGAGGAGATGAAGTAATAACTGTATCAGCTGGTTTTCCTACTACAGTTACTCCAATTATTCAATATGGAGCAGTTCCAGTATTTGTAGATGTAACAGTTCCAGCATATAACATAGATGTAGATATGTTGGAAGAAGCATTAAGTGAAAAAACAAAAGCTGTAATGATAGCACATACATTAGGAAATCCATTTAATCTTCAGGGAGTAAAAGATTTTTGTAAAAAACATAATCTATGGCTTGTAGAAGATAACTGTGATGCTTTAGGTTCTGAATACTGTATAGATGGAGAATGGAAGAAAACAGGAACAATAGGGGATATAGGAACATCAAGTTTTTATCCACCTCATCATATGACTATGGGAGAGGGAGGAGCTGTATATACAGATAATCCTCTGCTTCATAAATTAATAAAATCTTTCAGAGACTGGGGAAGAGACTGCTGGTGTGAAAGTGGTGTAGATGATACATGCCATATGAGATTTACTAAACAGTATGGAGAGCTTCCATTAGGATATGATCATAAATATGTATATTCACATTTTGGATACAATCTAAAAGTGACAGATATGCAGGCAGCTATTGGAGTTGCGCAATTAGATAAACTTCCACATATAGTAGAGGCAAGAAGAAAAAATTGGAATAAACTCTATGAAGGATTGAAAGATATTCAAGATAAGATAATACTTCCAGAACCAGAAAAGAACTCAAAACCAAGCTGGTTTGGATTTTTAATATCTGTAAAAGAAGAAACAGGAAAATCAAGAGTGGAACTTGCAAAGCATCTTGAAGCTAACAAAATACAAACAAGAAATCTATTTGCAGGAAATCTTTTAAAGCATCCAGCTTTTGATGAAATGAGAAAAACTGGAGAAGGGTTCAGAGTAATAGGAGATTTAAAAAATACAGATTTTATTATGAATAATACTCTATGGGTAGGAGTATATCCTGGAATGACAGATGAAATGCTAGATTTTATGATAAAGAAAATAAAAGAATATATACTTGGGTAAGGAGGATAAGAGATGAAAGCAGTAATATTAGCAGGTGGATATGGAACAAGACTTAGTGAAGCAACAAACCTTATCCCAAAACCAATGGTAGAAATAGGAGGAAAGCCTATTTTATGGCATATTATGAAAACATATTCTCATTATGGAATAAATGAATTTATCATTTGTTGTGGATACAAAGGATATGTAATAAAAGAGTGGTTTTCAAATTATTTTCTTCATACAAGTGATGTAACATTTGATCTGAAAAATAATGAAATGACAGTGCATGACTGCCATTCTGAAAACTGGAAAGTAACACTTGTAGATACAGGACTTGAAACTATGACAGGAGGAAGAGTTAAAAGAATAGAAAAATATATAGGAAATGAAACTTTTCTTTTAACATATGGTGATGGGGTAACAGATTTAAATATAGGTGAAAGTATAAAATTCCATAAAGAAAGTGGTAAAACTTTAACTGTTACAGCATATAAGCCACAAGGGAAATTTGGATCACTAGATATAGATGAGAAGGGGAATGTAAAGGCTTTTACAGAGAAACCAGCAGGAGATGGAAGCTGGATAAATGCAGGGTATTTTATATGTGAGCCAGAAGTATTTAATTATATAACTGAAGGAGATTCAACTATATTTGAAAGAGTTCCTCTAGAAAATATAGCTAAAGATGGAAAAATGAATTCATTTAAGCATACAGGATTCTGGAAGCCTATGGATATATTAAGAGATAATAAAGAATTAAATGATATGTGGGATAGTGGAAAAGCTCCATGGAAAGTATGGTAATTGGAGGAAGAATGAAAAACTTTAATAATGTGTATAAAGGAAAAAGAGTTCTGGTAACAGGTCATACAGGGTTTAAAGGTTCATGGTTATCAATATGGCTTAGAGAATTAGGCGCTGAAGTAATAGGTTATTCACTAGAACCATATACAGAAAAGGACAATTTTGTTTTATCTCATTTATCTGAAAAAATGGTTGATATTAGAGGAGATATAAGAGACAGAAAACATTTAAGAGAAGTATTTGATAAATATCAGCCAGAGATAGTATTTCATTTAGCAGCGCAGCCATTAGTAAGATTATCATATGATATTCCAGTAGAAACATATGAAACTAATCTTATGGGGACTATAAATATATTAGAAGAGATAAGAAACTGTAGGAATACCAAAATAGGAATAATGATAACAACAGATAAATGCTATGAAAATAAAGAACAGATATGGGGATACAGAGAAAATGAAGCTTTTGGAGGATATGATCCATATTCTTCATCTAAAGGAGCTTGTGAAATAGCTATACAATCATGGAGAAACTCATTTTTTAATCCTAAAGATTATGAAAAACATGGAAAAAGTATAGCAAGTGTGAGAGCAGGAAATGTAATAGGTGGAGGAGACTGGGCAAAAGATAGAATAGTACCAGACTGTATAAGAGCATTGGAAGAAGATAGAGATATAGAAATAAGAAGCCCAAAATCAATAAGACCATGGGAACATGTACTTGAACCATTAAGTGGTTATCTTTTATTAGGGCAAAAGATGATGGAAGATCCAATAAAATATTGTGAAGGATGGAACTTTGGACCTAATCTAGATGCAATAGTCAATGTATGGGAAGTAGCAGAAAAAATAGTAAAGAATTATAGCAAAGGAAATCTAAAAGATACTTCTGATCCAAATGCTTTACATGAAGCTAAACTATTGCTACTAGATATAACAAAGTCAAGATTTGAATTAGGGTGGAAACCAACATTAACAACAGATAAAAGTATAGAATTAACTACTGAATGGTATAAGAGATATAAAAAAGAAAATGTATACGAGCTTTGTGTAGAGCAAATAAAAAAATTCTCTAAGTTGGGTGAATAGCTGATGAGAGAGAAAGTATTAGTCACTGGAGCTACTGGATTTGTTGGTTCTAATTTAGTAAGAAGACTTTTAAAATTAAAGAAATATGAAATTCATATTCTAACTAGAAAAACTTCTGATTTATGGAGAATAAAAAATATCTATGAACAAGTTAAAGATTGGAAAATAGGTTTAAATGAAAAAGAAAAATTAAAGGAAGTTATAGAGGAAATAAAACCTGATTACATAGTTCACTTAGCCATATATGGAGGAAGGCCTTTTGAAGATGACACTACCGAAATAATAGAATCAAATTTTATAGGGACTGTAAATCTTTTAGAAGCTTGCAAAAATATTGATTTTAAACTTTTTATAAATACAGGAAGTTCTTCAGAGTATGGAATGAAAGATCATCCTATGCAAGAAGATGAAATATGTAATCCAATAAATATTTATGGGATTACTAAACTAAGTGCAGCATTATATTCAAATTATATTGCTAATAGATATGATAAAAATATAGGGACAATAAGATTATTTTCTCCATTTGGAAATTATGAAGCAAAAGGAAGATTATTTCCTGATTTGGTATTGAATGCTCTTGAAAATAAAGATATAAATTTAGCAAATCCGAATGCAGTAAGAGATTTTATATATATAGATGAGGTTATAGACATATATTTAAAGATTATAGAAAAAAATATTAAGATAAAAGGGGAAATATACAATTTAGGATATGGAGAGCAACATTCAGTTAAATATGTGGCCAAAAAAGTTTTGGAATACACAAAGTCTAAGAGTAAATTGAATTTTGGTGCTATAAAAGGAAGAGATTCAGATACAGAAGTATGGGTATCAAATATGGAAAAATTAAAGAGAAAATTAGAGTTTGAATGGAAAGATAAATTTGATGAGCAAATAAAAAAAGCTTGTAAATGGTTTAAAGAAAATAGAGAGTTATATTAAGGGGAGTATATGAAAGCTTCAGATTATATAGTTAAATTTTTAGAGGAAAAAAGTGTAGAATATATATTTGGATATCAAGGAGGAATGATTACTCATTTAATAGATTCAATTTCTAAGAGTAATAAAATTAAATTTATTCAAGCTTATCATGAACAAAGTGCTGCTATAGCAGCTGAAGGATATGCAAGAGCAACAAATAATATAGGAGTTGCAATATCTACAAGTGGTCCAGGTGTAACCAATATGATAACAGGGATTGCAAATGCTTATTTTGATTCAATACCAATGATTTATATTACAGGTCAAGTAAATACTTATGACTATAAATATGATAAACCTATTAGACAACAAGGTTTTCAAGAAATGGATGTAGTGGCAGTTACACAGTCTATAACTAAATATTCTAAAATGGTAGATAAGCTTGAAGAACTTCCATATGAATTGCAAAAAGCATACAGAATAGCTATGACTGGGAGGAAAGGTCCTGTAGTTTTAGATATTCCAATGAATATTCAAAGAGGAAATATAGATATTCAAGATTTTAGTTATTTAGAAAAAGAAATTGTTAATCCTAAAGTATCTAAGAAAGAGATTGATGACTCAATAGAAATTATTAAAAATTCAAAAGCACCAATATTTTTAATAGGAGCAGGATTCATTTCAGATAATGTATTTGAATTATTTGAAAATATTGTAAAGAAGACAGGAATTCCAGTAGTAAATTCTTTGTTAGGTAAAGGTGGATTTTCAGAAGAAAATAAAGAATATATAGGAATGATTGGAAGTTATGGAAATAGAAATGCAAATATTGGAGTTTTTAATTCTGATTGTTTAATTGTATTAGGAAGCAGGTTGGACAATAGACAAACAGGAAATATTCTAGATAAATTTGTAATAAAGAAGAAAATAATACATGTAGATATAGATGAAGAGGAATTATCTAATAATAGGCTAAGTAATAGAATAAAATTAAATATGAGTACTAAAGAATTTCTTCTATGTTTAAAAGAAAAAATAGATAACTTTAAAATTTCAAGTAATTGGAGTAAATATATAGAAAGAATAAAAGAAAATTATAATCAAGCAAAAGAAATAGAAAAAAATATAGAAAATAAATTTCCATATGAATTTATAGAAGTGCTAAATAAATATACTAAAGAAGGAGACATAATAACAGCAGATATAGGACAGAATCAGATGTGGAGTGCTCAATATATAAAGATGAAAAAAAATCAAAGATGGTTCACAAGTGGAGGTTTGGCTCCTATGGGGTATTCTCTTCCAGCAGCAGTAGGTAGTGGATTTTCTAATAGAGAATGTCAAATATTTTCTTTGATGGGAGATGGAGGTTTTCATATGGCTTTACAATCTCTAATGTTAATTTCACAATATGATTTACCAATAAAAGTAATAGTTTTAAATAATGAGTCTTTAGGTATGATAACACAGTTTCAGGAATTATATTTTGATGGCAGAATGATAGGAACAGCCAAAGAAGGAGGATATTTAGTCCCTGAAATTAGTAAAATAGCAGAATCATATGGATTAAAGTATTTTAAAATTGATAAAAAAAATATTAAAGATAAAAAGTTAATGGATAAAATATTTAAAGAAAAAAATGGAATTATAGAAGTAAAAATAGAAGGGAAAACAAAAGTATATCCTAAATTAGAATTTGATAGTTCAATAGAAAATACAAGTCCAAAACTTTCAAATGAAGAATTGAAGAAAACTGAGTTTGTCATTGATTAAGGGAGATAAAATGAAAAAAGTAATATATAATTATTTCTCTGAAATTAAAAAAAATAAACTAAAATTAAATATAATATCTAATTTTTTTTTAAAAGGATTTTCAATAGTAATAAGTTTTTTAACAATACCTTTAATGCTTAATTATTTAAATAGTGAAGAATATGGTTTATGGATATTAGTATTATCAATTACTAACTGGATATACACATTTGATATAGGAATAGGAAATGGATTAAAAAATAAAATAGCTCAATATCTAAGTTTAAAAAATTATATTGAAATAAAAAAATATATAATAACAAGCTATTTTTTTGTAGCAATACTATCAGTAATTATTTTTGGACTCATTTGTATGTTATTTAATATTTTAAATTTGAACACACTATTAAAAGTAAATTTTTTAAATAAAAATGAATTATTATTTTTAATGATAATAAATGTAGGATTTGTGTGCTTTAATTTTATACTTTCTTTATGTAATAATATATTTATTGGGTCACAAAAAATATATTTGTCAGCTTTAAATAATGTTTTTAGTCAAAGTTTGAACTTAATTTTTATAGGGATATTATATTTAAAAGAAGAAAAATCTATTTTTTATTTAAGTATCTCCTATGGAGTAAGTATATCAATTTCTCATATTATTTTAACAATATATTATTTTTATCAAAATACCATAATGATTCCTAAAATTTCAGATATATCTTTAAAAAAATTACATAGTGTACTAAATATAGGTGGGAAAATATTTATTAGTCAGATAGCAGGATTAATAATTTTTTCTACTGATAACTTTATAATTACTAATTTTTTAGGTCCAGAAATGGTAACAGAATATAGTATTGTATATAAATTTTTTTCAATACCACTAATAGCTATTAATTTAATATTAGGACCAGTATGGCCAGAGGCAACTAAAGAATATTATAATAAAAATTATGATTGGTTTAAAAATATTTTAAAAAAATTAAAAAAAATGTTTATTTTTCTTATTTTAGGGATGCTATTGATGATTTGTATTGGCAAAAAATTTATTTATATTTGGACAACTTATAAGGTAGATCCTTCAATATCATTAATAATAATAACTGCTTTATCAATAATATTAATTTGTTATAGTGGTATATATTCAATACTTTTAAATGGAATAAATGAAATAAGTTTTATGATGATTTTATCAATAGTTCAAGCAATAATGAATATATTTCTTTCTTATGTATTTATAAAGTATACTGCTCTTGGAGTAAATGGAGTAATATTGGCCACATGTTTTTGTATGGTAACTAATATTTTTACTTTACCAAAAGTTTTAAAAAATAAATTGGAAAAAATAAAGAGGTAAATAGATGACAGAAAAAGAGTTTTTAACCTTATACAAAGAAAGAAGGAATCTAAAAAGCA